>OBEQ010009642.1_pt1 | contig 13617 bp, 8 predicted proteins | sample 1670901 | NCBI WGS metagenome assembly OBEQ01 (sample SAMEA104232315, study PRJEB22302) | groundwater metagenome | biome: forest; feature: aquifer; material: groundwater | place: USA | collected 2011-08-07 | depth 5.4 m
ACAACAGGTAAATCGCGTGAGAAGATAGTTAGCCTGCTAGAAAAAACTAAAGAGGTAATCCTTCAAGATACCCTAAGTCACGAAACATTCTCCAAGTATACTCAAGCAGATAACCCAGAAGTACAAGAATTACTTAAGCTCGCAAATATTACTTGGGTGACGTAATTGGCGAAGTCAGGAAAAAAACTTGTCCTTGAGAAAAAAGAATTACAAGCAGAAGATTATTTACTACCCAGAAGAGCCGAGATTCTTTATATTATTAAAGATCATAGAATAGTGGATTTTGATATTATCCGCAGAAGATTTTTGGCGGTCAACGAACGAACCCTACGATACGATCTTAAAAAACTTGCTGACGCAAAACTTATTAAAAAACTTGGCACGACAAAAGGTGTCTACTACGAAATTGTTCCAAACAAATAACATTTACTCTGTAACTTCCAACCAGCCACCATCAGAATGTCCGGAGACATCCGGAACGTACATTTGATACACTTGTGCAGGTGGACGATGATATTTTCCGGGTGTCGTTGCCCGTACCCTGTACGCTACTTCATATACTCCGGCTGGTAAATAGTCTGCAAACAATGTAGTCCTGTCGTCGTGATATTCTTTGTGTTCGAAATACAACCGTTTATTGCCTTTTTCTTTAAGCTTTGGCACGTCTTTATTTAAAACACTTACATTATTAAGGCTTTCGTTTACAGACTCTAACCCTGCAGGCAGCATGTCTTCTATAACGACAAAGTGTCTATCCAAAGGCGCAACAATAATAAGCCGCACCCACACTTCGGAATTTTGTGCAATTGTGTCACTTGGTAATACTTTGCCATTGCTATCGACAAACTCCCGAACAACAACCATTCCCTGCTCGAGCGGTTTTATTTCGGAGAATGGCAGGTAGTACTTTAGATTTACATTGTAATAAAGATTGCCTTCTCCGCTTTTTACTACCTGTAAAGTATTTTCCTGTCCCGGTGTTAACTTTGAAACTGGAATAACATACGCCTGCCAGGTAAACAAATCGTCTTTGGTAAACTTTCCCTCTTTCAGAATTTTTCCATTTAAAACCAAACGATATTGTTCGTCTACTTTTTGGTCATTTGCGCTATATAGCTGTGATGCGATTGCCTGAATAACCGATGCTGTATCTCGGGTGGAATACCAGTGATTGTCTGTTCGGATAGACATAAGGTATCGGATAACTTCGGGTATAAGCGGATTGTTTTTATCAACCGCAATCATAGCCTGCAGAATACTTGCCGTTGTCGTTGTATTACTTCCCATAAAATAGTAATCCGGCTTTGGTTCTTCCCAATGCGTTGTTGTTGCGGTTTTCTTAGCCAAACCAACAAGCTCGTCGTAGATTCTTCTTGCTTCTGTTCCCATTCCCATGTCGTTTAGAGCCATAGCAAGGTATGCGCGTGATTCTAAAGAAAGCTCAAATCGCCTGTCATAAAGATTTGAAGCATAAGCAGATAACTTAAGTTTTCTACCCCGCAAGACATACAACATATATGCTTTTGTACTAAGAGAAATCGTTTTGTCCCCGCTGGCAAGTTTACCAACTAAATAACTTTGGGCTTTCTTTAGTGTTTGATCTGCAACGGTAAAATGATCTTTTTGTGCCTCGCTCAGTCCTGAAAACGCATAGGAAGTCAAGAACGGATCGCTATTGTCTTCTGTCCACCAACCCCATCCCCCATCCGAATGCTGCAAATTATTAAGCCGTTGTATGCCATCGTTAATTACCTGTTCAAGCTGCTTTGTATCTATATTGCCGCTTTTGTCTATTTTTGCATTTGTTAAAATTCTGTGCACAAACACTGCCGGCATAAAGCGGCTTGTAATTTGTTCTGTGCAATAGTAAGGATAATCAAATAAATAAGAAAATGCATCAAAACTTGACCCGCCAAGGGACGGAGAAAAAGTAACAGTTGCCTGTCCTTGCGTTGTGTCAACCGCTTTTGGTAACACTATTTTTTCTTGCGCTGTGTCTTTTGCCTGCCCGGCAGTTGCAACTATTTCTGGCACACTGTATGACTTTATTGGTAAAGTTATTTCGACCGCGTCTTTTAGTGATTTGTCTGCATTTTCTACCGACATTTTAATTTTTGCAGTTTTTGCATTTGCGGCAACAGTATTCCAAAGAAGCTTTGCCTGCGCACCATCTGGAATAACCTGCTGTTTTGTTTTATCATCTGTAATTTGTATACCTTCTCCCTCTATGCTTGTGGTTACCGTTTGATCCTGACCGCTTGTATTAACGATAATTGCCCCCAGTTTTGCCTGATCACCAACCGCAAGGAATCGTGGAAGGAAAGGTCTAATCAAAAGATCTCTACTTACTACAACTTCCGATGTTGTCGAACCAAATGCTGCTTCCTGCGAATTAGCAACTGCTGCTATCCTCCATGTTGTTAGACTATCCGGCAAGGAAACGTTAATAGTTGCTTTGCCATTTTTATCGGTTATAACATGTGGATTCCAATATGCAGTGTCCGGGAAATTGCTTCGGGATGTGTCGTTTCCTCCCCCACCTCCTCCACCACCACTTCCCCCTTTTGCTCCAAGGTTGGTATTTGCGTTTATTCTGTCAATAGAAATGGTTAACAGTTGCGATGTTGCAACTTCCAAAGTTCGTGGCTGATAAAATGTTTTATAAATATCTGGAAGGACAACACCAGATAAATCCCATACTGCTTTGTCGACAACGCCAAGTGCTACATCTGCAGATACCGGGTGACCAAGTAAATCTTTCGTTTCGACAGTAATGGTAAGCGGTTCTTTTGGCTTGTATTTCTTTTTATTTGTACTAATAGAAACGTCCAGTTGTTGTTTTTTATCCGTCACTTTTACTTCTGAGTATCCAATCTTAAATTCTGCCGGATTTTTAACCTGATTTCCTCCTTTAATAACAACGGCTCCGATAAAGGCATTGGGGGTGAATTTAGGCAGGACAGACATGGGGAAATTATTTGATGTAACGCTTGTATCGACAATTTTGTAGTCTAATACGCTTCCCCGTTCGGCTGTTAAAAGGGTTTTTGCAGAAGTCGAAGCAAACGGAGATGCAACAAATACCGATAAATTTTCTCCGACAAAATAATCCCGTTTGTCTGTAACCAACACAATACGGTCGTTATTTTCTATGGCTGTGGAAAAACCGGGACCTGCTACCCAAAGAAAAGTTCCGCTGACATTTTGATTGCCTTTGCTATCGGTAACTTTCCCGACAACTTTATACGTTCCTCCTTCTGCTGGCGTAAAAGATGCGGTAGCCCGTCCCAAAGAATTTGTTGTAACACCAGCAGACGAAACCAATGCGTCGCTTGGCTTGCTTATGTTATAAAATAGCCCGTCATCCGGATTTTTTTCTCGAACGGTGTCCCATGTTCTTTTATAAAAATCAAGCGTTACCGGAACATCTGCTACTTCTTTCCCTTTTACGTCGACTACAACGACTTCGACCTTGGCTTCTTTACCAGATTGGTTTCCATAACTTTCGGGGTGTAATCCTACATACAATCCGGCTTTGTTAACGGTAAACGCCTTTGAACCTGCGATTGATTGATTGTTAATATCATTAACTACTGCTTCGACAACCATTTGTTGGCTTGTCTTTTGCGAACGTATATCTAAAGGAATAGTTAATGACAAATCACCCCTGCCATTTGTTGTTCCTTTGCCTTCTGTCAGCACTTTCCCGGAAAAATAGCTTGGTGTGTATTCCCACCACGGCCTGGACCAATACGAATCAGGATCCCCAAATTCAAAACGCCAATCTTTATCCCATTTAAACGCATAATCCTGCGTTTGCAATGTCCAGGTAACTGCCTTTTCTGTTACCGGCGCGCCAAAATAGTAGGAGGCATTAATCGCTATATCTGCGCTTTCGCCTTGTATATATGCTTCTTTGTTTGACTTTACCGTTACTGCTAAGTCAGGCTTTCTATACTCTTCTACCTGAAAGGATTGCGTAAAGGAATTGCCCTGAAATGTTGATCCCATCTGGTAATAACCCAGGTTTGCATTTTTACTAAGCAAAAAGTCTCCGGAAAAAGAACCAAACGTTGTAATTGGCAAATCCTTTGTATACACTGCTTTATTGTTTGTGTCGGTAATAGAAATCGTTACTTTTTCTCCTGGCAAAAGATTTTCGTATGCGCCGTCATTGTCTTTTCTGACAACACCTTTAAAATACACTTTCTGCCCTGGCCGAAAAATTGGACGATCTAATGTTAAAAAAAGTTTGTATGCTTGTTTTGTATTGTAGTCTTTTTGCTCGTTTGAACTGTAGTAGCTTGGCAAACCAAAATCGTACACATTAATACCCTGACTCCATGCAGTTGCTGCAACAACCACATCGTTATCTTTTTCTCCAAAAACAAAAAGATTATCTTTGTGGAACAAGTCCGCATCTTTAATAAAAACCCCATCGGAATTTGTTATTCCCTCGCTTAGAATATTCCCCTGGCTGTCGGTTACCTGCATTTTCATACCCGGAACAACATCTGTAGATAATTGATTAACACTCCAGGCAAAAATTTGTTTATCGCTTTTTTTGACAGTAAGTGTTGATTTACTAACGATCATTACCATATTGTCGTGAGCACCTTGGGGTATCTGAAGATCTAAAAAGTAAAAGCCGGAAGGCAATTTGTCTCCATTACTATTTGTAACCTTTGTAACAACCTGGACTGGAGTATCCAAATCTGCTTCGTATGTTTCGCTCCAGGTTTTGACCTTTTCAAGTTTACTTGTGTCATAATTTTGCCAACTACGGCAGATTTCATCTGTACACTGAGTGGCATATCTTCTTCGATAAAGGTCGAGTAAATCTTCTCTTTTTAGTTTGTACAACGTGTAGCTTACTTTATTCGCATTAATTACTAAAGCAACGATTCGTGGAACTACCTGCTGGTTAAACGCGCCAAAAAAAGTGCCTGGTGGGTTAATACTAACAGATGGTTTGTATGGCGATGTTGCAAATGTAAAAGTATATGGACTACCCATAGGCACACCATACTGATCTTTTACACCTGCACCAATTGTAAATGTATATTTTTTTGACCTGCCTAAATACGTATTTATGGAAAGTGTGTTGCTGTTGGCATAGCTGGAGAAACTAAACGTTGGTTTTGTTTCAGGAGTTGGATCTACAGTTACATTATTTTCGAACGACTGCTCGTCCATTGGTGTTTTAAATTTTACTTCAGTTCTATACTGCTCGGTTATATCTTTGCTGCCATTTGCCGGAGTAGTGCTAACAATTCCCGGCTTTGCTGCAATCCGGAAAGACCAGGCATTGTCTGTTTCCAGGCCATTTGGTCCATCTGTGCTTTGCGCCCCCTGCATAATAACTGCCTTATACTGCTGTTCCCGCACCAATGGCTGTTGCGGATAAAATCCAACAATACGTCCCGTTACTATGAAATCGCCCTTAATACTCGTATTATTTTGATCATACACAACAAATTTGTCTGCTATAGACTTTGGATCCATATTCTGATTAAATATTGCTGCCACCGACGCGGTTGGTGATGCAAAATCATAATCCCTTTCCGGACTAACAGCTTCTACATGCGGGCGGGCGCTAGAAAATTCCCAAGTATAATCTTTTTGTAACTGTCCTCCATCTTGTGAAGGTATCCCTGCCGGAACGGCAACTTTATAGGTTGTTGCTTTTTTTAGTTGTTCGGATGGTCTAAACTGATACGCTGTTGTCCCAAGCCATCTCCCTTCACCTGCAATCTGAGGAGACACTTCAAACGCAGGTCTTTTTATTGCGCTATTTGTTGCAGTAGTTATTGCAATCATTGGCCTGTCAAAAACAACTGTTATAGGAGAGGAATCTTCTAGCGCTTCTGTAACGGGTGATGCTAATACTACTTTTGGACTGCCAATTGTCGCGAAAGCAATTGTTTTATTTCCAAACAGAGGCACCAAAAAACGAGACAAAATAATCCCGGTAAATTCTATTTTGTACGTACTCTCCCTACCTAGAGCGTTTTTAGGAGTAAAAATAAACTTCTGATCCCCTTCCCAACTTATCGTGCCTGGTACATTGGGACTAATATGGAACGCATTTTCTACTGTTGCGTGGATAACACCTTTGTTAAAAATAACTTCTATTTTAGAATCCAGTGGTGTTTCTGCGCTATTATTACCCGGAAAAGTTGTTGCAATTTTGGGAGGAAAAAAGAGAGTTCCAAACTGAAGAATAAGAAAAAAAGCAATGCAAAGAAATACCGGTTTTTTTAGCATGCGCCAGCGATCCCCTGACGTTGATGCCTTAAACGTATTAAGCCAATTTGTTGTATGTGTGCTAACGATATCGTAGTACTTTTGCGCATGAATATGGAAAAGCTCCTTTATTTTTTGCAGTATAGAAGGCTGAACTGCAGCAACGTCGGTTGTTTGTGAAGATGGTGTGTTTTCTACCGGAGAAGAAACATCTGCAGATAGATTCTTTGATAATTTCGCAATTATGCTGCCTAATATATTCTTCATGAATTAATCTAGGGAAACTGTCGCCTTACTTCATTAAGCCACAATAATAAAATAAAGTCAATTACCCTGAAATTCAACAACCGTTATATGCACATCGGTACTTTTTATTTTTTCTCCGTTATTTGTTACTCCTGTTGCGCTTATGGTATGCTTGCCAATTTGTAATTTCCAGGAAAGAATAAATGGAAAATCCGATACCTCTTGCAAGTATACCCCATCCACATTCCATACAACCCTGGCAATATTTGGCGAAACATTGACTTCGAAAACTGCAGCCTGATTATTTACCAGAAACGGAGCAGATTCAAATATTGTTTTTTCTTTTGGATACGTAATTTCTAAATAGGACGCGCTATTTGCCATTGTGCTGCCGGAACAAAGCGTCGAAAACTGACGGGGTATAACTTCCTGTCCGTCTGCCAGTGCCCAACTGTATACTTCGGGTGGATAGTCTACAAATACCCGTTCTTCGGTATATTCCTTTGGGCAATTACTGCCTGCTAACAAGTTGTTTCTTTTGTCTATAGTTACTTTTTTGTATGCATGCACTATTTTTTTTGGTTCTGTTCCTGCTATAAAAACTTCGAAACTTCGCTGCTGACAAAGTTCGTCCGGCAACATACCGGATAGATTACATATTTCTACTTTTTTTATTCTGTCGGGAATGGTAAATTGTTCTTTTGGTTTTCCCTTTAAAAATTCTTCGAAGAATTGATTCCAGATTGGCGCTGCGCCAACAACGCCGGTTATTTCTCTCATTGCATGGTTATCGTTATTTCCAACCCATACACCTACCGTATAGCCTGGCGTATACCCAATGGTCCAATTATCGTGCCAGTCTGTTGTTGTTCCTGTTTTTACAGCTGCAGGGCGGGAAAGAACTAAAGGGTTTTTTTCGCTAAATCCCGGAATGCGGGCTTTTGGATCAGAAAGAATATTAGAAATAAGATACGCTACTTGTTTTCCATTTTTTCCTAATACTTGTATGCCTTTCGCGTCTTTATGTTCGTACAAAATTTTTCCGTTGTCTGTACTAATTTTTGCAATTGCATATGGCGTTTTGTATTCCCCACCTCTGGCAAAACTTGCAAAAACATTCGTTATATCAAGAAGTTTTACTTCCCCGCCTCCAAGGGTAAGCGATAAATCGTATCGATCTTCCTGTGTAAATGTCGTAATACCCAAGTTTCTGGCAACTTGCAAGAAATTTTTAATGCCGACCCGTTGCAACATTTCGACAGCCGGCAAATTGAGTGACGAGGCAAGCGTTTCCCGAGCCAGAACCAATCCATGATAACGCCCATCATAATTGTTTGGCGTAAAGCCTTCTCCCTTTTTTGTTTTATATACTTTTTTAACATCATAAATAAGTGTTGCAGGAGTATATCCTTGCATAAACGCAGTCGCATACGTAACTGGTTTTAGTGCCGAACCGGGTTGCCGCAATGCTGTTGTCATATTTACCTGTCCGGCGTGTGTTGTATTAAAATAATCTATCCCGCCAAGCATGTCTAGAATTTCTCCTGTATCGTTATTAAGAAGCACTAAAGATGCGTTACTTAAATCATGCTGGTCTTTAAGCCTGTTTACCCATAATGTGGTAATATCTTCACTTAATGTATACGTTGGATAATCCAGAGTGGTATACACATTAATACCCTGATCATTTTTAAGTCCCATCGCAGCTATTTGATCCAAAATATAGTGCACAAAATGAGGAGCTTTTATATTTGTTTTCTTTTTTGCCAGCGCAAGCTCTTCCAGTTTTGCAGCATCTGCTTTTTCTTTTGTAATCATTCCGTGTTTAACCATAAGATCCAGTACCTGCATCTGCTTTTTCTTTGCTTCTGTTAAGTTTGTAAATGGATTTCTTGCGTCTGGGGAAGAAAGTAACCCAACCAAAAAAGCACTTTCCGCAAGAGAAAGTTGACTAACATCTTTATCAAAGTAAGTTAAAGATGCAGCCTGTACACCATACGACAGATTTCCAAAGTATATTTGATTAAAATAATTGGTAAGTATATCTTTTTTTGAATACGCAGCGGTTAACCGAAACGCAATTAGTATTTCCCTTATTTTTCTTATAATGCTTCGAGATGGTATTTGTTGCGGATAAATAATAGAAGTTCGTGCCAATTGTTGTGTTATAGTACTTGCCCCGCTTACTACTTTTCTTTCTTTTACGTTAATAATGCTTGATCTAAGAATAGCTTTAAAGTCCACTCCCGGGTTTGTCCAAAATGATTCGTCTTCGGAAACAATAGCAGCGTTAACAAGGGATTTTGGTAGCAAGGCATAGGTAATCGGAATTTTCCGGCCAGTTCCCCCTGCAGATTCATACAACAAGGTATTGTTTCTATCCCAAATTTTTATTGTACCAGATTGATTAAAGTTTGGTTGCGTCCAAACAATGAAAAAAACAGTAAAAAGCAATATGCAAACAAAAAAAATAGTCCTTTTTTCTTTAGCTGTTGTAAAATTGCGTAGCACAATCAGAGTATACCATCTACCAAATCTTTCGTGGCAATTAGGTAAAGAAGATCGAGTGTTTTACTATTACAATTGTCCTGTCATCATAAAATTTGTCCGCGGTTGCTGCTTTAACTGCCGGGTATTTTTCCCAATGCAATGGGTCTTGTTTTTCCCCGGCAAAAAATGCTTCTTCCCAGTCTTGAACCTCTGGATTTTTTGGTAAGACAAAATACCCGTCCGAGAATAATTCTAATGTTTTAATGTCTTTAAGTTTATATGTATACGTTTTAATAAACTTTTCGGGTATATCTTCCCCGTTTATTATTCCAAGTCCCAAATTGTTCTCGGAATTATTAAAATAATTCCTTACCTGATAAACTAAGTCACTTGCAATTGCTTCTTTACCAATTTTTAACAGTTCTTCGTCCGAAATATGTGCGTTTTTCGCTTTTGCGCGCTGCATTGCCGCAATTCTTTTTTTGGTCATCAGTTTTTCTGTTTTAAAACTATCTTCATGAATAACTTTCCCATTTATTCTACCCGAAACATCGCCAAGCGCCGTTACAATTAATTTATCTCCTACAATCCGTGCGGCAATAAATAGTGCTGCCGGAGATGCTTCTTTATTTTTTTGGATGAAATCTTTGTATCTTGCGTTCTCAATTTCTTTATTAAGTGTCTCTGTCATTGCCGACACTAACGCTTTTCCATTTACAGTTGAGGGTGTGACCTCTAAAACATTTTTCAATATATCTGTTGCAAACCGCGCACTGCTTTTTCCCAGAAATTTTATATCGGTTCTGGGCGCAGATCCGTCGATAACTGCAAATGTGTCTTGTGTTACCACATATCCGTCTTCATTTAAAACAGGATTATTTTTATACTTCCCAACACTCAATGATTCAACGGTTAACCTTGGATCTTTCATGAAGATGTAAACAATGAGCGAACTTTTTTTAAAATCGCACTCATTGTTTTTGCAGACAACTGCCCAGCAGTATTTTTTATTATGGTCGTATCGGCTGTAAACAATTTATCCGGCCTTACGTAACTTATAACTGGTAAACCTCCTGTTGCAAAATCTGCCGACTTAAGACAAATTGATATTTTGCTTGAGTACTGCTTTGAAGTAATTTGACATAGAATAAGATTATTAAATTCAACGTTTGCCAAAACAAGCGCTGGCCGTATTTTTTGTCCTTTTAAATTGGAAAATGGAAATGCAACAAGAACAACACTGCCTACTGTAAACTTTCCCATACATTGTCCTCCTCTGGTCGGTTCCAATCTGCACCAAGTATTTTTTCTGATAGCAATTGCGTAGCAACCACAGATGTATCTTTTATAGGCACAGCAATAATTCGTATTTCACCCTTTTTTACCTGCAGTTCGACCTGATCTCCCAGACCGCTTTCATTAATCAAGAGTTTAGGTATACGCACTCCGCGAGAATTTCCTATTGGAATTAAAGCTGTTATCATAGTAATTACATTGTATATACCAAGAATAGCTTTGTCAAGACAATATGATACAAATCTGATACACTAAACATATAAGGTATGGATAAAAATATATTTACTCATCCCGAGCCACATACTTCTAATCATGGGCCAAAATTAAACTGGTTACGGGCTGGTGTTTTGGGGGCAAACGACGGGATTGTGTCTATTGCGGGTTTAGTAGTTGGGGTTGCCGGGGCAACAGACAACACGCAAATTATTTTAACAGCTAGCATGGCAGGTATTATTGCCGGGGCAATTTCTATGGCTGCCGGAGAATATGTGTCTGTTAGTAGTTCCCGGGACACAGAAAAAGCGTTACTGAAAAAAGAAAAGTACGAACTGGAACATTATCCCAAGGAAGAACTGGAAGAATTAGTAACAATCTACCAACAAAAAGGGTTGTCCAGGCAAACCGCAACAACGGTTGCCAAAGAACTAACAGCAAAAGACGCATACGCAGCACACATCGATGCAGAATTACATATTGATCCACATAACCTGACTAATCCCTCGCATGCAGCCATTGCATCTGCGGTATCGTTTCTTGTTGGAGCAATTATTCCTATGGTTGCAGTCCTTGTTCCCCCTGCAAGTGTTCGAGTACCGTTTACATTTGTTTCTGTTATTATTGCATTAGTCATTACCGGTACAGTAAGTGCAAAAGTAGGAGACGCCCCCGTTATACGAGCCGTACTACGAGTTGTATCTGGCGGAGCATTGGCTATGGCAATAACATATGGTGTTGGAAAACTTTTTAACGTTTCGGGAATATAACGTAGTCTTTTATAATGCTTGGGTGTCGGTAGTATTCTGATTTAAATCCGGATCAATTGTGTTGTCAATATTGGTATCGTCAAGTTCTTGCGAAGCATTTGTTAACGTACTGCCCGATTGTGCTCCTTGCATTGTCGTTGTTTGTTGACTCGTTTGATAAACAGAAGTGGTCTTACCCTTTGAGAGATACAACCCAGCAGCCAATAAAACAACAATAACTATTGCTAAAATAAGCATGCTTATTGACCCTTTCTGCAGGTGTTTCATTTTATTTGTTTTCTCCTTTGGTTGCACTTGGTGTGCCTTCGCTATTTTCTGTACCTGTTATAGAACGAACTGCCACAATAAGATTTTTAATCGACGTGCGGTATTCTTTTAATGCACCTTTGACAGATTGCATATCTATTCTAAATTGTGTCATTTGTGCTTTTGGCGTACTACCTGTGCAGCTAAAACTATTGGCATCGTTTTGTGCTTTTGTTACTGCAGTCTGTATATTTGTTTTCTGCGTTTGTATGTCTGCAACAAGCGTATTGTAATTGGAAACAGTTTTGCCACTTGGCACTACTTTTGCCGTGTAATATGCTTCTACCCTCCCTGCAATTGCATCGAACTTTGTTTCCATACCTGTTGCTAATTTTGTTAGATGCAGCGATCTGTTTTTAATAGCAGCTTCCCGCGCTTGACAGGATTTTAGTTGTCCTGCTTGACTCGCTAGCACTGCGTGTTCATTTTTACCAAGCACTTGACCAACACCTTGCAGCCTCCCAATAGCAAATGCGGAAGGTGTAGTAACTGTTAAAAGAAGAAGTGGAAGCATTAAAAATAAAGCAATTTTTATCTTCATACCATGTGTTTGACTTTACGATACCAAATCATTTACCTTTTGTCAAGAAAAATTTCCTCCTTGCGTTTTGTAGGGTATGTTATTATAAATAAGGTATGACAATTGGTAATCCAGATATTCTGCCACAACGCGAACAAGTGCGTCGACTTACAAATACAGAACTGTTTAATGGACAAGACGCGCTTATGCGCGACAAATCATTTCTTGTCGACATTGCAGCTGCTTGCGACGATGCATATAGAACAAGCGAAATAGACAGACTAACAAGCAGTGGACAACCGGTTGAAGACTGGCTACAAGCTCCCCTATTTTCTGATGCAGAAAGAACGATACTCTCTTCTGTACCAGCACAAGGAGACACAGACCAACAACAAATGTATGACAAAGCACATCAAAAATTAGCTATGGGTTTGCCTGGATTTTATGCACTTTCCGAAGGATTGGGTATGATTGCCGAAGATAATCCAACAAATTCTTTCCAGGCAAGCGACACATTACAGGCGGTAATTGCAGGAACCGAAAATGAAAGAGAAAGAAATATCATGAGCAGACTAGCGCATGTAGCCTGGGCTGCGGGACAACCATATAGGAACCGCGAAACAAGACCCGTTATGAAACCATGGGATAAACTTCCTCCGGAAGAAAAGCACAAAGATATGGTACAAATTCGAGCAGCAGCAAAAATTTTATCTTCAAGACTTTCCCCAACATCACCTCCTACCCCTACAACGTAGTTGGGGGAGGTGAATTGAGTACTTCTTTCGAAGTTTTGAAGCATTGCTGCTTTCAATTAACCTCCCCCAGTGGCTGTTGACTAGATCGGTCTAATTCCTCCTTTATTGGTTATTTGTCTGGGATAAGCCTAGACGCCGAAACCGCCCACGGCGGTTTGCGAGAAGCTCTGCGCGCCCTGGCTTGCCCGGACTGCCGAGCTTGAGAACGTCTGGAACGCCCGGCGGATCTCCTGGGGACTGTTGCCCGGAGTAAGAACCCAATTGTCCTGGATGCCCATCTCGCGGGCAATCTGTCGGAAGTCTGTCCGACCATCGTCGATGCCCATCAGCGCCACAATGTGGGTCTCGGCCATGAGCATGTCATGAACCAAAGACGCGACATCCTTGGCCGTATTACGCACCGAATGCTCGTCGTGACCGTCGGTCATGATGAGCGTGACGGTTCGGGCAACCTGACCGTTGTCCTTGGCTTCTTTGGCCTTGGCAAGCACGCTGCCCAAGACGACGACGGTCTGGTCGTAGAGTGGCGTGCCCTTGTCAGGATTGTAGTTGTGGCTATCCATCCTCCTGGCGTCTTCGAGCAGACACCACGGGTTAAACTCGAGTCCGTTGAGGTAGCGCGTGTGAAACAGAATGGCAGTGCGCTGCTTGGAAACCATGAGCGCATCGATGACCATGTTGTGGCCATCGCACATCACCGGCGCGTTGCCGGCGAAGAGGATAGAAGCGCTGTCATCGGGCTCCAAGGTAACGAGAACCACCTCGCTTGCTGCCA
>OBEQ011892906.1_pt1 | contig 13617 bp, 16 predicted proteins | sample 1670901 | NCBI WGS metagenome assembly OBEQ01 (sample SAMEA104232315, study PRJEB22302) | groundwater metagenome | biome: forest; feature: aquifer; material: groundwater | place: USA | collected 2011-08-07 | depth 5.4 m
CCCCGCCGCCAGTGACGCGCTGACCGCAATCCCCCCGCTCCATAACGCAAAGTAACTTTTCTCTTGGCTGCTGTGTCTACTGTTCAAGGTCACAATCGACGATCTTCTTGACACTATGTCACATCTGACATATAGTAGCGAGGAAGGCAGGCATGGAGGGGCAAGCATGAAAAAGGGCAAGCGAGAGAAACTCAAAGCGGCCGGATGGGCCATCGGGTCGGTGCAGGAGTTTTTGGGCCTGTCGGACGCCGATGCCGCGCTCATTGAGATGAAGCTGGCCCTGAGTCGGACTCTGCGCGATCGGCGACAGCGGCGCGGAGTGTCGCAAGTCGCACTCGCGAAGCGGCTGCGCTCCAGCCAGTCCCGCGTCGCCAAAATGGAGGCGGGTGATCCGTCTGTCTCGATGGACCTGCTCGTCAGCTCGCTCCTCGTGCTCGGGGCGAGTTCCGCCGATCTCGCTCGGGCGATTCGGGCCTGAATTTCCTCTCCTGTATCCTTTTCGATCCGCGCGCCCCACCCAGAACCCTCCGCTGTCCGTGACAATTCAAAAGGGCTTGGCTCTGGAAGTAACTTTGGCCGGGAGCCGGTGTCAAACTACACAATGAAGGACCTCATACCGACTGAGCGAATCGAGCAAGCCATTTTCCTCATCCGAGGGCATAAGGTCATATTGGACGTGGACCTAGCTAAGCTTTACGGCGTCACGACTTTTAATCTCAATAAGGCCGTGAAACGGAACCTGGACCGTTTCCCTGAAGACTTTATGTTTCAACTGACTTATCAAGAAGTTAGAAACTTGATATTCCATTTTGGAATATCAAGTTGGGGAGGCACTCGCAAGCTGCCAAGAGCTTTCACCGAGCAGGGTGTAGCCATGCTCTCCAGCGTGCTCAAGAGCAAGCGCGCTGTGCAGGTGAACATCGAGATCATGCGGGCCTTCGTGAAGTTGCGGGAGATGATCGCCTCCAACAAGGATCTGGCCAAGCGGCTGGACGAACTCGAAAAGAAGTACGATAGCCAGTTCAGGGTGGTGTTCGACGCCATCCGCGAGCTCATGGCCCCTGTTGAGCCTCCGCCCAAGCCCCGCCGCATCGGCTTCCGCGCCTAACTGGCCCCGTTTTCCTCTTCCCCCTTTTTCCACTGCCGGCGCGCCTAAACCTCTTGCGGGTGGCGGCGAGTGGGACCCGGGCGGAGCGGAGCCCGCTACAGCGCGAGTCTGCGGGGCTGCAACGCCGAAAGCGGGTCGAGCACGTCCGGGTAACTCGCTGACAGGACCCGCTCTCTTTTCTCTTCCGCGCGCCGTCCGCCGTCCGCGTTCTCCTGCATGACATTACGGAGGAGGAGTGGTAGGATTCGGGGCCGATGAACAGGCAGGATAAGGTGACTGAGCCTTTTATGTCCGACTTTAACTAGGTCCTTCCGATCGCTCTGACCGAAGCACAGTAAATTCTAAATGGCCACTGAAAAAGAGCATTGGCAAATCAACACGGAGAAGCTTGCCAGCGAGATCCGTAAGGCCGCTCGTGCTGCGCACACGGAAGAAGATTTGAAGATGCATGTCGAGCCTCTTCTGCAACGCGCCTTCAGCGATATGGGCATAGATGTCGAAGTCGTTCAGTACGAAAAGCGGACTGGCTTCCGCTCAAAAATGGACGCCGTATATGGGTTCTTGATCCTCGAATATAAAGCCCCCGGCAAGCTGAGCCGGTCTGTCGAAGTCACGAAAAGCAAGAGCCAGCTTCAACAATACATGGAGGACGAGGCGAAGCGCGTTGGCCAGGACAAAGAAGCCGCGTTAGAGAAAACAATCGGCGTGTGTCTGGATGGAGACCAGATCCTCTTTGCACGTTTCACGCGCGCTCCACGTATACTGTCTCTTCCGGCGCCTATTCCGTTGGCGAAACAGGCTGACCTTTTCCCTCATGAGCGTGCCACTCGTGGATTTCAGTTCCTTGGACCTTACCCGATTACTGCGGCCAGCATCGCCAATCTTTTGATCTTTGCACGCGCGTCGGCGCGGCGACCACTCACAGCCAGCGATCTCTCCAAGGTCTTTGGACCTGCACACACGGTCGCACGCCAAGCTGTTTCTGAGCTCTATTCCGCCCTGATGCGCGCGCAACGCCGCAGCGCTCCCTCGCGGATCAAAAGTTTTTTTGTGGAGTGGGATCGAATTTTCGGAGTGGTGTATGGTCAGGAGCTGGAGAAAGCGGAGCAAGCCGCATCCGAAACTGCCAAACTCTATCAGCTGCCGGGCGGTGTGCGACTCAAACAGCTCCTGTTCTCCATCCACACTTATTATGCCTTCCTGATGAAGCTCATCGCCATTGAACTGCTCTCCTTACAGCGTGAGAGTACCGTTACCTCGTTTGTCGAAAGATTGATCGGCCTGGACGATGATGCGCTTCGGTCACAGCTTGGATATCTGGAGAGCGGCGTCGACTTCAACAAGCAAGGCATCCAGAATTTTCTGGAGGCAGACTTCTTCTCGTGGTACCTCGACGGGTGGAGCCCCACTTTAGCGGGAGCCTATCGAGGTGTGATTCGGGCGCTTGCGGAGTTTGAGCCGGCTACGCCGGTGCTGGAGCCAGATTGGACTCACGATCTTCTTCAGAAGCTCTACGAGTTGATTGTCCCTCAGAAGCTTCGGCATGACCTGGGGGAGTACTACACCCCTGATTGGCTGGCCAGCTATCTGATCGATCAAAGCGGCTACAAAGGATTACCCGACACGCGTTTCCTTGATCCTGCCTGCGGGTCGGGGACCTTTCTCGTCCAGGCCATTCATCGCGCTATCCGTTGCGCCGAGTCAAAGGAGCGCGTCTCGGTTGCGGAAACGGCCCGCTCCATTCTTGAGAACATCGTCGGGTTCGATCTGAATCCATTGGCGGTGCTGGCGTCACGAACCAACTATCTCATTGCATTCTCCCGGCTCATTCAGTACATCCGTCCCATTTCGCTTCCCGTGTACCTGTGTGATTCCGTCGTCCCACCTGACCAGGTCTCCCAGGACCGCAGGACGCTTTATGACGACGATGTGGTGGTCTTTACCACAACAAAAGGGGACTACGTTTTTCCACTGTCCATGAAGGACAAAGGCCGCATTGACCTGTTCACCGGACTGGTGGAGACCGGGCTCCGCGCCAAAATGGATGAGGCGAAGTTCTCACGACTTCTCACGAAGGAACTCCATCTTCCGGAGGTGGAAACGTCTGCGTTACTCGCCGTGTACGGAAAGATTAAGGCGCTCGACGACAAGGGCGAGAACGGAATCTGGGCCCGGTATATCAAGAATGCCTTTGCTCCCGCTTACATGGGGGAGTTCGACTTTGTGATCGGTAATCCGCCTTGGATTCGGTGGGGCTATTTGGCCGATGATTACCGGAAACGCACTCTTCCAATGTGGCAAGACTACGGCCTCTTCTCTCTGAAAGGGCACCAGGCCCGGCTTGGTCAGGGCGAAAAGGATTTTTCGATGCTGTTCACTTATGCTGCAACCGATCGGTATCTGAAAGAAAACGGTATTCTAGGTTTTGTGATCACTGCCGAGGTCTTCAAGGGGAAAGGGGCCGGCGAAGGATTTCGGAGATTCCAAATCGGCCCGGACGGTCCGAAGTTGAAGGTCCTTTCGATGGAGGATATGGTGGATCTGAAACCCTTTCAGGCGGCAAACAAGACGTCCATCTTCGTCATGCAAAAAGGGCGCGCTACCACCTACCCAGTACCCGTGACTGTCTGGAAGCGTAAAGCGGGGGTGGGGAGAGTCCCTCCGGAATGGCCGCTTTCAGAAGTCCTAAAGCACACCGAGCACCAGACAGTGGAAGCCATCCCTGTTGATCCGGAGAGATCTGTTTCCTCTTGGCAGACTGGAAAAAGGTCTGCACTAAAGGCCTCGGCGAGCCTCAAGGGAACTAACCCCTATAAGGCTTATAGGGGTGCCAGCACGGAGCCCTATGGAGTGTTCTGGCTGAATGTGAAGGAAGTCCGACCTGACGGCCTATTGGTGGTGAGCAATCAGCATGATCGGGGCAAGCGAACGATTCCGAAGGTTCAAGATGCCATCGAAAGTAAGTTGGTGTATCCGGCAGTGAGTGGTGGGGAAATTGTCCGATTCGGAATCAAGCAGCCCTTCTACGTCCTCATCTCGCAGGACCCCGAAAAGCGTGAGCCTTATCCGGAAGAGTGGATGCTGGAGCACGCGCCATTGACCTATGGCTATCTGAAGCAGTTCGAGAGTATCCTTCTCTCACGGGGTTCTAATGTCGTCCGCCAGTTTGCGGAGAAGACAGAATTTTATGCGATGTATGGAATTGGCAGTTACACCTTCGCTCCGTATCGTGTTGTGTGGAAGAGGATGGCGTCACGCATGGAAGCGGTCGTGCTCTCAACGATGAAGACCCCTTTTAGTCGTAGACCCATCATCTCGACCGATACCACTTCGCTTTTTGCCGTGCAGAACCAAACAGAGGCTCATTACCTCTGTGCGGTGATGAACTCTGCCCTTGTGGGAGACTATATTCGGAGCTTTTCCTCAGCGGGGCGTGGGTTTGGGGCTCCTTCCGTCACCAATACGCTGGCCATCCCCAAGTTCGGACAAACGAATAAGCTCCATCGGAGGCTAGCAGAGTTGTCTCTGGAGGCGCATGAGCTTGTGGCCAAAGGTTCCGAACCTGATGAACCGCAAGCTGCCATCAACGAAACGGTGAAACAACTGTGGACTACAAAGTCCTGAAAAGGGATAGCCCGGGCTACCCGAAAAGGCTGAAGGAGCGGCTGGGCTCGGAAGCGCCGGCTGAGCTTTACTACCATGGCCCGCTCGGTCATCTGAAGCACTTTACAATGGCGGTCATCTCGGCGGATTCCATCAGTGGGCTCGCCATGATGGCGGCGAATCAGGTTCTCTTCACGGTCCGGGAATATGCCATGAATTACATCGGTGGTTGGCACTCCGTCATGGAAACGGAAATCTTCCGCCTGGGGCTTTTCCGAAAAAACGTACGCGTGACACTCTTCTCCGCCAAGGGACTAGGGAAAGAAACCTTCGAGTCGTTTCTCAATGATCGGTTCTGTCCTCCGTTGCACGAGTTTCCAGAGCGTGACGAATATGATCGTCGGGCAAAGGAGGGGGAACTCTTAATCTTGTCACTTACACAGCCGAGCCAAGGTCGAACGCTAAAAAAGAATGTGCTGGACCGAAACTGGGTAGCCTGTGTTTTGGCCGATGTGGTCTTCGTCCCATTTGCCGCACGCGGAACAAAGACGCTGGCAATAGCGAAACGAGTAGTGGAGGCAGGGATTCCGATCTTTACGACCGATGAAGCAGAGAATAGCGCTCTTCACACGCTGGGAATCACGGGGCTGGATCGGAAGACCGTCGGTGACTATCTGGAAAAGCTTGGAGCAGTCAAAGCAGATAATCAGCCGCAAGCTCCTCAGACAACAGTCGTTCAGGAACCCGTTCTGAAGTATCCGTCAAAGAGTCAAACTCCTGAACAGATTTCGTTATGGAAACGCAAACAATCCTCCTAAAAGAGAAATTAGCCTCCGCCTCCATTTCCCCCTCCGCTTCCTCCCGCCGGGCGCTTCACGACCAGACGCCTGCGGAGTTTGCCAAGGCGGTTGCGGCTTCATGCAATCGCGAGAGCGTGGAGTACGCCGGAGACTCTCCTTCGGAGTAGTACAGAATACGGGGTCCCATCAAGTGTGTGCATGATTAACATTAAAAGGTGGTACAACAATTGGGGGCAGGTCATATAGTCGGAACACTCTGAGGTGAAGCGGGAAACGGAGGACGCGGCCATGAAAGACGGCAACGGAAAAGGCAAGGCGGTGTCACCCGCGCAGCTGACAGCCAACCGCAAGAACGCGCTCCAATCCACCGGCCCCCGGACGCCGGCCGGGAAAGCCAAGGTCGGCGCGAATGCGCTCAAGCATGGGCTGCTGGCCCGCGAAGCGGTGATCCTACGCGGCGATGGGAAAGAAGACCCCACCGAGTTTGCGGCGCTGCTGGAGGACTTGGTGGCCGCTGTGGCGCCCGAAGGCCCCCTTGAAGAAATGCTGGTCGAGCGGATCGCGGTCTGCTACTGGCGGCTCCGTCGCGCCTGCCGCTGCGAAGTCGGCCTGCTCCGCGCCCAGCTCGACGACTATCAGGCAAAATTTTACGGGCCTGATTTGCTCGGCGTCCGCCGCCATTACACGGATGCCGAGCTGACCCAACGGATCAAAGATCATCAGGGGGATATTCGCTTCTGGAAAGACAACAAGGCCGGGGTCCTGTCCATGATGAGGGAGGGGAAGCCCCTCGAGGAGACCTACACCTACATACAGGGTATACTATGGCAGTATATTTATATAAGTGTTGTGAGCGAGCTCAAGGCCGCCAAGCTCGAGATCCCGCACGACCAGCCCCGCCGGCTCCACGAGGCCTTGACCGCCAACCTCGGGTGGACCGACCAACGCGTCTGGCGGGCCCTTGTGGCCGCGTGTGATGACGTCATTGCGAAAGAGCAGGCTGAGATCGCGCAGCGCCAGCGGGAGATAGTCACAACCCCATTGGCGCTTGAGGTCGCTCGGCTGAAGCGATCGCTCCCCGCATCCGACGACATGGACCAGCTGCTGCGCTACGAAACCGCCATCGAACGGCAACTCTACCGCGCCCTGGCTCAACTCGAACGGCTGCAACGCCAGCGCCTGGGCGAGCACCTGCCCCCACCTCTTCAGGTGGAGGTGACGAGCGAAAAGTAGAAAATTACGAAACAAAGCCAAACGGCCTTCTTCGCGACGTCTTAAATGGGGCTTAACGGGGCATCGCCGTGAAACAAGGTTACCGCTTGATCCTTGCGGACAAAGACGGTGTGCTGGTGAGTGAATTCCAACTGACCGAGCACGACCTGGCTGACCCGGAGGCGTTCGTCGCGATGCTCAAGCAGTCGATCGAGCAGGTCGAAGAGGAAGAAACTTAGCGGCCCGGCCTGAGAGCCGATGGTTCGCTCAGGAGATGAGCCTGTCGTAGTCGGCGTGGCTGCCGATCCAGAACCACAGGACGCCGTCGTCAACTTCCACGCCCAGTGCCCGGTAGGACAGCCCGACGCGGGCGGATCGGAAGCGGCCAATCTTCTTGAAGTGCAGCGAAGGGTGTTGCGGATCGCGTTTCAGGAGAGCGAAATTCTTATCGGCAAGTTCTTGGATCGACTTGGGGAGGACGTGGTAGCAGGCCCAAAATTCGGGCGAGGCGGAGTGCCTCACAAGTCAGAGCACTTACCCGCTGCAGACTCTTTCAAGGCGGCGTCGGCCAAGGCGTTCAGCTTGCCCGCGCGGACGTCGTCTTCAATCTGGCGATCCCACGCGGCCGCATCGAATTCCTGAAACCATTTGCGAAACGCGGTCAGCTCGTCTGGCGCCAACGCCTGGACGTCTCGCTCGATCCGCTCAATCTTACTCATCCCGATCACCTCCGGTTGCCACTGCATACTATCGCAACATCTACGGTGTTGCAACAGAGGCGGCATTCGTCCCCCTCTCCCCCCTGCGGCCCGGCCTGAGAGCCGATGCGCTTAAGAAGGGGGGCAGGCCAGCTTCAGGGCTCGGTGAGGAGGCATCCCAACTCGACCGCCAGTTCGACTTTCTCCAGATCCACAGGCTTGCTCATGACATCGACGGCGCCGAGGTCCAACAGCCCCTGGAGCAAATTCTCTTCCTGGCTGCCGGTCAGACCGAGGATTCCGCCCGCATAGTTCTTCGCTCTTAGTGCGCGCAGCACTTCCAGCCCGTTCATCCCCGGCATGTACAGATCCAGGATGATGAACCGTGGCATCTCCTCCGCGACCATCGCCAGGGCGGTCTGGCCGTCCGGCGCTACGCGGACCTGATAGCCCCGCTTGGTCAGGAATTTCGACAGCACGCTGCGGATCTCCGGCTCATCGTCCACCACCAGAATCGTCGCCATATCTATTTTCTCCTTTCCGTCGAATGGATCGCTTCCGTCTCTGGTTTGACGGGCAAAACAAACCAGAAGGTGCTGCCCTTGCCGACGGCGCTCTCCAACCCGATCCGTCCGCCATGGGCCTCGATGGCAAGTTTGCAGAAGGTGAGGCCCAACCCCGTGGAGGCCATCTTGCCCGCCTTGCGCGCATCGACCTGCCCGAACTTCTGAAAGATTTTCTCGTGATACTCGGGAGGAATGCCCGGTCCGGTGTCGGCCACGGTCACCCTGACCTGCGCGCCGTCCGCGAGCGCCGCCACCCGCACGACCCCCTGCGCGGGGGTGAACTTGACGGCATTCCCCACCAGATTGGCGATGACGCGGCGAATGACGGTCCGGTCGCAGGACACCGCGAGCGGCTCTGCCGGGGCGTCATACACGACTGGGCACTGATCCGGAATCCGGCCCAGGGAGGCGAGCGCCTCCCGCACGAGCGCCGTCATGTCGCACGGCGTCATCTCCAGCGGCATCTCACCGGCTTCCAGCCGACTGACATCGAGCAAGGCATTGATCATCTCGACGAGCACCCCCGTTTGGTTCAGCGCCTGATCCAGATTGGCCAGTTCCTCCTGTCCGAGCTTCGATACTGCGCCCATCTTCATCAGCTGGAGATTGCCGCTGATTCCGAACAGGGGAGAGCGCAGGTCATGGACGATCATGTGGACCAGATTGTCTCGCAACCGTTCGAGTTCCTCAAGCCGGACGATGGTCCGCTCCCGTTCAGTGACGAGCTGTCGTAGTTCCAGGCGAATGGCGACCTGACGACCGAGGGTCTTCAAAGCCTGCTTCTGGTCCGGGCTCAACCCTCGCGGGATGCGGTCGATGATACAGATGGTGCCGAGGGCGTGACCCTTAGGGGTCACCAGAGGCGCTCCGGCATAAAACCGGATAAACGGATCGCCTGTGACCAAGGAGTTCGTCGCAAACCGCTCGTCGGCTAATGCGTCTCGGACGACGAACACGTCAGTGTCTGCGATGGCATGGGCACAAAACGAGACATCCCGTGGCGTTTCCGGCACGGTCACGCCCACTTTCGACAGAAACCATTGGCGGTCATGATCGATCAGGCTAATCAGCGCGATCGGGGTTCCAAATATGGCGGCGGCGAGCAAGGTGAGGTCGTCAAAGTCTTTCTCGGGAGGGGCGTCGAGAATCTGATACTGGCGAAGGGCGTCCAGTCGCTCGGCTTCATTGGCAGGTAACGGGGCTGATATCATCGCTGTTCCCTTCGAGGCGCCGATTTTCCGCCATACCGTACTGAAAGTCTGGGTGTATGTGCAAGAGCATGGCCGTCCCCTGCGGCCCGGCGTGAGAGAAGAAAATAGGTCAGGCTCCTCCGTGCGTGAGGTTCCGGGCGTCGGAGGGTTGTGGTTGACTTTTCACTCGGGTTGACGCACTCTCGCGCTGGTCGTACCCGTCCCCGCGGGGACATTGCACCCAACTCTATTGAGAGGAGAGCTAGACGATGGCTAAGAAGAAGAGGAAGCCGAGTGCCGCATTCATGAAACCGATGAAACCCAGCGCCGCTCTCGGCGCGGTGATCGGCAACAACGCCATGCCGCGCACCCAAGTGGTCAAGAAGCTCTGGGCCTACATCAAGCGCAAGAAGCTGCAGGACCGCAAGAACCGACGCATGATCAACGCTGACGCCGCGCTCAAGGTGGTTTTCCGCGGCAAGAAACAGGTGTCGATGTTCGAGATGACGAAACTCGTCAGCAAGCACCTGAAGTAATCCGACAATCACTCCACGGGGCGCCTGCAGCAGGCACCCCGTTTTCAAAAGTATTTAGCATCCGCCTCCCTTTCCCCCTCCGCTTTCTCCCGCCAAACTCTTCAGTAAGAAGCCGAACTCCCTCTTTCCCCCTGCGGCCCGGCCTGAGATCCTCCGTCTCTTCTAACTCATTGCATTGGTGGTAAAACTTTCGCCTAAATTTTATGCAAGATTGGGATGGAGAACGCATGAATGGCCCCACCTCTGCGACGTACACATGGCTATCCACAAGGTATCCACCCAAAATGTGGACAGGCGTCTCTGGAAAAATATCTCAAGGGTGAAGTCTTTCTGCGTTAATTGGGGGTTGTGCGGGTCGTAAGACAAGACCTTGAAGACAGATGCGGGCTTAACACGCCGGAGATGGAGAATTGATTGTGTAGCGCGTTCGAAAGCGGACATGGAGTTTTTCGAGCGCACAGGATGCCGTTAGAAGCGAATGTGGAAACGCGCGCAGGCATTCTTCAAGCCTGGGACAGCAATCCATCCCTCAGACAGCCCGTTGAAGTTGAATCTCTTGTCGACGACCCGTGGCGACACAGCATGTGGTGGAAGGAGGACCTTGCACCACGATTTCTTGCAGCAGAAAATAATACAGCCCGCGCTTCCCCTCTTCCCCCCCCTGCGGCCCGGCCTGAGACAAAAGACGGGACAGGCTCCGGCGGAAGGGAGTCCGTCCCCTTCGCTGAATGATCAGGCCCTTCTTTGTATATACTGTGCCTATGAATCGCCATTCCGAACTGTCCTTCACCGGCTCACTCAAGAGCGAGCAGCGCAGAACCTTCTATGAGCACCATAAGCCCATCGCTGTGCTGATGATCCTTATCCTTTTCCTCTTTCCAATCGTTGGGGTCTCCGTCATTGGTGCGCCGGGTGCGGTACTGGGAGTGGTCATTTCAGTCTTAGGCTATTACCTGACGCCCTATGTAATTCTCAAACTGCGTGCAGGGTGTGGAAGGGTGTGAGAGATCCGTTGCACGGTATCACGCTGGAGACCATCGTCAGCCAACTGGTTGAGCGTCATGGGTGGGCCGAGATGGGGCGTCGCATCCCGGTCCGCTGTTTCCTCCACGACCCAAGCGTGAAGTCCAGCCTCACGTTTCTGCGGAAAACGCCCTGGGCGCGCAAGAAGGTCGAAGGGTGGTTCATCGCGGAGCTATAGTCTATAATCAACACCAAAGGAGAAGGCATCACCATGGGAATTCAACCGTTACAGGATTGGGTACTGATCGAACCGTCGGAGGCCAAGGAAAAGACCGCCGGGGGGGTGTTCATCCCCGACACAGCCAAGGAGAAATCTGTAGAAGGAAAGGTCCTGGCCGTGGGGAAGGGGCGCTGGGAAACACCGGAAAAGAAGCGGGGAAGTAAACCCAAAGGGAAAGAGGAAAAGGTCTTCAAGCCCACGGTCCTCAAACCGGGCGATCAGGTCCTCTACGAGAAATACGGAACGACCCCCATCGATCAGGACGGTACGGAACTCGTTCTCGTCCGCGAGTCCGACGTCCTGGGCTGGAACAACAAAAGTAAACAGAATTAGACTCAGCCTCCATAATCAGGTAAGAGGGAATGAAACGCGGCCTGGTTCTGCTCTTCTGCCTCGCATCGCTGGTACCTTCGACGATCACCGATCACGTGATGGCGTCCGGAACGTCACCGTGCAACGCGGTCGCCTTGACGTTCGACATGTGTCCCGTTCGAGCGGGCAGCGGAATCGACGAGCCGTTGATCCACATGCTGGTCGAACGCCGTATTCCCGCCACATTCTTTCTTTCCGGAACGTGGATCGCCCGCCACGATCAAGCCGTCAAAGACCTCTTGAAAGTACCGTTCTTCGAGGTGGGCACCCATGGACAAGTGCATGCCCACCTCTCCGCGCTTGACGAGGCACATCAACGGGCTGAAATCACGGGGGCGATCAGGACACTGGAGCGGCAATACGGACATCGCAGCCTGCTGTTTCGACCGCCGTACGGCGAGTACGATGAGACGACACGAAAGATCGTGCAAGCGTTGGGCCTCCATCTTATTCTGTGGAACGTGGTTTCCGGAGATCCTGACCGGAAACTGTCGAAGGCGAGCATCTTGCAATTTCTAAAAACGAGGACACGGGGCGGCAGCATCATCGTGTTTCACGCGAACGGGAAAGGGCAGTACACGCGTGACGTCGTCGACGAACTGTCGCAAGAATTGGGAAAGAAGGGGCTGCAGCCCGTGACCATCACTGATCTGTCAGGAAAGTGCGCACCTTCCAGTGAACACCATTAGGCCCTATACAGCGGACGACTTTCGAATCATTGCGGGCATACTCAGTGAGTCGGACCCCTGGAAAAGGCTGGGGTACGGCATGGATCACTGGAAGAGCGTATTGGCAACGCCGCTGCAAGGACGGGAAGCGTTCATCATTGAGGTCGACGGGCGCGCCGAAGGCATCGGTGTGCTCCGCCCCAAATTTCTCTTCGGAGATTACCTGGAATTACTTGCCATTGCGCCTGCAGCCCAAGGCCGCGGCTATGGACGAACTCTTTTAGCATACTTGGAGGGCATCGTCTTCAAACGCGCGAACAATCTCTTTGTCTGTGTGTCCGACTTTAATGCTCGCGCACGAACGTTCTACAACAAAAATGGGTACGCCGAGATCGGACCAATCCCGGACCTCCTCATACCCGGCGCCGCTGAGATCCTGATGCGCAAGACGATCGGGCCTGCCAAGCTTTCTCGGAGCCAATCTGCCCGCTCGGAATGACAACGCCCCTTCGCCCCCTGCGGCCGGGCCTGAGGCCCCCTATGCGTATCCGGCTTGACTCCCATCCGTTCCTGGTCTAGGATGGCCGCCTACTGAAGTCCTTGATGTGCAACCTAGTGACGGGAGGAGGCCATGACGATGACTCCAATGGTGCGTGTGGTGGGGATACTGGCGGGGATCGCGTTTGCAGGTCAGATCGGGCTGGCGGTAGCGGTGGCTGAGGAACCCGGTGGCGGAATTAAGAGCAACAAGGCCAAGGGCTCCGAGTCTCCTCGGCTGACAAAGGGCCTTAGCTGCTCCGGTGATGCGCCCAAGATCAAAAAGGTCGCCCCGGACGAAGGCAAGACCGGCGACAAGGTGACGATCACCGGTGAAAGCTTCGGCGGGCCCGGCTGCGTCAGCATGGTCTCCTTCGGCCCCGGCAGCCCAGCGAAGTTCACGCAGGTGGACGACAAGACGATCACGGCCACGGTCCCGGACGGCAAGAAGGGGATGGAGCTCCTGACCGTGACCGGCTTCACCGGCGAGGACACCAAGCCCTTCCTGCGCAAGTAGACAGTCCTATCCGCAGTGCGTTCGCAACGCGCCGTTCCCGAAGTCTCGGGCGGCGCGTTGCCGTTTCCTGCCTGTTGCATCGTATATAATGTCATCGTGACGAAGAAGCACGCGGAAGCCGCGTACATCAAGGACAAAGCCGGCTTGAAGGCCCTCTGCGAGCAGCTCCGGGATCAGGAGCGCCTGGCGGTGGACACGGAATTCATGGGCGAGGATTCGTTCCATCCCCGCCTCGAGATCATTCAGGTCGCGGCGGGGGACGTGGCCGCCATCATCGACCACCAGGCGGTGACCGAGCTCGACAATTTTTTCGACCTGCTCGGCGACCGCCGCATCCAGAAGGTGATCCATGCCGGGCGGCAGGACCTGGAGATCTTCTCGGTCCTGTCCGGGTCTGTGCCGGCGCCCATCTTCGACACGCAGGTCGCGGCGGCGATGGTCGGGTACGGGACCCAGATCGGGTACGCCCAGCTCGTGCAACAAGTCCTCAGGGTCACGCTGGAGAAGTCCGAGACTTTCACGAACTGGGCGCAGCGGCCCCTGACGCCCGAGCAGGTCGCCTATGCG
>OBEQ011296274.1_pt1 | contig 13615 bp, 22 predicted proteins | sample 1670901 | NCBI WGS metagenome assembly OBEQ01 (sample SAMEA104232315, study PRJEB22302) | groundwater metagenome | biome: forest; feature: aquifer; material: groundwater | place: USA | collected 2011-08-07 | depth 5.4 m
CACCGAGATGGTCATGCCCGGGGACAACCTCGCCGTCACCATCGAGCTCCTCCAGCCGGTGGCCCTGGAGACGGAGCAGCGCTTCGCGATCCGGGAGGGGGGCAAGACCGTGGGGGCGGGCGTGGTTACGGAGATTATCAAATGACGTGGCCCAGTGGCCCAGTGGCAACGTGGCAAGACCTTTTTCGGCCACGCAGCCCCTGCGCCACTTTGCCCCTCAAGTGGCGGAGTGCGTGAAATGGCCCAGGCTCCCCGGATCCGCATCAAGCTAAAGGCGTATGACCATCGTCTGCTGGACCGCTCGACCACCGAGATCGTCGAGACCGTCCAGCGGACCGGGGCGAAGATCGCGGGTCCGATCCCTCTGCCGTCCCGGCGCGAACTCTTCACGGTCCTGCGCTCGCCGTTCGTCGATAAAAAATCCCGGGAGCAATTCCAGTTGATCACGCACAAGCGGCTCATCGATATTCTAGAACCGACCTCGAAGACAATCGACGCCCTCCGGAAGCTGAACTTGCCCTCCGGCGTGTATGTGGAGGTCAAATGATCTCGGGTGGCAAAGTGGCTGAGTGGCAAAGTGGCCGAAGAACCACCGGCTTACGTTGCCACTTCGTCACCTCGCCACTTCGCCACTCACGATGATTGGTTTGCTCGGGAAGAAGCTTGGCATGACGCATGTCTACGACGACTACGGACGCCGGCGGGCGGTGACCGTCGTCCAGGCCGGCCCGTGCACCATCCTCGGCCTGCGCGAGCAGAAGCGTCACGGGTACCGCGCGGTCCAGCTCGGGTTCGAGCCGGTGAAAGAAAAAGTCCTCAACAACGCCCAGCTCGGCCAGTTCAAGAAGGCGGCCGCGGGCCCGTTCCGCTACGTGCGGGAATTCCGCCTGTCGGACCCGAAGGGTTCGATCCCGAGCCCGAAGGGCGAGGGACCGTCGAAGACCGACCAAGCTAACGGCGAATGGAAGGCGGGCCAGCAACTGACGGTCGAACTCTTCAAGCCGTACGAGCTCGTCGATGTCGCCGGCCTCTCCATCGGCAAGGGCTTCCAGGGCGGGATGAAACGCTGGCACTGGCGGGGCGGTGGCGCCACGCACGGATCGATGTCGCACCGCGCCCCCGGTTCCATCGGTTCGACGACCACGCCGGGCCGGGTCTGGCGAGGCCATCATTTACCCGGCCATATGGGTGCCGATCGCGTGACGGTCCAGAACCTACGGATCGCGCGCATCGACCTGGAGCACCATCTCCTGCTCATCGAAGGGGCCATCCCGGGCGCAGACCGGCAGCTGGTGCTCATCAGCAAGTCCTGCAAGCATCCGGGCGTGGTCAAGCCACCGCAGGCGTTCCAGATCGTCCGTGAGGACGACGCGAACCTGAGCAAAACCACGAAGGCGGCATCGAAGAAACCCAAACAGGCGGCGAAATGAGTAGCCGAGTGGCAAAGTGGCTGAGTGACCGATGGTCGCTCCTTTCACTTCGCCACTGGGCCACTTCGCCACTGGGCCACTGACGATGGATCTCAAGGTCTTCAACATTCAAGGGCAGGCGATAGGTCGGTTCTCACTCGACTCCGCAATTTGGGACGGACCCGTCAACACCGCGATCCTGGTCCAGGCCGTCGCCATGTACCGGACCAACGTGCGCGCGGGGCTGGCCTCCACGAAGACCCGCGGCGACGTCTCCGGCGGCGGCAAGAAGCCCTGGCGGCAGAAGCACACGGGCCGCGCGCGCGCGGGCTCGACTCGCTCGCCATTGTGGCGGCACGGTGGCTCGGTGTTCGGCCCGCGTCGACGGGACATGTCCTACCGGCTGCCGCAGACGATCCGGCGCATCGCGTTGCTCGAGAGCCTGAAGGGTAAGCTGCGGGACGAAGAGCTCGTCGTGCTCGAGCACCTGGAAGCGGCCTCACCCAAGACCAAGCCCTTCGGGGGCCTGGCGAAGATCTTCAAGGCGGAGCGCGCCTCTGTCATCGTCTTGCACGAGCCGACCGAGCCATTGCTGAAGTCGCTACGCAACCTCGCGTCGTTTGAGCTGTGCCAGGCGGCCAACCTCAACGCGTTCGACGTCCTCAACGCGCATAAGGTGCTCGTCACCAAGTCGGCGTTCGAGCGGCTGGAGCGGCGCGTGCGGGTGGAGCCCCAGAGCGCATCCCTCGACACTCGCTCCGAGGCCGCTCGGGCAGACGTTCCGACACCCAGGCGCTCGCGATCGGCGGGCAAGGACACGAAGGCTCGCGGCGAAGACCGCAGCCAGACACGAGGGCGCGATGCGGCCGGCCACTGAGATCATCAAGGGCATCCGGCAGTCGGAGAAGGGCGTGCGCATCGCGGCGCACGACCAGTACGTGCTCGACGTCGCTCCGGACGCGAACAAGGTGGAGATCCGGGAGGCGGTCGAATCGCTCTTCAAGACCACGGTCCTCAAGGTCAACACCCAGGTCACGCACGGCAAGTGGCGGCGGTTGCAGCAGCGCTGGGGCCGGCGGACGGACCGGAAGAAGGCGATCGTCACGCTGGCCAAGGGTCAGAAGATCGAACTCGGAAAGTCAAAGTAACGGAAGAGGATTCGAATGGGTGTGAAAACTCACAAACCCTATACCCCGACGATGCGGTTCCAGGTGACGTCCGACTTTGCGGAGCTCACCACGGACACCCCGCACAAGAAGCTGCTCTCACCTATGAAGAAGACGGGCGGCCGCAACCACCACGGCCACATCACCAGCCGGTTCATGGGTGGGGGACACAAGCAGATGTACCGCCGCATCGACTTCTACCGGCGGGATAAGGCCGGGGTGAGCGCGACGGTGCTGAGCGTCGAGTACGACCCCAATCGCAGTTCGCGCATCTCGCTCGTCCAATATTCAGACGGAGAGAAGCGCTATATCCTGTGGCCCGAAGGGCTCGCCGTGGGCGCGACCATCACGGCCGGCGACGAGGCGGAGGTCCAGGTGGGCAACGCCATGCCGCTCTCCCGCGTGCCGCCGGGCCAGCCGATCCACAACCTTGAGCTACAGAGAAACCGCGGCGGACAGCTCGTCCGCTCGGCCGGCTCTTCGGCGATCATTCAGGCCAAGGAGGGCGCTATCGCGCACGTCCGGCTGCCCTCGGGCGAGGTGCGCCTGGTAAACGTGGACTGCTGGGCCACCATCGGGCAGCTGGGCAATGGGGACCACAAGTCCCTGGTCCTGGGCAAAGCGGGCCGCTCCCGCTGGCTGGGGCGCAAGCCGCACGTGCGCGGCGTCGCGATGAACCCCGTCGACCACCCGCACGGCGGCGGCGAAGGGAAGTCCGGTCAGGGCAATCCGCATCCGGTCTCGCCGTGGGGCTGGCACACGAAGGGCCGTAAGACGCGGAACCGAAACAAGTACTCGAGCCGATTCATTATAAAGCGGAGACCATGAAAATGATTTCGCGGATTATAAAAGCTGATTTCACAGATGCTGCTAAGGAATAGGTAACTTGATGCATGCTCGAGGGGGTATCGGTGTAATCCGTTTTCCAATCTGCGGAATCCGTTAAATGGGACGTTCGACCGCCAAGGGCGCCTTTGTGGATGAACCGTTGCAGCGCAAAGTGAATATCGCCATCCAGACCAAGGCCCGCAAGCCGATCAAAACCTGGTCCAGGCGCTCGACGATCACGCCGGACTTCGTGGGCCTGAACTTTCTCGTCCACAACGGGAAGGCGTTCAACCCCGTCTACGTGACGGAGAACATGGTGGGGCACCGGCTCGGGGAGTTCTCCCCAACCCGCGTCTTCCGCAAGCACGGCGGCGTCAAGAAGGAAACGGCCGGCCCGATGGGGACCAGGGGTGCTGCACCGGTGGGCGCCCCGGTGAGCGCCGCAGCGGGATCGGACGCGAAAAAACCGGCCGGCAAGTGAGACGCTGAGTGACGCATCAGATGATCGCAAAAGCCGTGGCACGCCACGTCCGCATGACCCCCCGCAAGGTGGGGTACGTCGCCCTCCCGCTGCGTAAGCAGACGGTGGCCGCCGCGCTGGTCCAACTGTCGGTGACCAACCGCCGGGCGGCCAAGCCGCTCGCGAAGCTCCTGGCGTCAGCCTTCGCCAATGCCCGCCAGCGCCACCCGGAACTGCGCGAAGAAGACGTGATTATCTCGAAGCTGGTGGCGGACGATGGGCCGCGGTGGAAACGGTTCCGCGCGGCTGCGTTCGGACGCGCCGCCCCCATTCTCAAACGCACGACGCACATCACCGTAGAATTGGAGAAGAAGGCATGAGGCGGCCTGCGACCTGCGACCTGCGATTGACGGCATTGGAGCGCGCGAATGGGTCATAAAGTCAACCCGCAGTGTCTGCGGCTGCCGATTTCGCGGGACTGGAGCTCACGATGGTTCGGGCCGACGAAGAAGCTGTTCGTCCAGTACCTCCAGGAAGACCGTAAAATCCGCGAGCTCCTGCACAAGGAGTTGGCCTCAGCGGCGGTCGCACGGGTCGTCATTGAGCGGTCGACCGAGCGGGTCCGGGTCGTCATCTCCACAGCGCGGCCGGGCATCCTCATCGGCCGGCGCGGCGAGAACATCCAGCGGTTGCAGGACGCGGTCCAGAACATCCTCGGGCCGCAGCAGCAGCTGAAGATGGACTACGTGGAAATCACCAATCCGGCGATCGAAGCACAGCTCGTGGCGAATTCGCTCGCGTTCCAGCTCGAGAAGCGCATTGCCTTCCGGCGCGCCATGAAGCGGGCGATCCAGCAGGCCATGGAGTCCACGGAGTGCAAGGGCATCAAAGTCGTCTGCGACGGCCGGCTGGCGGGCTCTGAAATGACCCGGCGCGAGGTGTACCGGGCCGGCAAGGTGCCCCTTAGCACCCTGCGGTCCAACATCCAGTTCGGCTGCTCGACCGCCCACACGACGGCCGGCTGCATCGGCACGAAGGTCTGGGTCTGCCGGGGCGATTTGGTCTCCATCGAACGCGGGAAGACGCCGCCCCGCCAGCGTCTTCACACGGCCCCCCCCCCGGCCCCCGCGGCGGAACCGTCGTAGCGGGATTCCGACATGCCATTGCTCTTCCCGAAACGAATCAAGTACCGGAAAGCGTTCCGCGGCAAGAACCGCGGGGCCGCAAAAGGCGGCACCCGGCTGGCGTTCGGCGAGTTCGGCCTCAAGGCGCTGGCCAACGGCTGGATCACCGCCGCCCAGATTGAAGCGTGCCGTGTGGTCATCAGCCGCTCGCTCAGCCGGGGCGGCAAGGTGTGGTTGCGGATCTTCCCGGACAAGCCGGTAACCAGCCATGGACAGGAGAAGCCCATGGGGGCCGGCAAGGGGCTTGTGGACCACTGGGTGGCCGTCGTAAAGCGTGGACGGATCCTGTTTGAAGCGGACGGCATTCCCGAGATGCTAGCGAAGGAAACGTTCCGCCTGGCGGCCAGCAAGCTGCCGCTCCGCACGCGGCTGGTGAACCGCAAAGACGAAGGGGCGTGAGATGGCGGACAAGTGGCCCACGGCCAAGGAACTGCGCGCGATGCCGGAACCGGACATGCGCACGCAACTCGAGAAGCTGCGCAGCGAGATCTGGCAGGCGCGCCAGAAGACGGCGGAAGGGGCCCAGACACAGACGCACCGGTTCTCGGCGCTCCGACGTCAAATTGCCCGGATCCACACGGCGCTGAACCAGCGGCGATGGCAAACGGCCGTCAAGGCGTGAGACCGACGATGCCTACCACACCCACTCCGCACTCGACTCCTTCCGCCGCGACGGGCCGAGGACACCGGAAGATCCGGACGGGGATCGTCACGAGCACGAAGATGAAAAAAACGATCGTCGTCCAGGTGTCCCGCCTGGCGCGGCACTCGCGGTACAGCCGCGTCATCCGGCGCGCCGCCTCGTTCAAGGTGCACGATGAAACCAACAGCGCCGCGGTGGGGGACCTGGTGAAGATCATGGAGACCCGGCCGATCTCGAAGGACAAGCGCTGGCGGCTGGTGGAGATCCTCCAGCACGCCTCCACCGCACCGCCGCTCCCGGGAGCGGAAACGCCGTCCGCTCAAGGCTCAAGGCTCAAGGCTCAAGGGAAGGGCATCTCCGCTCACCTTGAGTCTCAGCCTCGAGCCTCCAGCCTTCAGCCTGGAGCCGCGGGATGATCCAAGTCCGCTCCCAGCTTGAAGTGGCCGACAACTCCGGCGCGAAGAAGGTGTGGGCCATCGGCGTGATTGGCCGGGGCAACAAGAAAACGGCGGCCATCGGGGACGTCATCACGGCGCACGTGCGCGTCGCAGACCCGGATGCGATGACCAAGAAGGGCGAGGTCGTGCGATGCGTGCTCGTCCGCACCCGTGCGCCCATCCGCCGGCTCGACGGCACCACGTTGAAGTTCGATTCCAACGCCGTCGTCCTGGTCGATAACCAGAACAACCCGAAGGGCACCCGCGTGTTCGGCCCGGTCGCGCGCGAGCTACGCGAACGGTTCATGAAGATCATCTCGTTGGCTCCGGAAGTCGTCTGATGAGAGGCCGAGACAGGAGACAGGAGACAGGAGACAGGTCCCTCGTCTCATGTCTCCTGTCTCAAGAGCAGCGCAATGGCACGTATTAAGAAGGGGGATACCGTCGCCATTCTGGGCGGCAAAGACAAGGGCAAGACCGGCAAGGTGCTCCAGGTCTGGCCCAGAACCGAGCGCGCCCTGGTGGAGCGCATCAATCTCGTGAAGCACTTCGAGCGCCGCAGCCAGCAGAACCAGGCCGGCGGCATCGTGGAGCGAGAAGGGGCCATCGCCCTCGCCAAGTTGGCCCCGGTCTGCCCGAAGTGCCAGAAGCCCGCGCGCGTCGGCTGGCGCGTCAGCGGCACGGATGAGAAGCGGCGCGTCTGCCAACGGTGCCAGGAGCTCCTGTAAATGACGAAAACGGCCACCGCAACCAATCACCGAATCCCCCGGCTCCTTGAGCGGTACCGCAACGAGCTCGCGCCGGAGCTGACCAAGCAGTTCAAGCACGCCAATCCCATGGCGGCGGCGCGCCTGGAGAAAATCGTCGTCAATATCGGCTGCGGCGAGGCGGCGCACGATGCGAAGCACCTGGAATCGGTGCAGAAGGACCTCGGCCTGATCACCGGCCAGAAGCCGCTGATCACGCGGGCGAAGAAGGCCATCTCGAACTTCAAGATCCGGGAGGAGGATCCGGTAGGCTGTAAGGTCACGCTCCGGCGCTCACGGATGTACGAGTTCCTCGACCGGCTGGTCAGCGCGAGCCTGCCGCGCATCCGCGACTTCCGGGGGCTGAACCCGGCCAGCTTCGACCAGGGAGGCAACTACAGCTTCGGCATCAAGGAACATACGATCTTTCCGGAAATACAGGTGGACCAGTCGCCGTACCCCACGGGTATGGACATCGTCATCGTCACGACGGCCGAGAGCCGCGACGAGGCGTACGTGCTCCTGAAGGGGTTCGGCATGCCCTTCGCGACGAAAGACAAGGACAAGGACACATAACGGAGACTCATGGCCAAGCGTTCGTGGATCGAGCGAGTCAAGCGTACACCGAAGTTCACGTCCCGAAGAGTTAATCGGTGTCAGCGCTGCGCCCGTCGGCGGGGCTTCTACCGCCGCTTCGGGCTTTGCCGCATGTGCTTCAGGGAAATGGCCTGGCGCGGGGAGATCCCCGGCTTGACGAAAGCGAGCTGGTGATGGATACGATCGGCGATGCCCTGACCAAGATTCGGAACGCCTCGCGCGCCTACCATCCGGCGGTGGACGTCCGGTTCTCCCGGCTGTTCACCCAGATCCTCGACGTCCTGAAGCAGGAGGGGTTCATCCGGATGTACAAGGTCATCGGGGAGGAGCCGGCCTCTAAGGGGCTGCGGGTCTACCTGAAATACGCCCAGCACTCCTCGTCCAAGAAGATACCCGTCATCACCCAGCTCATCCGGATCTCGAAGCCGGGCGTGCGCACGTACCGCAAGGCGGCAGAGCTGCCGCGCGTACTGCGTGGACTGGGCGTCGCCGTCGTGTCCACCTCGAAAGGCATCCTGACGGAGCGCGACGCCTACAAACAGCAAATCGGTGGGGAAGTGATCTGCTATGTCTGGTAAATCGGTTCGGCCGGTTTGCCCGTTCGGCCGGTTGAGCCCGTTGACGGGCCAACGGGATAACGGGCCAACGGGATAACGGACATGTCGAGAATTGGACGCTCACCGGTCGCCATCCCGAGCGGTGTGACGACCAAGCAGGAAGGTGCCTCACTGCTCGTGGAAGGGCCGAAGGGCACGCTGTCGCTCGACATCCCGCCGGCCGTCACGGTCCGGCTGGAGGGAGCGCAGCTGAAGGTAGAACGGACGGCTGAGGACAAGCGCCACCGGGCCATGCACGGCCTCTACCGGGCGCTCATCGCCAACATGGTGCACGGCGTCTCAACCGGCTTCTCGAAAGAGCTGGAAATCTCCGGCGTCGGGTACCGCGCCCAGCTGCAGGGCAAGCAGATCTCCATCCAGGCGGGATTCTCCCATCCAGTGGTGGTCGCGCTGCCCGAGGGGATCACCGTGGAGGTGCCCAAACCCACATCCGTCATCGTGAAGGGCGCGGACAAGCACCTCGTCGGCCAGTTCGCCGCCAACCTCAGGCGCATCGCCCCGCCAGAGCCGTATAAGGGCAAGGGCATCAAATACGTCGGCGAGGTCATCCGGCGCAAGGCGGGCAAGGCGGCCACCGGCGCCGGCGCCAAGACGGGAGGCGGAGGATGATCCCACCACTTGCGCCGGCTCGGCCGTTGGCGGAGCCACGAAGATGCGTATGAAAACAGCCATGTGTCCTCTCGTGAACGTCATGCACTTCGCCACGGCGGCCCACGCGGCTGTCGTGACGAGCCGCCGTGGAGTCCCACGGGCAAGCCCGTGGGGCGGAACCGCTCCGAAGCCCTGCTTCGCCGTAGCGAAGCTCCGGCTTCGCAGAGGTGAGCCACCCTCGCTTCGCCTTCCGCCCCGCCCTGCTGCGCCGCAGCGAAGCTCCGGCTTCGCAGAGGCGAGCCCAAGGGCGGGGCGTCCGGCGAAGGAGGGTGCAGCACAGGTGGTGGGATGAGCCAGGCACGCGAAGTCGGACGCCGCGCCCGGCACCGACGGCTGCGCAAGAAAGTGGCGGGCCTGCCCGAACGGCCCAGGATGTGCGTCTTCCGAAGCCACAACCACCTCTATGTCCAGCTGGTGGATGATGTCGCCGGCAAGGCGCTGTGCGGCTGGTCCACGAAGGATGCGCGGCTCAAGCACCTGAAGCGGGGCGGCAACCTTGACGCGGCCAAGGAGCTCGGGACGCTCGTGGCCGCCGATGCCGTCAAGCGGGGGGTCACGCGGGTCGTCTTTGACCGCGGCGGATACGTCTATCATGGACGGGTGAAGGCGCTGGCGGAGGCGGCTCGCGCAGGAGGGCTTCAGGTCTAATGGCTCGAGACGGAGGGCCGCGAGGGCGGCAGCGTGAGCAAGCGCGTTCAGACGGGTCGCAGCTCATGGAGAAGCTGATCGGCATTAACCGCGTCGCCAAAGTCCACAAGGGTGGCAAGCGGCTGGGCTTCAACGCGCTCGCGGTGGTGGGTGACGGCAAGGGGCGCGTCGGGATGGCGCTGGGCAGGTCCAATGAGGCGGCCGACGCCATCCGCAAGGGGTTTCTGCAAGCCCAACGGAACATGATCACCGTGTCGCTCACAGGCACGACGATCCCGCATGAGATCGTCGGCAGCTTTGATGCCTCACGCGTCCTGCTCAAGCCCGCCAGCCCCGGCACAGGGATCATCGCCGGCGGAGCGGTCCGGGCGGTGTGCGAAGCGGCCGGCATCCGGGACATCCTGACGAAGCGGCTCGGCTCCAGCAATTCGGTGAATCTCGTCAAGGCGACGCTGGAAGGACTCAAGGCGCTGGAGAGCGAGGAAACGATCCGCGGGCGCCGCCGACTCGTGGTTGAGACGACTGACAGCTGATGATCCCACCACCTGCGCCGGCTCGGCCATTGGCGGAGCCACGAAAATGAACGTGTCAACGATTCCCTCCGTACCTGGCGCGCGCCACCGCAAGAAGCGGGTGGGGCGGGGCATCGGCTCCGGCCACGGCAAGACCGCCACGCGCGGCCAAAAAGGTCAGCGCGCGAGGACCGGATCCGGCAAGCGTCCGGGGTTTGAGGGCGGCCGCAGTCCGCTCATTCGACGCCTCCCTAAGCGCGGATTCCGGCGCAAAGCGACCGGACGGCCTGAGCGCGCCGACATTATCAATGTCGAGCAGCTCAACCGATTTAGCGATGGGGAGCGTGTCACGCCCGAGCTGCTCAAAGCACGGCATCTCATTGATCGCGCTTCCCAGACTGTGAAGCTCCTCGGAGACGGAACGCTGACGAAACGGGTCACCATTGTGGTCCATCGCGCCAGCGAGTCGGCTGCGGCGAAGGTGCAGCAAGCCGGCGGCACGGTGGAGCTCATTGACAACAAGAGCGCTCGAGGCTCGAAGCTCGAGGCTCGAGGCAAGAGCAGTCGGCCTCCAGCCTCCAGCCTCCAGCCTCCAGCCTGATGTTCCGGCTGCTGTCTGCGCTCGTCAACGCCTGGAGCATTCCGGAGCTCCGGCGCAAGCTTCTCTTCACCCTCGGGATGCTGGTCATCTACGAGGTGGGTATCTTCATTCCGGTACCTGGGATCAACGGACGGGAACTGGGCCGGATCTTCGATGAGGTGTCGGCCGCGAGCGGTGGCGGGCTCCTCAATTTGCTCGACATGTTCACGGGGGGTGCGCTCTCCAACGCCACCATCTTCGCGCTGGGAATTATGCCCTATATCAGCGCGACGATCATCGTGGAGACGCTGCTCGCCACGGCTATCCCGGCGCTCGAGAAGCTGCGCAAGGAGGGGATGCAGGGCTACCGCAAGCTCCACCAGTACTCGCGGTACGCCACGGTCCTCCTGGCCGTTATCAACTCGTTCATGTACGCGCTGCTGCTGGAAAAAGCGATTCCGGCACAGTTCCACGCGCAGATCGTGCTGACCCCCGGGCTGGGTTTCCGGTTCCTCACCGTCCTGACCATGACAGGCGGGATGGCGATCATCATGTGGCTCGCCGAGCAGATTACTGAGCACGGCATCGGCAACGGGATGAGCCTCCTGATGACCGCCTCGATCGTCGGGCGCATCCCGCTCGCCGTGCGGGATATCACGCTGCGTTTGGGGCCCGGCGGGCTGAGCCAATCGCCCATGGCGCCACTGGTCTTCGTGGCGATGGGGGCGTTTCTCGTGGGCATCGTCATGGCCATTATCTTCGTCGAGCAGGGCCAACGCCGGATTCCGGTCCAATACGCGCGCCGGGTCGTCGGGCGGAAGGTGTACGGGGGGCAGAGCACCTACCTCCCGCTGAAGGTGAACAGCGGCGGGGTGCTGCCGATTATTTTTGCCGTGTCGCTCCTCTACTTTCCAATTCAGCTCGCGGGCTTCGTGCCGCAGCTGCATGGGTTACTGGGCTGGTTCTCCCGGACCTCGCTCATCTTCAATCTCTCGTATGCGGTGCTGATCCTGTTTTTTACCTACTTCAGCACGGCGCTGACAGCGCACCAGTTCCTCGAGGCGGCCGAGCAGATGAAGAAAGTCGGCGCCTTCATCCCCGGCATCCGGCCGGGGCAGTCGACCGTGGACTATTTGGACAAGATCTTGACCCGCGTGACATTCGCGGCGGCGGTGTACCTCGTCGTCATCGCCATCCTGCCCGATATCATCATGGCGTCGATGAAGATTCCGGCGCGGGTGGCCGGTTTCTTCGGCGGCACGAGCCTGCTGATTGTGATCGGCGTCACACTCGATACGATGAAACAGATCGAGTCGCATCTGCTCATGCGACATTATGAGGGGTTTTTCAAATCGGGCCGACTGAAAGCCAGACGATGACGATGGGACACCACGGCATGGCGGATGGCGGATGACGAATGATTCACAATCCGCCGTTCCGGAACTCTCCAGGGGTTGATCGTGCGAATCGTCCTTCTTGGCCCTCCGGGGGCCGGCAAAGGCTCTTTGGCATCGCTCTATCGGAAACGACTGGGCACGCCGCATCTCTCGACGGGACAGATTTTCCGTGAAGAGATCGCGCGCAACAGCGCCTTGGGCCGACGGGTCAGGGCGTACGTCACGAGCGGCCGCTTGGTCCCAAACAGCCTGGTGGTTGAGGTGATGGCGAAGCGGCTGAGCGGACGGGGTGGGTCAGCGCGGGGATTTATCCTGGACGGCTTCCCGCGCACGCGCGCTCAGGCGGCGGGGCTGGACCGCATGCTCCGGCGGAACCGCCAGGAGCTGGATGGTGCCGTGTATCTCACGTCGCCGCCATCGCTCCTCGTGAGGCGCCTCTCGGGACGCCGGGTCTGCGCGCGGTGCGGCGAGAACTACCACATCCGCACGATGCGTCCCAAGCGCCTGGGCCGCTGCGACCGCTGCAATGGACGCCTCACCACCCGTAAGGATGATCGGCCTGAGACGATCCGCAAGCGGCTGTCGATCGACCGGAAGGCGGCCGCGCCACTCCTGGCCTATTACCGGCAGAAGAGGCTGCTCTTTTTCGTGGACGGCGCCGGCCACGTCGAAACGGTCTACAAGCGCACCGTAGGCCTCTTCCAACGCCATGGCTGGGTAACCCATGATCGAGATCAAGACGCCGGGAGAAATTGACATCATGCGCCGTGCCGGCCGGATCGTGGCAGGGCTGCTCACGCACCTGGCCACGCTCGTCCGGCCGGGGATCCGGACGCAGCAGCTCGACGAGGCGGCTAGCGAGTACCTCCGACGAACGGGTGCGACCCCGGCGTTCTTGAACTACCGGGGCTTTCCGGCAACGATCTGCGTCTCGGTCAACGAAGAGGTCGTGCACGGCATCCCCGGCAAGCGCAAGCTGCGCGAAGGAGACCTGGTCAGCATCGACGCGGGCGCAGTAGTGGACGGTCTGTTTGCCGACGCAGCCGTGACGGTGCCGGTCGGCGCGGTGAGCCCGCAGGCGCGGCAGCTCTCCGACACAACCAAGCGGGCACTGGAAGACGGCATTGCCGCCGTATCCGTGGGCGGCCGGCTGTCGGACATCTCGTATGCGGTCCAGCGGGTCGTGGAACGCGCGGGGTTCGGCGTGGTCAGAGACTTCGTGGGGCACGGTATCGGGCGCGCCCTGCATGAAGAGCCACCCGTGCCGAACTTCGGCGCTCCGAACATGGGGCCGAGGCTGCGGCCCGGTATGGTGCTCGCCATCGAACCGATGGTGACGATGGGCAGCTCTGAGGTACAAACCCTGTCGGACGGATGGACCGTCGTGACGAAGGACCGATCGCTTGCCGCCCACTTTGAGCACACGGTGGCCATAACCGAGCGCGGTCCGGAAATCTTGACGAACACTGATGAGGTCACCCGAAACCAATGATCTGGAAGACAGGCGGTAGCCAAGTGACACAGTGGCGAAGTGGCCGGTGAAGTTCGCGTCCTTTCTGCCACGTGGCCACTCACGCGGGGTCTATCATGAAAGTCAGGGCATCAGTAAAACGGATCTGTAGCAAGTGTAAGATCATCCGACGCCAGCGGATCATCCGAGTGATCTGCGACAATCCGAAGCACAAGCAGCGACAAGGGTAACATGAGTGTCGAGTGCCGAGTGGCGAGTGACGAAAGACG
>OBEQ010301950.1_pt1 | contig 13606 bp, 14 predicted proteins | sample 1670901 | NCBI WGS metagenome assembly OBEQ01 (sample SAMEA104232315, study PRJEB22302) | groundwater metagenome | biome: forest; feature: aquifer; material: groundwater | place: USA | collected 2011-08-07 | depth 5.4 m
ACGCTTCCTGTCGGGGCACCGCGTCCGGCGGATCGAGCACGTGGACGCCCGTTTGCTCCGGCAGTACCTGGCCGGGCTCTACGACCTGGGCCTGTCGCGCCCGTCCATCGCACGCAAGCTGGCCGCTATCCGGAGCTGTCTGGGGTTCCTGGCCCGCCGAGGCCGGCTCGGGCGGAACCCGGCGCGCGAGGTGACGACGCCGCGATTGCCGAAGAAGCTCGCCTCCTTCCTCCCCGTGGACGAGGCCATAGCGCTGCTCGACCGGGCGCCAGGCCGGTCGCTGGCTGACAGACGCGATCGGGCAATCCTCGAGCTGCTCTACGCCACTGGAGCTCGGGTGGCCGAGCTCTGCGGCCTGGACCTGGCGGATCTCGATCCCTTCCGGGGTACCGTTCGGGTGCGCGGGAAAGGCGGCAAGGAGCGCATCATCCCCGTGGGTGACGCGGCTCTGGCCGCGCTGGCCGCCTACCTCGCCGCCCGCGGCGAGGGAGACGGCCCGCTTTTTCGAAATCTCCGGGGCCACCGGCTCACGGAGAGAAGCGTGCACAGGATCGTGAAGGCCCGGGCCCGCGCCGCTGGCCTCACGCGACGGGTGAGCCCCCACACGCTGCGGCACACATTCGCCACCCACATGCTCGACGCCGGCGCGGACCTCCGGCTGATCCAGGACCTTCTCGGCCACAGCCGGCTATCCACGACCCAGCGCTACACGCACGTCAGCGCCGACCATCTGATGAAGGTCTACGACGCCGCTCATCCGAGGGCGCATCCATGACCCGTCAAAAGGTCGCGCCTGCCCGGGGAGGAAGCGAACGCGCCGGGGACCTTCTCCGGATCAGGGGGACGACGGTGATCTGCGTGCGCCACCAGGGCCGCGTGGCGCTCGCCGGAGACGGGCAGGTCTCCATCGGGCCGACCATCGTTAAGGCCGGGGCGCGCAAGGTGCGGAAGCTCTACCACGACCGGGTCGTCGCCGGCTTCGCGGGAACCGCCGCCGACGCTTTCACGCTCTTCGAGAAATTCGAGGCGAAGTTGGACGAGTATCGGGGCAATCTCTCCCGCGCCGCCGTGGAACTCGCCAAGGACTGGCGCACCGATCGGATCCTCCGGCGTCTGGAGGCGCTCCTGGCCGTGGCGGACAAGGAGCACTCCTTCATCCTGTCCGGAAGCGGCGAGATCATTGAGCCGGACGACGGCGTCGTCGGCATCGGCTCCGGGGGCCCGTTCGCGCTGGCCGCCGCCCGGGCGCTGATCGCCCACTCCGATCTCGACGCCAAGCAGATCGTGGAGGAGGCCATGCGGATTGCCGCCTCCATCTGCGTGTACACCAACGACCGGGTCACGGTCGAAGAGCTATGAAGCACCCAGGAAGCGAGCATGGGGTTGCGCCGCTGACCCCCGCCCAAATCGTCGTGGAGCTCGACCGCTACATCATCGGGCAGGAGCGTGCCAAGCGCGCGGTGGCCATCGCGCTCCGGAACCGCTGGCGGCGGCAGAACCTGCCGCTCGAGCTCCGCGACGAGGTGGCCCCGAAGAACATCATCATGATCGGCCCCACGGGCGTCGGCAAGACGGAGATCGCCCGGCGCCTGGCCAAGCTCGCCCAGGCGCCGTTCTTGAAGGTGGAGGCGTCCAAGTACACGGAAGTCGGCTACGTGGGGCGCGATGTGGAGTCCATGATCCGCGACCTGACCGAGCTCGCCGTGAACATGATCAAAGCCGAGATGACCACGGCAGTGCGGGGGAAGGCCGAAGCGCTCGCCGAGGAGCGCCTCCTGGATCTGCTGCTCCCCCGGCGGAAGTCGGAGCCGTTCCAGAGCCAGACCCTGGAGGAAGTTTCGCCGGACGCCTCGCGGCAGGCGACGAAGGAAAAACTGCGGCAGCAGCTGCGCGCCGGCAAGCTGGACGAGCGGCCGATCGAGCTGGACGTCCAGTCGCAGACGACCCCGATCGTGGAGATCTTCTCCGGGCAGGGGATGGAAGAGATGGGCATCAATCTCCGCGAGATGCTCGCCAACATGCTTCCGACCAAAACCAAGCACCGGAAGGTCCGGGTGGCGGAGGCCAGACGGCTCCTGACCCAGGAGGAAGCCCAGAAGCTCGTGGACATGGACGAAGTGATCGCCCAGGCGATCCACCGCGTGGAGGACTCGGGGATCATCTTCCTCGACGAGCTCGACAAGATCGCGGGACGCGAGGCCGGTCACGGTCCCGACGTATCGCGGGAAGGGGTGCAGCGGGACCTCCTGCCCATCGTCGAGGGATCCACGGTGACCACGAAGTACGGACCCGTCAGGACCGATCACATTCTCTTCATCGCGGCCGGCGCGTTCCACGTGTCGAAGCCCTCCGACCTCATCCCGGAGCTCCAGGGGAGATTTCCGATCCGCGTCGAGCTGGACCCGTTGACGCGCGAGGACTTTATCCGAATCCTGACGGAGCCACAAAACGCCCTCATCCTCCAGTACGTGGAGCTGCTCAAGACCGAGGAAGTGGTGCTCCATTTTCTCCCGGACGCCGTAGCGGCCGTGGCCGAAATCGCCACGCTGGTCAACCAGCGGGCGGAAAACATCGGCGCCCGCCGCCTCTACACGATCATGGAAAAGGTGCTGGACGAGATCTCCTTCGCCGCCCCGGACATGCCGGGCAAGGAGCTGACCATCGACGGCGGCTACGTCCACACCCGGCTCGCGGACATCGTCAAGGACGAGGACCTAGCCCGGTACATCCTGTGAGCGCGCGCATGGACAGCCCCCAGATGACCCCCTTGATCCAGCGTGCCGAGATCCTCATGGAGGCCTTGCCGTACATCCGGGCCTTCCAGGGCAAGACCCTGGTCATCAAGTACGGCGGGGCCGCCCTGGAGCAGCCCGGCCTCAAGGAATCCTTCGCCCTGGACGTGATCCTGCTCCGGTACGTGGGCATCAACCCCGTCATCGTCCACGGCGGGGGACCGCAGATCGGAGCCCTCATGAAGCGTCTCGGCAAGGAGCCTCGCTTCGTGGGCGGTATGCGGGTCACCGACGACGAGACGATGGAGATCGTCGAGATGGTCCTCGTCGGCAGGATCAACAAGGAGATCGTGGGCCTGATCAACCATCACGGCGGCCGGGCCGTCGGCCTATCGGGCAAGGACGGCAACCTGATCCGGGCGCGCCGGCTCGCCCATCGGACGCCGGAGGGCCAGGAGGTGGACATCGGGCTGGTCGGCGAGGTCGAGGAGGTGAACCCTCAGGTCATTCGCCTCCTGGAGCAGAACGGCTTTATCCCGGTCATCGCGCCCGTCGGCGTCGGGGCAGCGGGGGAGACCTACAACATCAACGCCGACCTGGTGGCCGGCAACGTGGCGGCCGCGCTGGCGGCCGAGAAGCTCATCCACCTGACGGACGTGCAGGGGATCCAGGGGGAGGATGGCACGCTGCTCTCCACGCTCACCCGGAAGGACGCCGAGCGGCTGATCAAGGGCGGCGTGATCGAAGGCGGGATGCTGCCCAAGGTGGAGTCGTCGCTCAAGGCGCTGGAAGGCGGGACGGCGAAGTGCCACATCATCGACGGCCGCATTCCGCACGCGATCCTGCTGGAGATCTTCACCAACGAAGGCATCGGCACCGAAATCGTGCTGTAACGGAGGGCGCGTGGACACCAAAACGCTGATCGAGTGGTCGAACCGATTCCACGTCCCCACCTATACCCGGGCGCCGATCTGCCTGGTGCGAGGCGAGGGGGTCCGGGTCTGGGACTCCGACGGGCGCGAATACCTGGACTTCACCGGCGGCATCGCGGTCGTCGCGCTCGGTCACTGTCATCCCAGGGTCACGGAGGCCATCCGGGAGGCGGCCGCGACGCTCATCCACACCTCGAACCTCTTCTACACGGCGCCCCAGGCCCGCCTGGCCAAGCTCCTCTGCGAGCACTCCTTCGGCGACCGGGTCTTTTTCTGCAACTCCGGCGCCGAGGCCAACGAGGCGGCCATCAAGCTGGCCCGCAAGTACGCGCGGGAGCACCTCGCGAGCGACCGCTACGAGATCATCGCGGCCCGCAATTCCTTCCACGGGCGCACGCTGGCCACGCTGACCGCCACGGGCCAGGAGAAGTACCAGCGCGGGTTCGAGCCCCTCGTGCCCGGCTTCAAGCACGTTCCCTACAACGACCTGCGCGCCGTGGAGCTCGCCCTGGACAGTCGGACCGCGGCGGTCCTCGTCGAGCCGATCCAGGGCGAGGGCGGCGTGATCGTTCCGGACGACGACTATCTGCCGGGGCTGCGAAAGCTCTGCGACGAGGCGGGCGCGCTCCTGATCCTGGACGAGATTCAGACGGGCATGGGGCGGACCGGAAAGCTCTGGGCCTACCAGCACTCGGGCGTCGAGCCGGACGTCATGACGCTCGCCAAGGCGCTGGCGAACGGGATCCCCATCGGCGCCATGATCACGCGCGACCCCATCGGGCAGGCGCTCACGCCCGGCAGCCACGCCTCCACCTTCGGGGGAACGCCGTTCGTCACCGCGGTGGGGCTCGCGGCCCTCGAGACATTGCTCGAGGAAAAGCTCCCCGAGCGTGCGGCCCGCGTGGGCAGACATCTCACCGCCGGTCTCCAGGGGCTCAAGGCGCGGCACCCCGTGATTCGGGACGTGCGCGGCAAGGGTCTCCTTCTCGGCGTCGAGATGGCACGGCCGGCGGCCCCAGTCGTGACGGCGTGCCGGGAGGCCGGCTTGCTGATCCTCACCGCGGGCGACACGGTGCTGAGGCTGGCGCCGCCGCTGATCGTGGACGAGGCGATCTGCGATCGGGCGCTGGCCATCCTGGGTGCGGCGCTGGCGGCGCAACCGGCATGAGCTCGTGAACCACCTCCTGTCGATCCGGGATCTGCGCCGGGAGGACGTCCTGAGCCTCTTCCGGCTCACTGCGACCCTCAAGGCCCGCCAGAAGTCCGGGGACCGGACGGCACCCCTGGCAGGCAAGAGCATCGCGCTGATCTTCGAAAAGCAGTCCCTCCGCACCCGCGTCACCTTCGAGGTCGGCATGACGCAACTGGGAGGGGCGGCGATCTACCTCCCGGCGCAGGAGATCGGACTCGGCGAGCGCGAGTCCATCCCGGACGTCGCGCGAAACCTGAGCCGCTGGGTGGACCTCATCGCAGCACGCACCCTCGGTCACGCCACCGTCGCGACGCTCGCGGCCCACGCGACGGTCCCGGTGATCAACGCCCTCTCGGACCTGGAGCACCCCTGCCAGGCCCTCGCCGATTTCTTCACGCTCTGGGAGCGCGGCGTGGACCTCGGCCGGACCCGGCTCGCCTGGATCGGGGACGGGAACAACGTCTGCCACTCGCTGCTGCTCCTGGCCGCGCTCCTCGCCACTCCGATGGCGGTCGCCACGCCGCCCGGGTACGCCCCGGCCCCCGAGATCCAGGCCGCGGTGCGCGCGCTGGGCGGGCACCTGAAGCTCACGACCGACCCGCGCGAGGCCGCCGAGGGGGCGGACGTCCTGTACACGGATGTCTGGGTCAGCATGGGGCAGGAAGCCGAGCGGGCGACACGGCTCGAGGCGTTCCGGCGGTATCAGGTGAATGAGCGCCTGGTGGGCTTGGCCAAGCCTGGGGCGCTCGTGATGCACTGCCTGCCCGCCCGCCGCGGGGAGGAGATCACCGAGGCCGTCCTCGACGGGCCGCAGAGCATCGTCCTGGAGCAGTCGGAAAACCGGCTGCACGCCCAGAAGGCGGTGATCCTGTACCTCACCGGGAGCGGCGATGTTTGACCGGGCCTTCTTTGAGCAGCACTTCCAGGAGCAGGCGCGGTCCTTCGCCCGCGAGCACAAGGTTGCCAGCCCCGTGGTGGAATTCCTCCTGGACGACGGCAGCGTCCTCCACGTCCGGAGCTTCCTCCAGACGCGGGAGAACTGGCTCTGCCTCCAGGCCTACGACGAGGAGGCGACCCGGCAGATCTACTGCCTCTACTACAGCATCAAGCGGATCACGCTCTACCCGCACCCGCCGAAGAGCGCGAAGTCGCGCGAGCTCGGTTTCCAGCTGGGGCAAGCCTCCCATGCCTGAGCAGCCGGTGCGGAAGGTCGTGCTGGCCTACTCGGGTGGCCTGGACACGTCCGTCATCCTCCGCTGGCTCATCGAGACCTTCGGCTGCGACGTGGTCGCCTTCTGCGCGGACCTGGGGCAGGGCGAGGAGCTCCTCACCGTGCGGGACAAAGCGCTCAAGACCGGCGCCTCCCGCGTCTTCGTCGAGGACCTCCGCGAGGAATTCGTCCGCGACTTCGTCTTCCCCATGCTTCGGGCCAATGCCGTGTACGAAGGCGGCTATCTCCTGGGCACGTCCATCGCGCGCCCCCTGATCGCCAAGCGCCAGGTGGAGATCGCCGCGCAGGAAGGGGCGGACGCGGTCGCCCACGGCGCCACCGGCAAGGGAAACGACCAGGTCCGGTTCGAGCTCACCTACGCGGCCCTGGCGCCCCACCTGCGGGTCATTGCGCCCTGGCGACAATGGGAGCTGGGCTCGCGGTCGGCGCTCATCGCCTACGCCGAGCGGCACGGGATCCCGGTGCCCGTCACCGCCGAGCACCCGTTTTCCACCGATCGCAACCTCTTCCACATGTCCTACGAGGGTGGCATGCTGGAGGACCCCTGGGACGAGCCGCCACCCAAGATGTTCCTGCTCACCGTCTCTCCGGAGGCAGCCCCCGATGTTCCCGCCCAGGTGGAGATCGACTTCGAGACGGGAACCCCGGTGGCCGTGGACGGCAAGCGACTCGGCCCGGCGGACCTGCTCGAGCGCCTGAATCGCCTCGGAGCGGAGCACGGCATCGGCCGCGTGGATCTGGTGGAGAACCGCTACGTGGGCATGAAGTCGCGCGGCGTGTACGAGACGCCCGGGGGAACGATCCTGCACGTCGCCCACCGCGCCATCGAGTCCCTCACGCTGGACCGCGAGCTGCTGCACCTCCGCGACTCGCTGATGCCACGCTACGCGGAGATGATCTACTACGGCTATTGGTTTTCCCCGGAACGGAACGCGCTTCAGCGGCTGATGGACGACGCCCAGCAGGATGTGACCGGGTCGGTGCGGCTCAAGCTCTACAAGGGAAGCCCCACCGTCCTGGGGCGAAGATCACCCCGGAGTCTCTACCGACCCGACTTTGCCACGTTCGACGCCGACCGCGTGTACCGGCAGAGCGACGCGGAGGGGTTCATCAACCTCAACGCGCTTCGCCTGAGGATCCGCGCCCTCCGCGACCGCCGGACCTAGCCCCCGTGCGCGTGCGCGCGGCTCTCGCCCCGGCCCAGCTCGCCGCGGAGGGCCTCCACTCCCAGGCCGTTGTCGTCATAGATGTCTTCCGCGCGGCGACCACGATCACGACGGCTCTCGCGCATGGCTGCCGCCTCATCGTGCCGGTCTTGACGCCGGCGGCCGCCCGCGAGCGCGCCCACGAGTTCCCTCCCGGCGAGCTGCTGCTGGCGGGGGAGCGCGGCGGGGAGCCCATCGCCGGGTTTGACCTCGGCAACTCGCCGCTGGAATACACCGCCGACCGGGTCGCCGGCAAGACGATCATCCTGACCACGAGCAACGGGACGCCTGCCCTGCTGCGCGCGGGGGAGGCGCGGGCGACGGCGGTGGGCGCGCTGGTCAACGTCACGGCAGTCGCGCGGTGGCTCCAAGACCAGGCACGAGACGTCACCCTCCTGTGCGCGGGCGACGGGACGGACGCCTCGCTGGAGGACTCGGTCTGCGCGGGCCTGATCGTCGAGGCGCTCGTGGCCGCGGGGACGCCGTGCGACTTGGCCGACCCGGCGAGCATCTCGCGCGGCGTGGCCCGCGAGTACCGCCAGCGGCTGGAGGACCTCGCCACCGACTCGACCTGGGGACGCCACCTGGCTCGCATCGGCCGCCACGCGGACCTGGCCGCGTGCCTTCGGCTCGACGCCTACCCGCTCGTGCCGATCCTCCAGGACGGCGTGCTCCGGCGCGCGGGAGGCGGCGCACCTTGACATTTCGCGCCGGCGAACCGATAATAACAGGGCATTTGCTGCGGCTCACACAGAAACCAGCGTTCTCCCGGTCGGCGGGTGCATAAGCCGTGAATATCCCCATCTCCCTCACGCTGGTCCGGATCGTTCTGGTTCCCCTCGTGATGGTGTTCCTGATTTCCTCCTCGCGCGTCCACGTCCTCCTCGCAGCGGTCATCTTCGTGGCGGCGTCGCTCACCGACTGGCTCGACGGGCTGATCGCGCGCCGGACGAATCAGGTGACCACGCTCGGCAAGCTGCTCGATCCGGTCGCCGACAAGCTGCTGGTCGCGGCGGCGCTCATCTCCCTGGTGCAGGTCGACATCGTCCCGGCATGGATGGTCGTGGTCATCATCGGGCGCGAGTTCGCCGTCACGGCGCTCCGCGGCATCTCCGCCTGGGTCGGCGTGGTCGTTCCCGCCTCCACGCTGGCGAAGTACAAGACGGCCACCCAGTACGTCGCGATCACGCTCCTGATCCTGGAGAGGGGCGTGCCGTCCGACTACGTGCCTTTCTACTGGGTCTCCTACGCGGCGCTGTGGGTCGCGCTGGCGCTGACCGTGCTCTCCGGAGCCGACTACTTCTACCGATTCTTCCGCAAGGCGGACTACCACGCCCTCGTCCGTGACACCGACCGGTGGTCCTGACGCTCGCCGGTCTCATCCTGGTCTACCTCGTCGGTGCGCTGCCGATCGGCTACTTCGTGGCCCGGCTCTCGGGCGTGGACATCCGCCGGCACGGCAGCGGCAACATCGGCGCGACCAACGTCCTCCGCACGCTCGGAAAGGGGCCCGCGGTGCTCACGTTGCTCCTGGACGTGGCGAAGGGCTACGCCGCGGTGTGGCTCGCGGCCGGCCTCGGGCCAGAGCCCTGGTGGGCAAGTGCCGGCGCCCTGCTGGCGGTGGTCGGCAACTGCTGGCCGGTCTTCCTCCGCTTCCGGGGCGGCAAGGGGATGGCCACCGCGTTGGGAGCCTTCCTGAACGTGATGCCGCTGGCTGTGCTCCCTGCGGTACTGGTCTGGGTCGTGATCACGCTGACGTTCCGCTACGTCTCGCTGGCGTCGCTGGCTGCGGTCCTGTGTCTGCCCATCGGCGGTGCGCTCCTTCGGTATCATGCGAGCGGGCCGCTGGCAGCGCTGGCGGTCGGTCTCATCATCGCGCTGCGGCATCGCGATAATGTGGCACGACTCCTGGCGGGCACCGAGCGAAAGCTGGGCGAGCAGGTGTCCGTCTCATGACCGGCGTGCGGGTTGCGGTGATCGGGGGCGGCAGCTGGGGCAGCGCCCTCACGGTCCACCTGGGTCGGCTCGGCCACTCGCCCCGGCTCTGGGTGCACGAACCGGCCCTGGCGGAGCTGATCCGGTCCACGGGCGAGAACCCCTGGTACCTTCCCGGGGTCCCGCTTCCCAAAGGCCTCCGCGCGACGGCCGACCTCGCCGAGACGCTGGACGGCGCCGGGCTCGTCGTCGTGGCGGTGCCGGCCCACGTGTTTGGCGCCGTGATGGAACTGGCGGCGCGCTGGGTTCCCCCCGGGGCGACGACCCTCTCGGCGACCAAGGGACTGGAGCCAGAGCGCTCGCGGCGCATGTCCGAGCTCGTGAGCACCCACCTGCCGGCGTCTCCCGTGGCCGTGCTGTCGGGACCGACCTTCGCCCGCGAGGTCGCCCTGTCGCGGCCGACCGCCGCCGTCGTGGCCTCGTCTGACCAGGAGGTTGCCCGCGCCCTCCAGCCGCACCTCTCCTCGCGGGAGTTCAGGGTCTACACGAACCGCGACGTCATCGGCGTGGAGATCGGCGGCGCGTTGAAGAACGTCATGGCGATTGCCACCGGGATCTCCGACGGCTTGGGCCTCGGCGAAAACGCGCGTGCGGCGCTGATCACCCGGGGTCTGGCGGAGATCACGCGCCTGGGGGTCGCCCTGGGCGCCTCCCCCGCGACGTTCGCGGGCCTGGCGGGGATTGGCGACCTAGTGCTGACCTGCACGGGCTCCCTCAGCCGCAACCGGGCCCTCGGCCTGGCGCTCGCGCGTGGAAAGACGCTCGCAGAGGCGCAACGGGAAACCCGCATGATCGCCGAGGGCGTGCGCACCAGCCGCTCCGCGATCGTGCTCGCGCGCCGGGCCGGCGTGGCGCTGCCGATCTGCGAGGAGGTGGCCGCCGTCCTCTTCGACGGAAAGACCCCGGAGGCCGCGCTCGGGTCGCTCCTCCGGCGGGAGGCCCGGTCGGAGGAAGACCCGCTCCCGGCGGCGAGCGCTCCCGGAGGACGCTAGCGTGCCCGAGCTCCGGAAAGACCCCGTGGTCGGGCGCTGGGTGATCATCGCCACCGAGCGGGCGCGTCGCCCGTCGGACTTCGGCGCGGATCCAGTCCGGACGAAGGGCGGCCCGTGCGCGTTTTGCCCGGGGAACGAGGGGAAGACGCCGCCCGAAATCCTCGCCTTCCGGCCCTCCGACGCTCCCCCGAACAGTCCCGGCTGGTCCGTCCGGGGCGTATCGAACAAGTTTCCCGCGCTGCGCATCGAGGGCGACCTCGAGCCGCAGGGCGAGGGGCTCTACGACCGGATGAACGGGATCGGGGCCCACGAGGTCATCATCGAAACGCCGGACCACGGCGCGACCCTCGCCAGCCTGCCCGAGGAGGCGGTGACGGAGGTGTTTTGGGCGTACCGGGAGCGCATCGTGGACCTCAGGAAGGACCCGCGCTTCGACTACGTGCTGATCTTCAAGAACCACGGCGAGGCCGCCGGCGCCTCCCTCGAGCACCCGCACTCCCAGCTCATCGCCACCCCCATCGTGCCGATCATGGTCGAGGAAGAGCTCGAGGGGGGTCAGGGATACTTTCGGATGAAGAAGCGCTGCGTCTGGTGCGACATCGTGCGGCAGGAGCGGCAAAGCCAGGGCCGTGTCATCCTGGAATCCGGCGGCTTCGTCGCGCTGGCGCCCTTCGCCCCGCGGTTCCCCTTCGAAACCTGGATCCTCCCCGCGGCCCACCGCGCCGCCTACGAGGAGATCGAGCGCGACGAGGCCCAGAGCCTGGCGGCCATCGTGGGCGAGCTCCTGCGCCGGATGAACCAGACCCTCAAGGACCCCCCGTTCAATTTCATGCTGCACACCGCGCCCCTCCGCACCCCGCACCTGGACCACTACCACTGGCACATGGAGATCATCCCGAAGCTGATCAAGGTGGCCGGCTTCGAGTGGGGAAGCGGCTTTTTCATCAACCCCACCCCGCCGGAGGACGCCGTCAGGTACCTCCGCGGCGAGGCGTCCTGAGCGCCCGAGGGCCCGTAAGTTGACAGGGTTAAGTGCCCTTGTTACAATTTCGCGCGGTTATTTGCGGGAATAGCTCAGCGGCAGAGCACTACCTTGCCAAGGTAGGGGTCGCGGGTTCAAATCCCGTTTCCCGCTCCAGATCTAAACGGGTCGGCGGCGTAGCCAAGTGGCCAAGGCGGAGGTCTGCAAAACCTCTATTCAGCGGTTCGAATCCGCTCGCCGCCTCCATTCAAGCTCTCGTCACGGGTCCACGCCGGGGTGGCGGAACTGGGAGACGCCGCGGACTTAAAATCCGCTGGCCCGACCGGGCCGTGGGGGTTCGAATCCCCCCCTCGGCACCACGGGACCCGCAGCAGGCACAACCACCGGACGGAACGCCTTGGGGGAGGGGATCGGCGTGCAGACGCTCAAGGTAGTGCGAAAGACCTTCACGCTCCTGAGTGAGAAGCGTACCGAGCTCCACGACATCACGAGGCAGATCCGGGACATCGTCCTGAGCGCGGACGTCAAAGAGGGCATCCTGCTCGTCAATTCGCTCCACACCACGGTGGCGCTGTTCGTGAACGAATTCCAGGCCGCGCTGGTGGAGGATCTGAAGTCGCTGTTCGAGCGGCTGGTGAGGGAGCGAAATGGCTACCGCCACGACGACCCCCGCTATTCCGACTGCGAGCGCGGCAACGCCCACGCCCACCTGCGGGCCGCGCTCCTGGGGCGAAGCGTCGCGGTCGGGATCAGCGAGGGAGAGCTGTCCCTTGGAAGGTTCCAGAGCATCATCGTCGCCGAGCTGGATGGTCCCCGGCAGCGTAGCATCGACGTCCAGATCATGGGCGTCTAGGCGCGTCGCGTTCGGGACCTCGAGACAGGAAACGGAGGTCCCGTGAAGATCGAGCAGGTCGGTCCGTACCTCTGGCGGATCCCCCCCGACGCCAAGCCGGGCATGCGGGTTCCCGGCCTGGTCCTGGCGAACGCGTCGCTGATGGCCCAGATCCGTCGCGACGCCTCCCTTGAGCAGGTCGCCAACGCCGCCACGCTCCCCGGGATCGTCAAGGCCTCGTTCGCCATGCCCGACATCCACCAGGGTTACGGCCTGCCCGTCGGCGGCGTGGTCGCCACCGACATCGAGACGGGGGTCGTCAGTCCCGGGGGCGTCGGCTACGACATCAACTGCGGGGTCCGGCTCCTCAGGACGGACCTCCAGGCGAAGGACGCGCTTCCGCGCCTCGGCCAGCTCGTGGACGCACTCTACCAGGCCATCCCCGCCGGGGTGGGATCGCGCGGGCGGGTCAAACTTTCCCCCGCCGACGAGCGCCGCCTCGTCGAACGCGGCGCCGGCTGGGCCGTCGAGCACGGGTTCGGCGAAGCCCCAGATCTTCTACGGATCGAATCGAACGGCCGCCTCGAGGGAGTGGACCCCGAGGCCGTCTCGCCCAAAGCCTACGAGCGCGGGAAAAACCAGCTGGGAACGCTCGGCTCGGGCAATCATTTCCTGGAAATCCAGGTGGTGGAAGAGGTTTACGATCAGCGCGCCGCGGAGGTGCTCGGGCTCTTCCCGGGCCAGGTGACGGTCATGATCCACACGGGCTCCAGGGGCATGGGCCACCAGGTCTGCACCGACTACCTGCGGCGACTCGAGGGAACGCTCCGGAAATTCGGCATCCAGCTCCCGGATCGTCAGCTCGCCTGCGCGCCGCTCGGCTCCCCGGAGGCCACCGACTACCTCGGCGCCATGCGCGCGGCGGCGAATTTCGCCTTCGCGAACCGGCAGTGCCTCGCCCACTTCACGCGGGAGATCTTCGCCCGGGTGTTCGGGGTCGGGCCCGCCGCGCTCGGCATGGCGCTCGTCTACGACGTGGCCCACAACATCGCCAAGGACGAAGAGCACGAGGTGGACGGCAAACGGCGCCACCTCCTCGTCCACCGGAAGGGGGCGACCCGCGCGTTTCCGCCCGGCCACCCGGAACTGGTGGACGCCTACCGCGGTATCGGCCAGCCGGTCTTGATCCCCGGTGACATGGGCCGCTACTCCTACGTCCTGGTGGGAACGGAGGGCGCCATGCGGGAGACGTTCGGCAGCACCTGCCACGGCGCGGGGCGCCTGATGAGCCGGACCGCCGCCGTCAAGGCGGCCCGCGGGCGCCACATCGCCCGGGAGCTCGAATCGAAGGGCATCCTGGCGCGCGCCACCGGCCGGGACGCCCTCGAAGAGGAGATGCCCGAGGCCTACAAGGACGTCCGCGAGGTCGTCGAGGTCGTGGAGCGCTTCGGCATCTCGAAGAAGGTCGCCAGGCTCAAGCCCATCGGGGTCATCAAGGGTTAGCCACTCGCCT
>OBEQ012745423.1_pt1 | contig 13604 bp, 12 predicted proteins | sample 1670901 | NCBI WGS metagenome assembly OBEQ01 (sample SAMEA104232315, study PRJEB22302) | groundwater metagenome | biome: forest; feature: aquifer; material: groundwater | place: USA | collected 2011-08-07 | depth 5.4 m
AGTGAGGATTGGCGCGGCTTTCGCGTAAGCGAAAGACGGGACAACCGCAGCGACGCAGGCGCGGCCGGACCGGAGGGATTCCGATGGCGTAAGCCAGCGGAAGACCGCAGGTACGGCTGGGGTTCCCGGAATTGGCCGCGCGGGCGAGGCGGCGCTAAGTCGAAGACTTAGGGGAGGGGTCATAGTACACCCCGATGTACATAAGGGGTGTACTATCAAAATCGTCCCCGGGTCACAACCCGGGGGCAGGATTCCAGGGGAATCTACAGAAGGTCGGTATCTCCCCTTTCCCGAAAATTCACGCTATCATTTTTTTGGATCTAAATCTTGGGTGTAGGCCCGCAACTGCAAGGAGCAACATTTGCAAGGACAAACCATCCGGCACAAGCTTTTTCAAAGATTGGCTGAAACCCACTCTCATTCGAGGTGAATAAATCATTCCGATTTTTTACTAGAATTTATTTCAAATTGAGCATCTGGAATCGAAACCTTTGGAACTCCACCTACTGAAATTCACGCCGGATGAAATCTCTCCTTTCAGGAAAGGCTTGGAAAACTTTATAGATTCAGGAAAAAGAACCAGGATGCGCCGATTCCTTTTCCAACCCGACTATGACAGGGCGCTACTTGGCGATATTTTGGCAAGGACAATCCTTTGCCGGACTCTAGGCCTCGAAAACGAAATGCTTTCCTTCGGATGCAACTCCCACGGCAAGCCCCATCTCGACCTGGCAGAGGGAATCCAATACAACATTTCGCATTCCGGGAATTGGATTGCCTGCGGCATCGGACCCGGCCGAATTGGCGTCGATGTGGAAAAAACCAACCCGGCCAATCTCGAAATCGCCGGCCAATTCTTCGCTCCAACCGAGGTCCGATTGTTGAACCGCGCGCTTGAAACCGAAAAGGAACGCATGTTTCACGAAATATGGACCCTGAAGGAAAGCTTCATCAAGGCCCGCGGTCTGGGCTTGTCCATCCCCCTGGCCGAGTTCGAAATCGTCTTCGGTCCGAAAGGGATCCGGGCGCTTTCCGACGGCCAGGATACTGGCCTATATTTCCGGCTCTATAAAGGATGGGATCCCGAGTACGCCTTCGCCGTCTGCGGAGATCACCCTCCCCCGTGGACTGCGACCCGTTGGACCTGTGAATCCCTGGTCCGGGCATTCGCCCTATGCTCGTCTTACCGGCCGGAGTTCAAATAGTCCCGTATTCATCGCCATCCCGCGTTTTCGACAATAGCGCATCCAATCGAATCCCGTGGATACCCTCCCACTCCTGCCATTTTTTCACTGCGCCCCTGATGAAATCGGACTTGCTGATTTCATCGATGACGGAGTCATTCAGCATTGAGATTTGGGCCGGAAGCGGCCGCGCGAAATCCACAAACAGCACAACCCGATCTCTATCGCTGTGGTTCCAGGCATTGTGCATATGGGAATCATCGAAAACTAGGCTTTTGCCTTCATACCAGTTGCGGGTATCTTCGCCCACGCGTATGCCGCATTGCGATTCCGGTTTCGGGATCCTAAGGCCCAGATGGTATCTCAGCACGCCGGAGTAGGGGCCGCGATGAGGTTCGAGGATCTTACCAGGCTGCAAAATGGAAAACATGGCCGCTTGCAGGCCATCGATTTCATGCAAGGCATTCACCGTCTCAGGGCATCTGAACCTGTTGCGTCCCACCCAATGCCCGTAGGCGAACAACGGAAAAATCTTCCAGCGTTTGTCCGTGGTCAAATCGCACTGTTCCACCTGGATTTCCTCGAAGCCGGGAAGCAGATCCACGACCGACATTAGGGAATCCAACTCGTGGCGGATCCGGGTCCATCGGGATTCCACTCTCCGGACCCAGGGGAACGATTCCGGATCAAAAAACGTTTTTCCCCCATCCAGTTCGCGAATCGCATCTTCCACGAATTCGAGCAGACCAGCCATCATTTCCTCCCGCGGCTCCCAGGAACCAGGGTTCGCCACAATTGACCATTTGATTGTTCGACTATCGTTCGAAATACCCGCCGCATGGGCTCCCATCACGAAGCGGCGTCCCCGCATGCCCGGCTTTCACCCCGTCTTCGGAAAGGCGCTCATTCATGCCTAAGCGCTTCGATGGGGCTCAATCTGGAAGCCTTGAGCGCGGGATGAAGCCCGAAAAGAACGCCGACGCCGACCACTACCAGAAAGATGACGAGGAAATGCCCGACCATGAGGGTGGGTTCGATCCCGTCAATGCTTTCCTTTATCTCCTCCTTGAACAGGAGCGGCAACGCTCCCAACACCGAGCCGGCCAGGCCTCCGATGATGGACAGTGTCATGGATTCGACCAGGAACTGCAGGAAAATCTGGATTTTTTTCGCGCCCAAAGCCATCCGGACGCCAATCTCGAATGTCCTTTCATTGATGCTCGAAAGCATTACATTCATGATCCCGAAACCGCCCATTCCCAGGGAAAGGAATGCCAGCAGTCCCAGCAGCAAAACCGTATTCTCCAAAAGCTCATGGACCTTCTGCGCACCTTGCGGTAGCTGGTAGAGGAAGTCTTCGATACCCCGGTGCCTGACGGCGAGCGATTTGGAGAACTCTTGGGAGCGGGCCTCGATGCCGGCCGGATCAGAGACCGCGATTTCCAATTGACCGGGATCGGGATCCTGCCCAGCCACGTACTTTTGCATGGTCCGCAACGGCATGATCACGCATCCTTTGAAATCATTCACCACCTTGCTTCTATCTGAGGGCTCGTAGACGCCGGCGATGGAAAAAACCCGTCCCTTGAATTCCAAAGCGGCAGGATGGGTTCCTGCCGTGGCGGTGGAGCGTCCGTTCCGGGATTGCAGCAATTTGTCCATCAGATCCCGGGCGACCAGGCAGGTGGGCTTCCCGGATTCGAAATCCGCCGGCGATAAGCCGGGACCCGCGTCGAATCGGAAGAACCGGAAGTCCGCTGCGAAGGTGGCTTCGGAGACACCTATGACGTTGGCCGCGATCCAGCCCTCGCCCACCCCTACCTTGCCCGACCGTATGATCCGATTGTAGACCAGCTTCACCCCGGATGAGGCCGATTCCAGGTAGGCGCCGTCCGAAAGCTTCATGCCCGGGGACCGCCCCCAGGAAACCTTCTCCATGGGCGTTGCATTGCCGCGCGGGGCGAAGACTACCGCCCCCAGCCATCTGGACATCACGCCTTCCATATAGGCATTGACCCCGCCCATCAGGGATGCGAGCACCACCATGGAGGCCACGCCCATGGTGACGCCGGAGATCGACAGCCCGGATCGGACCTTATGGGCCCTCATTTCCGAAAAGGCGGTCTTTATCCCGACTGTGGCCATCTTGAACACGCCAGTCAACATGCGGGACCCTTTACGAGGCTCTTCTTGGGTGGGGATTTCATCCTGCCAAGGCCTCCATGGGGCTCAACCGCGCGGCCTTGAAGGCGGGGATGAACCCGCTCGCGAATCCCGTAGCGGAAACGAATGCCGCAGCCAGCAGGAAATCCGATGGTTCCAGGCTGAACTGGAAAGGCAGGAGGCCCTTGAGGAGAAACGGCATCACGGCTCCGGCCAGCATACCGGGTCCGCCGCCGATTAGGGACATGCCCACCGCTTCCAGGTTGAATTGGAGATGGATGTCCAACGGCCGCGCTCCCAAGGCCTTTCGGGTGCCAATCTCCCGCATACGGTCGCTGATGCCGGCGAACATGATGTTCATGATGCAAACCCCGCCCGTGGCGAGCGAGAGCCCGGCGACGCACCACAGCAATACCTTGATGGCCAAGTCGCTTCTCCGCACCTCCTCGATGGCTTCGAGGTTCGTGACGATGGTGAAGTCCTCCACCTGGCGATGGAGCGCCAGTAGGGATTCCCGGAGGATCGCCTTGACGGAATCCGGATCCCGGCCGGGTACGAGCAGAATCCTGATTTCCGGCTCCGGCTCCAAGAGGGAGCCGAACTCATGAAGATAGGCGGAATGGGGGAAAACCATTTCCCAGGAGCGGAGGTCGAAGGGACCATCCCCGTTGAGGATTCCGATCACCTTGAAAGGACGGGAGTTGAGGAATACAATCCCGCCCAGGGCGTTTTGCCAGGACCCGAACAGCTTGTCCGCCCCGGCGAATCCCAACAGGCAGACGCGATTAACCGATTGCATGTCCGCCAGGGTGAAGGCGCCCCCGGCAAGGAGTGTATACTCGAAATTCTCCAGGTGAGCCGCACCCACAGCCCGTACGAAAAAACCAGCGCTTCCCCCCTTTTGCGCGAGGGTCTGCCACCCCATCACCTTTTCCGGCAGCACGGCCTTGATGAAATCCAGATCGCGCGCCAGCCCTTCGACTTCGGGATAATTCAATCCCTTGGACTTCAGGAAGTCCACCTGTTGTACCGCGTTGAAGGCCGCGATTTGCTTGATGGTTACGATGGAGGCCCCGCCCATCTTGCCCAAGCTTTGGGACATTTCGGTTTCCATTCCGCGGAGGATGGCCAGATCCACCAGCAGGGTGAACGCCCCCAGGAAGATGCTGATCGCCGAGAGTCGGAACCGGGAACGGTTGGCGAGCACGTCCTGGGCGCAGAGGCGGAAGTTCATCCATAACACTGCCGCCAATCCCCTGGCCCTCACCGGATCCTCCCGTCGGCGATGGTGAGGACCCGCCCCGCCTGGGATGCTACGGTTTTATCATGAGTGATGACCAAGAGGGTCTGCCCCTCGTCGTGCAGTTCCTGAAAAGCCTCTAGCACCTCCCCTGCATTGCGGCTGTCCAGATTGCCGGTGGGCTCGTCGGCAAGGATGATCGACGGCTTCTTGACAAGCGCGCGCGCGATGGCGACCCGCTGCCTTTGGCCCCCCGAGATTTCGGAGGGAAAATGCTTTCTCCGCTCCCAAAGCCCGTAGCGCTCCAGGACTTCCCGGACCAGTTCACGCCTCACCCTCGCCGGAAGGTTGCGGTAGACCAGGGGAAGGTCCACGTTGGCCTCCACGGTAAGCCGCGGCAGCAGGTTGAAGCTCTGGAAGATGAAGCCGATATCCCGGTTGCGGATTTCTGCCAGCCGGGTCTCGGCGATTCCGTGGACCGCCTGGCCGTTCAGGTGAAATTCGCCGCAGGTCGGTTTGTCCAGGCATCCGATGATGTTCAACAAGGTGGACTTTCCCGATCCGCTCTGTCCCATGATCGAGATGTACTCGCCTTTGCATACGGTGAAGGAGATATCCGAGAGCACCTCGACGGTATCCTTTTTCAAGGAATAGCTCTTCCCTATCCCCTTCGCCGCTATGAGCGGTTTCGCTGGATCCATCTCCGTCACTCCTTGAAGGCAGCTGCGAGGTTGGCAGGAGGCGTCCCTGGCAGGAATACCATGGAGCCCTCGGCCAATCCGGATCGGATTTCCATGGACTTGTAATCGGTATCCCCCACCTGCACGGGAAGGAAGGCGGGCGCGGTATTGAGCGGCGCGCCGACCGAAAGACCCAGCACGAAATAGCGCGAATCCTGTTTCACCACATAGCCATAAGGGATCCCCAGCACCCCCTTCCGGTCCTGGATGATGAAGTCCACGTAGACCTTGATGCCCGGAGCCATGCCGGGCATGGCTGAATCCACCGCGACGACCACCTTGAATCCGTCCGATTCCGAATTCGCCTTCTTGCGCGACGTCAGCGAGATGAAGGAGACTGTGCCCGATGTTGCCGCACCTTCGATGGCCGCGGACCTGATCCTGACCTTCTGTTGCTTGCGAAGATGGATGTAGTCGACCTCGCTGACCTCGGCCTCGACTTCCAGCCGCGAGAGATCCGCGATGGTGGCCACCAGAGTGCCTGCCTGGGCTCCGGCTTCCGCGGAAACCGCGATCTCGCCCACTTCTGCGTTGAGGTCGGTCACGGTGCCGCGCATGGGAGAGCGCACGATGCACTTGGCCAGCTTCTTGCCGATATCTTCGAGGCGCAGCTTTTGTTGCTGCATCTGGATATCGTGGATGCGCAAATCCGCATCGAGGTCGGCAAGCTGGTTTTTTGATAAGGCTCCGATTTCGAATTGGTTCGTGGCATAGTTGAGTTGCCGGACCATCTTCTCGCGTTCCACCCTGGATTTCCGGATGGCCCATTCCAGATCCTTGTGCTCCAACCGGAGGAGGGATTGATCGATGGTCACTATGGTATCGCCAACGGCGACCTGCTGACCTTCGACCACATGGATCTTCTTGATCATTCCGCTGGCCTGTGATTTCAAATCCACCATGACCGCGGGCTTTACCTCCCCGGTCTGGGTAATGGATTCATGCAGGTCGACCTTGGCGACCGTAACCGCCCCTGCCGCGGGTGCGGGGGCCTCCGGGCCGCAGCCCAGGAACAGGAAGACGGGTATCAAAAAGACGCCGGGATTCATTTCAACCTTCATTGCCATACAATCTCCATATTGCCTGAAAACCGTCCAATGATTCCGTCGAGGGCGACTTCCAACCTCTTGAGGCCTATCTGCCTTTGCACCAATGTGACCGAGGAAACCAGATACTCGTTTTCCGCCTTTTGCAGGGTCAGGCGATCGAGTCTTCCATCGCGGTATCCCGCCTGCGTCGCTTGCAGCTTCTTGTAGGCGACCCGCTTCGAGGCTTCGGCTACTTCGAGCTGCTCCAGCTCCTGGTTCCAATTGCTCCGCAGGTCTTCTATGCGATCCCGCAATCCTGAGCGGTAACCGCCTTCATTCACGGCCGTGGACTTCATGGCCAAGGAAGCCCTTTTTCTTTCCAGAAAGGTTTCCGCCATGGGAATGGTATAGGACAGGGTCAGGGAAAGGATGGTATTGGCCTCCAGGGGGGCCTGGTTGTCGAAGAATCCTCTGCCGCTTACACCGGCGCTGGAGTGGACTACGCCCAGATCCAGACGCGGCAGCAACTGGTTCTTCAGACGGGATTCCTCCGTCTGCAATCGCTCCTTGAGGGTCTTGAATATCCCCAGTTCCGGGTCGAAGCGTTCCGCCGAAGAAAGGATGATCTCCGCAGCGGGAGGAGCCACCAGGGCTATTACCAGGGTGGTGTCCACGGCAATACTGTCCAAAGGCAGCTCAAGGGACACGGCGAGGGAGTTTCGCGCCAGCCGGGCGCGGGTGGACGCGGCGAGTTTACTTTCCAATGCCTGCAACCGTTCCAGACTGCTGGTGAGGGTATCCAGCTCGGAGGCGTTGCCCCCTCGGAACCTGTTCCTGTCCCTGTCCAGCATGGTCTCGGCGTATTCCAGCTCCCTTCCGTATATCGATTCCAGATGGGCCTGTTCCACCGCCCTCCAGTACTGATCCCGGATGCGGGAGACGGCCGAGAGTACCCTTTTGCGCTGCTCGAGGGTGAATTGGGCCTGGTCGAATCGGCGCAACTTAAGGGTGTCCTGGAGCGCCCCATGGTTCCATGCTCCCGACAAAAGGGGTTGAGTAATGCCCGCCTGCAAATCCGTCGTATAGTCCCAGGTGCGGGCGCGAAGATCCTTGCTATAACCGAGGTTGAGGCCGGCCGCCACGGTTCCGCCTCCGGGAAGATACTGGATGATGGAAGCATCCCCGGTAGAGCCTAGCCTGCGGGTCCGCGTACCCAGAAGGGCAGAAGAATCATAAGGGAGATAGCGTTGTTGGGCCTCCAGGGACAGGTGAGGCAGCCACCGGGTTTCCAGGGAAGCCACGCCCAAGGAATCCCGCTTTACGTCCAGACTCGTGGCCTGTATTTCCGGATTGGCCGCGAGGGCGCGGAGAATTACCTGGGTTTCAGTGGTGGCAGTGGCCAAAGTGAACGCGAAAACCGGCAACCAGATGGCCCAGGGATGAAATACGACGGATTTCTTGGGGGAACAATGTGTTTCACTTGATAAGGGCATCGGTGTACTGGGATACGGCAAGGATGAGCGGCTATTGGAACGGATAGTATAGGCCGACTTTACCGCCTCGATGGTCTGTTCTTCCCATCCCGGAAGGAGGGCAACAACTTCCGGTCCATGCGAAATTTTGTCGACACATCCATGCATTTTTTTACCAATCTGACATTGATTACTTCATCGATAAGCGAGCCGATATTCAGTTGAACCCAGGCTTCCGAGTAAATCGTATCCATGTAGCGCTCCCCTCGATCGGGAAAGATCATAACGCAACGGGAATGCTCCGGGATCCTTTTCCTGAGCTCCCGCAGGGCAGAGACCACACCGCCCGAAGAACCGCCCGCCAAGATGGACTCCGACTCAAGCAACCAGCGGCACCCACGAATGCAATCGGAATCCGTCACGTGTATATACTCGTTAATGTAATCGTATGGGCATAAATCCGGCTTGGTGCTTGCACCGAAACCCGGGATGAGCCGCTTTGCCTTCCGGTCGGAAAAAATGAGGCTTCCCAGCGCGTCCACCGCGATGACCTTTGTCTTGAGGTTGTGCTCGCGAATGTACCTCACGCAGCCGTCTATGGTTCCACAGGTGCTCGTCGCGCATAGTACGTAGTCGACATCCCCGCCCAAGTCTTCAAAAATTTCCTTGAAGGTTCCCAGATAATGGGACTCCGAGTTCCTTTTATTCAAGTATTGGTTGGGCCAGAAAGCATGCTCATTGGACGCAAGCAATTCCCTGACACGGTTGAGACGGGCGGTCAAGTACTCGCCCGTTTCCGGATCGGGTGCCCGAACCATATCCACTTTAACGCCATAGGCTTGAAGGATACTCAAGTTCATTTTCGTTATTTTGTTGTCCACAACGCAAATGAACGGGATGCGGTGGTAATTGCAAACCTGCGCGAGCCCGATTCCCATGTTCCCCGAACTGGATTCCACTACTGTGGAACCCTGGTGCAGTGACCCGTCCTTGATCGCGCCCTCAATGATATGGACGGCCGCTCGGTCCTTGATGCTCCCACCGGGGTTGCTGGCTTCCATTTTCGCATAAACGTTCAGCTTCAGCTGGCTTGAAATCCTTGAAAGCATGACCAAAGGGGTTTTTCCGATTGCTTCAAGTATGCTTTTGTGCATGCTAAAATCCTTTTGGTAATCGGCGGCCGATTTTGGGACAGATCGAATTGAATACACTCATTCACGCGAAAGGCCGCATGAGACATGGTCGGATTTTCGAAAAGTGGTCTTTGCTTCGAGATCAACTGGCGCGCAGGTCCAGACAAACAAGGAGCGGGCTAGGTCATGACGCGACCGCTTTCCTTTCCGACATTTTCTTCCCCTCGTAAATGGAATCCATTTCGTGGTCCAAGCGCTTAATCGGGGCGCTCCCTCCCTGAATCTTGCGCATGCCTCCCAATATTGCGTTTCCCCAAACAATGGAAGCAGGCAGGTCCTCCATGAAGATCGACTCAGCGAGGTCCGAACCGGAAAAATCCACGTCGTCGAGTTTGGCAAACCTGAAATCAACTCCCTTCATGGAGCAATTCGTAAACTTGGCTCCTGCGAGTTGGCAATAAATCAGACGGGCGGCTCCCATCCCGGCCTTGGAGAAACGAGCGCCGGTCAAATTGATGGAATGCAGGAACAATTCTGTAAGGACGGCGTTTTCAAAAAGCGCCCCAGCCATATTGACTTGACGATTGCCAGGCGAACATTGGTTCAGCCTGTGTAGGTTGGCATTGGAGAAATTCGAGTTCAAAGCGCTCACTTTTTCCAGGCTGGTCCCGGAAAGGTTAGCGCCCGTGAAATCGCAATCGTCCAGAGTAACGTCACGGATCATCATGCCCGAGAGGTCTGAGTTCCGAAAAGACGCTCCCGTAAGGTTTTTTCCCGAAAATTCGCATTCGCGGAGTACCGTGCCGGAGAGTTCGGCGCATAGGCCCTCTTTCCGCCCGGAGGACAGCCAAAGTTCATGACTGACTGCAATGGCATCGAATTGAATCTGGGTTACCGATTTAAGTTCCATTCTTGTTCTCCTTCAGAAAAGATTTCGTCATTCCCGGACGCGGGTATTCGGAGTGAATCGGGAAGGGCCGACGTATTCCCATTTTTTCCCTGATGGCTTCCGCCATGATTTTGCCACTTTCCCTGAGGAACATATGTCCCCCGGGTAAGACGTCCACTTTTACATCCAATCCGATCCCGGACCATTCCATCAAATCTTCCAACGGGATATCCTTGTCGTCCCTCCCGCCGAAAACCTGGATGCGGGCTTTAATAGGCCCGGAGCGCCGATGCGAGTAGGAATGGAAAACTTGGGAATCGGCCCTGTATAGGGGGAGAAGGAGCTGGAGGTATTCCGGATTTTCGCGCAGTTCGGATGGTATATCATAACCTTCGAACAGGTCCTTATAGATTTCTTGATCCGACATCTGGTGCCAGCCCTTGATCCTGAATGCTTTCGAGACCAAATGCGGCGGCAGACAGCCTCCAATCAAGGTAAAGTCGGGCAAAGTTCTGCCTGAATCCTGCAGGAGTTGGATGAGATCGTGGACGACCAAACCACCGAGGCTATATCCCACCAGGACATAGGGGCGGGTCAGATGGTGCAATACGGCATCGGCGCATGCCTGGAAGAATGACTGATAGTCCTTCAGGTAGGGTCCGCTGTGGGCTCCATGACCGGGCGGGTCGATCCCATACGATTGGAAAGCCGGACCCAGGTGATTATCGATATAATGGAAGGATGACGCGCTCCCGCCGGCATAGGGAAAATAGAACACGCGCGTAGCGCCGTCCCCTCGCAGTTTTTGGACATTCGCGATCATACGAATTCAGTGGTGGAAGCGTCATATCCGGTGGAAAGCGACCGTTTCGATTCCCGATCACCCCCCATCAACCAGCGTCTTCCGTCCGGGGATGTCTTCTGCATTGGCATGGCGTGAACTTTCCGGTTTTCCATTCTAACCCTTCTCCATGAAGGCCTTTTCGCGTCCATTAGGCTCGCGATAAGCCGAAGCCTGCAACTTGAACATCTTGAAGTATTCGCCCTCCAACTCGATGAGTTCCCTGTGGGAACCCTGCTCTACCAAGCGGCCTTTGTCCAGCACGAAGATATTCGCTGCGCTGCGGACGGAAGAGAAGCGATGGGAGATGAACAATATCGTTTTACCTCTGGCCCATCCCATCAGGCGCAGAAGGACTTCATGTTCCGCGAACGGATCCAGGGCGGCCGTAGGCTCGTCCAGGATTACAAGCCCGCACTCCTCTCGCATGTTTGCCCGGCTAAGCGCGAGCTTCTGCCATTGCCCGCCGGAAAGGTCGACCCCATCCTCGAACACCTTGCCCAGATTGGTTTCGAGCCCGGCCGGAAGGCTTCGCACCATATCCCAGGAACCACTGTCTTCTGCGCATCGCACAATGCGCTCCCTATCGCCAATCCGATCGACTTGGCCAAAACCGATATTATCTTCCACGGTGAAAAGGTATTGTACGAAGTCCTGGAAGGCTACGCTGATCCGCGACCGAACCTCATGGCCTTCGTACTCTCTGATATCCCTGCCATTCAGGAGTATTCGCCCTTCGGTTGGTTCATAGAGCCCGGAAGCGAGTTTGATCAAAGTAGTTTTACCGGATCCGTTCACGCCCACCAGGGCATTCACCTCTCCTTGCCTAAGCTTCAAGTTGATGCCGGTCAAGGCATCCTTCGCGGCCAAAGGGTAGCGGAATCCCACATCCTGGAATTCCAGTTCGAGGGGGCCCGGTCCCAACTTCGCCGGCGAGCCGATCGAATGCGCCGCGGGGTCTTTCCGTTCCGATTCGCCCTTCTCCAGATTGAGGTCGAGGAAATCAAAAAGGTTCTTTATGAAAAGCGTGTTTTCATAAAAGAGGGAACCTGACATAAAAAGTTTTTCGAGGCTGTTCCGCGCCTCCATGGAGGCTTGGAGGCCCATGGTGAGGTCCCCGAGGGATATGAATCTCGCCATTGTGCTTCGGATTGCCATGCCCCAGATAACCGCCGTGCCGGAAATGGACAAAAAACCCAGCAGGGCATTGTAGGATTGTTGCGGAAACGCGATCTTCTTGTTTTCGGCCAGGAATCGCTTCCAATTCTTCCGATACCTACCGAGCAATAACCCTTCCAGGGCCAGCAGGAAAACTTCCTTCTTGGATTCCCTGGAGGACAGAAGCTGGACGATGTAGTCGTTCATCCGCAGCGCTCCGATGCGGCCGGTCAATAGCCTGTATTTGCGGCCTGCAAAAACGCCTCCGATGATGATTTGGGGTATGGAGGTTGCGAGAAGGATAGGGATGAACCAAATATCGAGGCTGCCCAAGATCCAAAGCAAAGATCCAAGGGAAAGTATTTGTCCGCTCGTATCCAAAGTGAAAAAGGCGACTTGCTGGATACGGTGGTTTTCACGCAAGGCGTTCTGCATTTTGTCATGGAATTCGGGCGATTCGAATATGGAATAACTGGCCAGATTGGCCTTCTTAAGAACCAATTCGCACGTATGGTTCACCACTTCGAAACCAAGAAGCTCACGGACCGTGCCTTGCATGGCCCCGGCCAGTTCACCCAGGATCCAGAGGATCAGAATCAACATTATGGGAGCCAGGACACTCCCCATATCGTGGCCTGAGCCTGAGCCCGATCCCTGGATAATAGGGACGATCTGATCGAAGATCAATTTTGTTGCGTAGAATTGCCCCGGTACGGCCAGTGAGCTGATCACGGTCAAGGTGAAGGCCCACGCGGCGTACTTCGGGTTCGACTCCCAAACGAGGCGCACAACCCTCGGAAAATTCCAGAGGAGAGAGGCCCGTTTGACTTCGGTCGACTTCACGCGAATCCCATATCTTTCCCTTATTTCCGCTCTATCCAGTCAAGTCGTCGCTTGCAGGAGACGACCTTCACCGGAAAGGGAAGCCAATTCGACAACCGCATGGCAGTTCACGGGTATGTAATTGAGAGTGAGCCCCCCTACCAGGCGAACCTTGCCGACACCGGTATCGAAATCGGCGTCGCTAAAATCACAGGAGGCCGGATCGAGGCGCACACCGAGTTCGGTACCGCCGCGCGTATCGGTGAACTTGACATGCACATAGCCCCGGTCTATGGCGGCCTTGAACAGCTTAAGGCTCTTTTCCGGTCGCAGGCCGATTTCCACGGGATGGGTGCCTTCGGAGAGGAACCCCACCAGGTTATCCCTCGGATCCCCGGGCTGGTTTTCCAAATCCTTCAGCTTCCGGGCGTATTCGGCTTCAAGTTCCGGCCTACGCGCCTCATTTTCAGCCATCTTCCTGCGGAGGCTCAACGGACGCATGTCGGTCCACACCTCTTGGATATGATCCAAGCATTCGCGCTTTAATCCGCTGCGTCCCGTGGTTCTCCAGCCGGCCGGCGGTTCGCCCCGGTAAGCGGGCCAGATCGAATACTGTTCTTCGTGGTTGATCACCACTTCATAGGTCGTCGAATCTTCGGCATCATTTGCGGCCATGGCAAATTCCTTCCCAATGGAGTAAAACCGTACTTCGGACACCATACTTACAAAACGCGATTGAACAGCTGCGCACCAATGAACGGGTTGCTAAACCCTCAGAGCCGACTCCGAAGAACTTCACTTCGAAAACACCGCCCTTAGCTTCCAGCATCGGACCGGATCAATCAATCCAGGGTACAAGTGAAGCCTTAACCACACTCGGCCCGCCGAAACCGAACCGTGAACTATTCAAAAGCGCTGTGGGAAACATACGCAA
>OBEQ012897475.1_pt1 | contig 13604 bp, 7 predicted proteins | sample 1670901 | NCBI WGS metagenome assembly OBEQ01 (sample SAMEA104232315, study PRJEB22302) | groundwater metagenome | biome: forest; feature: aquifer; material: groundwater | place: USA | collected 2011-08-07 | depth 5.4 m
AAGTTCGTTTAATTTTTTTCTGGTTGTAGATCCAGTTTCGCCCGTTGGTTTTTCTGCAGGCAAATATTTTTTTTGAAATTCAGTGACTGCATTTTCTGTACCCCTACCATACTTGCCATTTGTTTCATTTGCCAATAAATTTTTAAAATCACTACTTAATCTAGACAAACATCCTTGAAGCTGTGTCACTTCTGCGCCACGGGAGGCTAATTTAAGATAACTTTTAAACTGAAAAGCGGGTTTTTTATTTATAGATTTTTCTTTCTGACCCGAAGCATTAGCTTTAAACCCTGCTTTATCTAAAAGTGCTTTTGCTTTATCAATATCAAATTCATAAACATTGGTTGGTTTTTGTATTTGAGCTTGCGAAAGGGACTCGCGTCCATAATTAAAAAAATCGGGTAAAATTGGCGAATCAACTGTTAATAAATTTACTTTTGTTTGCGAACCTATTTTTTGGGATAGTTCATTTTTATTTACAGAGTATGTTAAAGCTTTTCTTATGTTAACATCAAAAAAAATGGATGATTTTTGGTTATTAAAGAATATGGCAAAGTATCTAGGCAAAGAAAAATTATATACGGAAAATTTTTCATTTTTTGACCAGCCCTGATGGATTTCTTTTTCTATATCAAGTCCACTTTTATCTAAAGGAGCTAAAGTAAAACCATTGATATTCCGTAAGTTAGCAGATTTAATTAAATCTGCCGTTTTTTCAAAAAATTTAAAAGATAAGCCAAAAACAAAAGAAGGTTTATTGTAATATTTACGGTTTGATTGTAAATTCAATGTTTCAATAAAACCCGTATTCGTTTGTTTAAGATTTATAAATTTAAAAGGACCCGATCCAATTGGTTGCAAGTTATATGATGAAAGGGTGAAATTTTCCGGTGAAATATTTTCCCATATATGCTGGGGAATTATCTTGACAGTGCTGTTTTCAAGAAAAGAGTTATAGGGCTGTTTTAATTTAAAATTAAAAGATTTGTCAGATATTTTTTCTACATTGATGTCTATCCAATTAGCGCGAAGCGGACTTTTATAATCCGAATTTTGTATTGTTTTTATTGTAAATATTACATCGTCAGCTGTAAGTGGTCTTCCGTCGTGCCAAAAAATATTATCTTTTAAGGTAAATGTATAAGTTTTACCGTCATCGGAAATTTTATAATTATCTGCTAAATCTTTTACTATCTTTCCATTTTTGTCATAAGTCATCAAGCCTGAAAATACTAAATCAATTAAAGTCCTGTCAATGTCGTTGGTCTCGCCATATATAGGATTTATAAATCTTGGCTGGCCCACAACGCCTTCTATATATGTACCGCCAAAAGCTGGCACAACTTTTGTATTGCTAATGTAAAAATTTGTTGTTAAAAAAATCAAAGAAGCAACCGCTAATACAAAAAATATTAAAAGAGTTATTTTTTCGTTTCTTTTAAGTACTTTAAAAATTTGTTTCCATTGAGATAATTTTGGAAATTTATAACTCATTAACTGTAATAAAATAAATTAAATTAAGAGATTCAATATGCCTAAAATAATAAAAAGGCCTGCTATAACTATTGTAGCATAATATATTTTTTTTTGTATTCCGCGCCTTGTAGAATAAAATTCTCCTCCTCCGCCAAAGGCGCTCCCCAAAGCAGTTCCTCTTTGCTGTATAGCTATAAGTATAATTAAAATTACTGAAACAGCAATTTGCGCAAAAAATAAAATCTGATGTGCGTTTATCATAATTTTTTAAATTTAATATTCCTTCTCGGTAAGTAATTTAGATATAATTATATTGAGTGCCCAAATTATTAGTGTTGTCCAAAATAGGGGATATAAAAAAGGAGCGCTAAATTCGCGAAAAATATAATCTATTGCCCAAATTAAAGCCATATTTATAACAAATCCAAAAAGTCCAAGAGTAATAATCCTTAAAGGCAGAGTAATTGTATCTAATAAGGGTTTTACAAAAAAATTAAGCAATCCCAAAATTATTCCAAAAAGTATAAAAAGTTGCCATTGAGCTGTTAGGGGAAATCCAAAAAACATTGAATCGGGATATGTTTGTACCCTAACACCTGCAACAAATATGGTTGCTAGCCAAAGCCCCAGGCCGGCACTTATAATTTGAGAGAGAAGCTTTCTCATAGTAGTTATTCCAATAAAGACGTTGCATAATAAGCTTCGCGGCGAAAATTGAAGATTTCGAGCTAAAAATTTGATAGAATTTTGAGGCTTATGCTTGCCATAAGCTGAAAAATTATAGCGAATTTTTAGCCGAAATATGCAATTTACAGTAGAAGCTTATTATGCAACGTCTTTAATATATCAAAGTTTTTATTAAATATCAAGCAGAGTCTTCTTTCTTAGTTTTTTGTGGTAGGTGATGTCGCTTCGCTCCTTCAAAACCCGCGGTTTTGAATAATTTCCTACACGGGAGGATACCCAATCCTCCCGACCCCTCCTATGCATTTCGTACCATAAACTTCTTACTTCGAAGAAGTTTATGGTACGAAATGGCAAATCGGTGAGCTTCGTCGTCTAAATGAATTATTAAATTATAAATTTCTTGTGGCAAGGTTTTTAAAAGTATGGGTTCTTTGCTATTTTCAATAAATAATTCTTTTAGTCTCTTGGCAATAGATATAACCTTTATATTTTTAGTGGCTGGATTTTCGTTTTTTACTTTTATTCCAACATTTAATTGCGCAATTCCTCCATCAATTAAAATAATTTCTGGATAAGGCCATTCTGGCCGCGCAAATCTTCTTTGCAGGATTTCTTTTAACATTGCAATATCATTTGGTTTATTTTCCATTCTGATGCGAAATTTTTTATATTGGCTTTTATCTGGTCTTCCATTCATAAATACCACCATAGACCCTACAGCCTGTTTGCCCTGAATATTAGAAATATCGTAGCATTCTATTTTAGAAATCGGACACTTTAAATTTAAAAGTCCTTTTAAAATTGTTTGAGTTTTATCCCAATTGTTTTTTTCGATTTTTTTATCTTCAATAACTTTTGTATGCGCCATAACTTGCTCTAAAGCCGAAATTTTATCTCTAATTTTCATAGCTTCTTCAAATTTTTTTTCATTTGATAATTCCTCCATTTCTTTTTTTAAATAACGCAAAACAGTTTTTCTTTTTCCCCGCAGAATCAGAATTAATTTTTTGATATTTCTTTTGTATTCCATCAAGTTTGGGTTAGGTCCGGGGCAGAGTCCTAAATGGCACCAAGTACAACTATTTTTAGGATGTTTTGTTGTCGTATAGTATGGAAATATTTTTCTTAAAAATTTTAATGTTTTTTTTAGTGAATTTCCCTCTACAAAAGGGCCGATGTAATTAGTCTTTAATTTATTTTTTTGATGAGTTATATAAACCACGGGAATTTTGCCTCTTGTAATTGCAACATAGAAATAATTTTTATCATCCCGCCAAACTTGGTTGAATTTCGGCTGGTATTTTTTAATTAAATTTGCCTCCAGAATTAATGCTTCTATTTCTGAGCCTGTTTCAATAAACCCGATTTTTTCAGTTTTTTCTATAAAAAAATTATCTTTATATGTTGGCTGTAAAAAATGATTTTTAACCCTATTTTTTATATTTATAGCCTTGCCTATATATAAGATGTCATTTTTATCATTAAAGCAATAAACCCCCGTTGTTTTAGGGATATTTTCAATTTTATTTTTTGGCAGTATTTTAAAATTTTCCATTTTTATATACTATGATAAAAACATAAATTTATCCACTTTTATTAATTGGATTTTTACTTTGATTTTGTGTTATAATCAATAAATATTTACGTTTATTATCATTGAATTACGAAATGCTTTCTTGGTATTTTTTCCAAATTTGGAAGATGAAAATTTGATAGAATTACAAAATGTAGCAAGCTACATTTTGTAATTATTGCGAATTTTCAGCCCGAATTTGGAAAAAAGACCAGAAAAGATATTTTAAACGTGCATTTCGTAATTCAAGGATATTTTCAAATGAACCAACAAAAGAATATTAAATTTCATTCACCCAAACACCAGAAGTTTTTTAAAACCTTGGTGTTGGGGCAAGAAGGCAATTATTCTATTTCTTTCAATCCCTTTTTATTTTTTCAGGGAGTGGTTTTGTTTGTTGCTTTTTTAGTTGTTTCTATTTCAATAGGGAATTCTTTAATCGGCAAGCCTCAAGTAAACCAAGCTCTGGTAATAAATGAGTTTACCTTAAAGCAAACTCAGCCCGCAATAGTAAACCTGCCAGTCAGCTATTCAATATTAGTCAAACAAAACTCAATTCGCCAAGGACAGAGTTTAATTAAACTGCAAAAGGGCGCCAAAAACATCAAAATTAAAACCATAAATACACAAGAGGCAAACCAAATTTTATCTCAGCAACAATCGTCGGATCAAAATGGACTCACATTAAAACAAAGACAGCAATTATCCAGCGCAATTTTAAAAAACAAAAGTGTTTTTGCAAAAGCAGGCAGTTTTTTATTAGCCAGCATTGGTGACTCCATGTCTTCAATAACTTCAACAATAGCCGAATTAACAAACCAACATATTATAAAAACCAAAGATGCCGATTTTGTTGATATTTCTGGCCAACAAAATAAATCACAGAATCAAACGGGTGAATATGTAAAAATTGATTATCAAGCGTCGGCTCCAGTAATGACAGAAACCGATATAAACAAGGGAAAATCAGTTACTGTTTTTGCCACAGACCAGCAACAAGAGCAGTCTCCTCTTACTGACGTTTTAGCATACAGCAACATACCAGAGATTTTTAAAGTGGGACAGGAAGATAAGATAAAAATCAAATGGCAAAACAATAATAATCAGGATATGCAATTTAAGGCATACGACTTAAACAATAATGGCTATATTGATTATGTAGAATGGACAGTGCCTCACTTGTCGCGCCAAACATTTAATATAATTTACATCTCCAAAGCATTTAAGTTAGACCAAAGTAAAAACATTATTGAAGACATATATAACAAAGTTAAATCCAAAGACAATATTTATGCCAATTTAACAGACGGGCAATACGCAAGAGTTACTTTTGAAAAAGCTCTTACCAATAAAAACGACATTACTTTATATGCTAAATCCAAGACAGGCGCCAAAATTGAAGTTTATACAGAAAACGGTAGTCAGCTCATTGCCACTTTTAATAATATCAGCCAAGACGGTAAATATAGAATTTTGCTAACCAACCTTCAAACACCCACAGATGTCTTTGATTTAAAAATCACCTCGCTTTCTTTGGGACAATCAGCCAATGCAGACATTGACTATATTGTTGACCCGTCGTCGGGACCTAATTTTCCATCAACAGCGATAGATGACTCTAGTGTTGGAAGTGTTGTTTGGGCTAATCCAGGAAATGTTACCGCAAGCGATAATGTCTATGCGACGGCATCCCTAGGTGCTGCAGGAGTATCGCATTACATCAAAGCTACAAACTTTGGTTTTAATATACCGGCAGGGGCAACTATTAATGGAATTCTTGTTGAGTGGGAAGTATCTGCGAGTAATTCAACTGATGTAAAAGATTTCTTCGCAACAATCGTAAAAGGAGGCGTGATTGGTTCAACCAATAGAGCAAACCCATCAACTTGGACGACAACAGATGCCTTTTTGAGCCACGGAAATTCTTCAGACCTTTGGGGTGAAACTTGGACAGCTAATGATATTAACGCTGTCAATTTTGGAGCGACTCTTTCAGCGCAGGATGCCACCACCGCTGCAACTGCTAAAGTAGATTCCGTTCGTATCACCGTCACCTATACAGCAGCCTCCAACACCGCTCCATCAATTACCGCGGGCCCTTCTGACGGCGGCTCGTCTGCTACCACGCCAACTAATGTGTCTTCAAATGTGGCTTTTACGGGAACCGCCACAGATACAGAATCGGACAATTATTACTTGGCAATCTGTAAAACAAATTCAATCACAGCAGTAAACAGCGCGGCTCCAACCTGCGGCGGAGGAAACTGGTGCATATCAAGTTCAACTGCCTCGGGGTCACAGGCATCTTGTAATTATACAACTTTGGCGGCAGATGCCGAATCTAATGTTTGGTTTGCTTTTGTTTGCGATAATAATTCAAGTTCTTTGTGTTCTGTATCGGCTCAGGGATCAGGCGTGAATGGGTCTCCTTTTGCAGTCAACCATGCCCCAAGTTTTACGGTAATATCCAACACTGCGGGGTCTATTTTTCCAGACAGTAATGTTTCGTTTACCACAACTGCTTCTGATTCCGACGCATCAAGCACTGTTACTTTATATGTTTGCAAAGCAAGCGATTTTACGGGTACGGCCTGCGGGGCGGGAGGCGCGTGGTGCAGTTCGTCAGCATCATCAACTAACCCAACTTGCAATTACACAGTATTATCATCAGACAGTAAGGGCTTAAACACCTACTACGGAAATATTATAGATAACCTCAGTCTTGCGTCAACGTCTAATCCGCTGTCATCTACTTTTACAGTTGGCGGGACCAAGAGTATAGGAGGTCCGCCACCTCCTCCCATAGTAACAGGAATTAAAGTAAACAAAACAACTATTGGTGGCAACGGCAGTTTTGACTTTACAACCACAGGTTCTGGATATAATAAATTTACTATTACCACTAATAATGGTTTAGGTTCTAATACTCAACTTAACCTTGTACCTGGAACATATTTTGCGACTGAAATTGTTCCTTCAGGCTGGGTAAAAACTAAAGATACATGTGGCAATATTACAGTTGTTGCTGGCCAAATTACTACTTGCTCTGTAGAAAATACAATTTACAGCTTAGCTCCGATTATCACAAGCATATCTTTAGCCGAAAAATTAGCAGGCGATGCGGGTTTTACACTAACGGTTAATGGTGCTAATTTTATATCCGCCTCTGTGGTTAGATTTAACGCTTCAGACAGGAAAACCGCGTACATTTCTCCAATCCAACTGACAGCCGAAGTCCTTGCATCAGATCTTGCAACCGCAGGAACATTTGATATAACGGTTTTTAATCCGGGATCTGTTTTATCTGTCGCCCCGGTGCCTCCGCCTCCGATAACCTGTAGCACTAATTTGGATTGCGGAACCAATAAATCCACAGGAAGCCCCTTCTGTCAAAGTGGCAATATTTACAATGTTTACCAAAACTATATAACATATATATGTAACAACCCGGGTACAACCAGCTCAACCTGTACCAACTCAACAGCTGCACAATTACAGAAAACCTGCACTGCAGTTCAATTCTGTTTTAATGGAAGTTGTGTACTTAATCCGAATATCCAAGCGCCCACCATCTTATCTCGCCAGCCAACTTCGGGTTCTGTTGGTACTAGTGTGACTATTAGGGGTAATAGCTTTACTCCAACCGGCAACAAAATTAAATTCGGTAACCTTGGCAGCGAGAATAATCCCAAATACAGCCTTAATTCCCTTGATGGGAAAACCCTTGTCTTCACGGTTCCTTCCAGTAATTATCCTGCCTGCTGGTCTTTTAAACCCGCGTGCGGAGATCTGGCTACATCCACTCAACCCGGTACCTATGTGGTTTCTGTGATCAACTCAAATGGCACGAGTAATGCTGTGACGTTTAAGGTTCTGACCCCTTAATGAATAACCAATTCTAATTGTTAATAATTATATTTAATATTTTTGTATTCAATGAAAAATTTTTGGATAAAAAAAGAAAAAGGGTTTAACCAGTTAAATAATTTTATCAAAGACAAAATTAACGCAAAGCGTTATTTAACCGGTTTTACAATAATTGAAATAATAATTGCTATTTCTGTTTTGTCATTTGGATTTTTGTTAGTTTATAATGTTTTTTTTAATAATGGTATTTTAACTTACAATATTTCTCCAACCCAGTTAGCAGCCGAAGTCCTTGCATCAAATCTTTCAACTGGAATAGAGTCTAACAAAGTAAAATTTACGGTCAATAATCCGGCGCCAACTACCACAAGCATATCTCCAGCATCAGCAATAGTGAGCGGTTCAGATTTTACATTAACTGTAAATGGCACTGGTTTTATATCTACCTCCGTCATCAAATTCAATAATTCAGATAAAAAAACCACATATGTTTCTCCAACCCAGCTTACAGCCATAATTGCTGCATCAGATATTACAACCGTAGGAATATTTAATGTTGCAGTTGTAAATCCAACACCCGGTGGAGGAACTTCCAATAGTCAAACATTCACGGTTAACAATCCAATTCCAATCACCACGGACATATCTCCTGTATCAAAAACAGCAGGCTCTCCCCAATTTATCTTAACTGTTATTGGTATTAACTTTGTGTCTGGCTCTGTCGTTAAATTCAATAATTCAAATAAAACAACCACATACATTTCTCCAACCCAGCTGACGACCATAATTACCGCATCTGATCTTGCAACCGCAAGAATATTTGATATTACAGTTTTTAACCCAGCTCCAGGCGGAGGAATTTCTAATAAACAGAAATTCGCGATTGCAACCAATCAAGGTAAGTTAATTATTGTTAAAAATACGAAAGATGGAGACGGAACGTTTGGCTATGATATCAGCCCCATACTTTCAACCCTAAATATTACAACCGTTAATAATATTGGTTCAAGCGACCCAATATCAGTAAATTCAGGAACAACATATGCTATTACTGAAACTATTCCAAGTGGTTGGACATTTAATTCTGCCACTTGCGACAAAGCGTTTACGGCTGGAGTAAACAGTGTAACAGATGTTGCGGTGCAAACTGGGCAAACAACTACTTGCACTTTTAATAATACTAAACTTAGCGTTGTTGACATTGGTAGTCAAAGATTTACCGGAGAAACAGGAATCAATATTAATAATATTACAGAGGTCATTACAAACATAGTAAACAAAATAATTGAAATACCGGGAGTATCAATTATTGCTAAAGAAATTAAAAAAATAATTGAAATACCAAAAGTAGCCATTGTTATAAAAGAAATTAAAAAAATAATTGAAACGCCAGTTGGATCAGTGGTTACCAAAGTAGTTTCTACCACTGGTGTAGCAATAACAACGGCTACAATTGCAACAAATGTTTTTACCTCTTCTGTCTTTTCGCCGGAAATATTTTTAATACCATTCAGGATATTTAGTCTTTTAATGTTTGCCCTTGGTATAAAAAAAAGAAGCAGGCCTTGGGGCGTGGTGTATGATTCTATAACAAAACAGCCCATAGACCCTGCCTATGTTATTTTAAAAGATCTTCAGGATAAAAATGTGTCTTCCGCCATAACTGACATAGACGGCCGTTATGGATTTTTAGTAAAACCAGGTGTTTATAAAATAACGGCAAATAAAACAAACTACTCTTTTCCTTCACAAAAACTCTTAGGTAAAACACAAGATGAGCTTTATGATAATTTATATTTTGGCGACCAAATAGAATTTAAAAAAGAAGGAGAAGTGATTACTAAAAACATCCCATTGGATTCCATAAAATTTGACTGGAATGAATTTGCAAAAAAGGATAAAACATTTATGAAGTTTTATTCTAAATGGGATTTGATATTAGGAAAAATTTCTGATGCATTTTTTGTTGTTGGATTTATTGTGGCTGTTATCGCATTCTTTGCAGCTCCGTATCCTTATAATACTATTATAGTGGGATTTTATTTATTTTTATTGGTGCTAAGGATTTTAGGAATAAAACTCAAACCGATTGGCCATATTATTAATAAAGAAACTGGCACGCCTTTGTCATTTGCCATACTTAGGGTTATAATACCTGTATCTAACATAGAAGTTACTCATAAAATTGCTGATAAATATGGAAAGTATTATTGTTTAATACCTAGTGGTAAATACTATGTAAAAATAGAAAACAAAAACGATGATGGCTCTTATTCTTTAGTTTATACTTCCCCTGTTATTGATACTTCAAAAAAAGGAATTATTAAGAAAATATTTAAAGTTTAAAAAATTACTACAAACGGGTCCAACGTAATTCGTAAAATTTTAGAAGAAATTATGAAATCAATCCAAAAAACAAAAACTTTTGATACTCTCCTGCTTGCCCACACGCTTAAACACGCGCTTACTGCAATAAAGTGGTCATTAAAAATGATTTTTAAGGGTGACTTCGGAAAGATTAATGAAAAGCAAAAAAATATTTTAGAAAAGACAATTGAAAAAAATGAATCTCTTATTTCTTTGGTTAATAATCTGTTGGATACAGCCAAAATTAAAGAAGGCAATTACTCTTACAATAAAAGTTTAACCAGCATAGAAGATATTATTGAGTCTACAATAGAATGTTTTAAAGAAGAAGCAAAAGAAAAAGGAATTAAAATAGAATTTAAAAAACCGGAAGAAAAAACGCCAAAAATAATGATAGATAAAGAAATGGTAAAATTAGCAATTCAAAATATGTTTGACAATGCTGTAAAATATAGTTTGCCAAACAGCGAAATAAATATTTTTTTAAAATCAGGTAAAAAAGATGTAGAGATTCAAATTCAAGATTCCGGCATAGGCATACCAGAAAAGCAAAAAGATAAATTGTTTAACAAATTTTTTCGGGCAGACAATGCAATTAAAATAGATGCCGATGGTTCTGGCATAGGTCTTTTTTTAGCAAAAAATATTATTGAAGCCCATAATGGTAAAATTTGGTTTGAATCGGAAGAAAATAAAGGGACTACTTTTTATTTTAGCTTGCCTATATAGTTCTCTCGTAAACGCTATTGAATATTTGTAAAAGAAAGTGTAAAATACGCTAATTATGAATATAGAATCTTGTATCTTGAATCTAGTATGGAATGTGGAATAAAGAATTCTAAATTCAATTATTCAATTCAAGATACCAGATACAAAATTCAAAATTCTTTAAACTTATGACAAAAAATATTTTAATTGTAGAGGACGATGAATTTTTCAGGAGTTTGCTCTCTGAAAAATTTTCATCTGAAGGGTTTACTGTTGCTAAAACTGTGAATGGAAAAGAAGGGATTGAAAAAATAAAAGAAATAAAACCAGATTTAGTTTTACTTGACCTGCTTTTGCCAGATGTTGACGGCGTAAATTTTGACGGTTTTAAAGTTTTATCAAGTTTAAAAGAAGACTCTGCCACTTCATCAATTCCAGTAATTATTTTATCAAATTTAGGCCAGCAAGAAGATATTGAAAAGGGAGTCAAATTAGGAGCGGTTGATTTTTTGATTAAGTCTCAATTTGATCCAGATGAGATTGTCCAAAAAGTAAAAAAGATATTAGAGAAATAATAATTTATATTTTTTTGGGATTGAATATAATTTTAAAAAAAAGAGCATATTAACATGCTCTTTTTTGGTTTAAAGTAGCTTGTATTTTGTAATTTGAGATATTGAAACATTTGTAAAAAAAATGTACAATAGCATACTTATTATGAAAAATAATTTTATAAAAATTAGGGGAGCGCGTGTCCATAATTTAAAGAATATTGATTTGGATATTCCTAAAAATAAGCTGATTGTGATTACCGGCTTATCAGGTTCAGGAAAATCATCTTTGGCTTTTGATACTTTATATGCAGAAGGACAAAGAAGATATGTTGAAAGTTTGTCGGCTTATGCTAGGCAATTTTTGGGGGTAATGGATAAGCCAGATGTAGATAAAATAGAAGGTATAAGCCCCGCTATTTCAATTGACCAAAGAAAATCGGTTCACAATCCGCGATCAACAGTCGGAACCATTACAGAAATTTATGATTATCTCCGGCTTTTATTTGCAAGGATTGGGAAACCGCATTGTCCGAATTGCAAAAAATTAATTTCAAAGCAAATAGTTGACCAGATTGTTGAGCAAGTTTTTAAATTGCCTAAAAATGCGGAAATTATAGTTTTAGGTCCTGTTATAAGAGGTAAAAAGGGAGAGCATACGGCTGTTTTACAAGAAATTCAAAGAGCAGGATTTGTCAGGGTAAGAATTGATGGAGATATTTACTTAATAGAAGAAGCTTTACAAAAATTATTAGACAAAAACAAAAAACATAGTATTGATGCGGTGGTTGACCGTTTAATTTTAGATAATAATTTAGATAGGTCAAGATTGGTTGATTCTTTGGAAACTGCTTTAAGATTAGGCAAGGGGATAGTAATTATAAGTTCAAGGTTAAAAGTTCAAAGTTCAAAGTTAAATGATATTATTTTCAGCGAGCATTTTGCTTGTGAAGATTGTGGAATTTCTTTACCAGAATTGGAGCCTCGCACATTTTCTTTTAATAATCCTTATGGCGCTTGCATAGAATGCACCGGGCTTGGAGAAAAATTAGAAGTTGATCCAGAATTAGTTATTCCAAATAAAAATTTAACAATTGCCGAAGGCGCAATCTGGCCATGGAGCAGGGCTTCACATAAAGTTGGCAGACAAAGCTATTTTTCTTGGAAGCTTTCAGAGCTGGCAGAAAAATATAATTTTTCTTTAGATGAGCCCGTCAAAAATTTACCCCCAAAAATTACAGATATTATTTTAAATGGAGATGGTTCAGGGAAATTTGAAGGTGTAATTGAAAATCTCCAAAGAAGGTATCGGGAAACAGACTCCGATTGGACTCGGCAGGAAATTGACCAGTATATGGTTATAAAAAAGTGTCCCAAATGTTTGGGCAAAAGATTGAAGGCAGAAGTTTTAGCAGTAACAGTTGACGATAAATCAATTGCAGAGGTTGTCCAAATACCGGTTGATAAATTACAAGACTTTTTTACAAAATTATTGCACAAAATTAGTGCCAACGATTTAAAAATTAGCCAGCCAATTACAAAAGAAATTATTGATAGAATTCAATTTTTAGTTGATGTTGGTCTGGGTTATTTAAATTTAGACAGAAAGGCCGTGACTTTGGCTGGTGGAGAAGAACAAAGGATAAGATTGGCAACTCAAATAGGGTCAAAACTTTCCGGCGTTTTATATATTTTAGACGAGCCTTCTATTGGTTTGCACGCCAGAGACCAGCACAGATTAATTGATACTTTGGTGAAATTAAAAGAGCTGGGTAATACTGTTATTGTAGTTGAGCACGACCCCCAGACAATGATGGCTTCCGATTGGATAATAGATATTGGTCCCGGAGCTGGAAAGCACGGAGGCAGGGTTATTTTTGAAGGAACGCCAAAGCAGATTATAAAATCTAATACTCTTACGGGAAAATATTTGTCTGGAAGATTAAAAGTTCAAAGTGAAATAAAAAATAAAAATGAAAAATCAGAGAATAAATATTTAATTGTTAAGGGCGCCAAAGAACACAATTTAAAAAATATTGATGTTAAGTTTCCTTTGGGCCGTTTTATTTGTGTGACCGGTGTTTCGGGTTCTGGAAAATCATCTTTGGTAAATGATATTTTAGCCCGCGCATTATTAAAACAATTTTACAGGGCAAAAGATGAACCGGGTTTGCATAAGGAAATTTTGGGAATTGAAAATTTAAATAAAGTTGTTTTGGTTGACCAGTCGCCGATTGGCAGGACTCCAAGGTCAAACGCTGCAACATATACAGGAGCATTTTCTTTTATAAGGGACATTTTTACACAAACCAAAGAAGCAAGGATTCGCGGTTATTCGGCCGGCCGTTTTTCTTTTAATGTCAAAGGCGGCAGAT
>OBEQ012356618.1_pt1 | contig 13603 bp, 15 predicted proteins | sample 1670901 | NCBI WGS metagenome assembly OBEQ01 (sample SAMEA104232315, study PRJEB22302) | groundwater metagenome | biome: forest; feature: aquifer; material: groundwater | place: USA | collected 2011-08-07 | depth 5.4 m
AGTCCAGGACTTCGTATTGCACTCAAAGCCAAAAGTTTAATAAAATAACCGTAACACTATGTCGAGATGGGGATTTGAAGACGATGAACTTGATGAAGTCGATGCCGAAGCGAAACGACTTGAGGCTGAAGGTGAGGGCGAAACGGTAGCATCTATCCTTGCGGGCGGCGGCGTGGGTGTTTTTCCGACAGACACGCTCTATGGCTTGATCGGTTCAGCACTTTTACCCGACACTGTTGAGCGCATTTATGAACTCAAGCGACGCAGGCCGAACAAGCCGCAAATCGTCCTTATTTCCGACATCACACAGCTCGAACAGTTCGGCGTTGAACTTTCGGAACGATTAATTGCATTGCTCGGGAACTATTGGCCCGGTGCGATTTCGATCATCCTTCCTGTTATAGACGACCAATTTGAATATATTTCGCGAGGCACCGATGCGATTGCATTTCGATTTCCCGACAAGGCAGACTTGCTTGAACTCATCAGCCAAGTTGGTCCACTCGTTGCACCATCGGCAAATGTAGAGGGACTTCCACCGGCCACTACCGTAGAAGAAGCGCAGAAATATTTCGGCACAGACATCGAATTTTATGTCGACGGGGGTGAGCTTATTGGAAAACCTTCGACGATTATTGCTTTTGATGGGGACGAAGTCGTTGTTGTACGAGAGTGAAATAACTTGAAATTTCTCAGTACAGAAATTTTTCATATATTCGTGCATACGAGTTTCTTTCGATATATCGAAAGAAAATGGCCACACAGAACTCTGTGTGACCATTGGTTGGCCTTTGATTCAGCAGTCTTCGCCGCCAACACCCAAGAGCGCGCCCTGGGAAGCCGCGAGTTCCACGTCGAGGCCCAAACGAGGTCTCTTCTGCGATGAAAGGGCTTCTTGGATCGCGAAAAGCAGATTTTTCACGCGATCTTTCCCCAAGAGCATCGAACTCTTGTTCTGCGCTTGTTCTCGTGAGTAGCCGCTTCGGACGAGGTCGTCTTCAATAGCGATACACGCACCAACAGTGGCTTCGACTGCGTGATGCCATTCATCGTGACTCTTCGGCAGAGGGAGCGTGGCCCAAAGTCGAAAAAGATTCATTGAACTTTCGCGAAGTTCTGCGTCAGTACTAATCAGGTAATGCATACGTGTGTCTCCTGAGGGGTGATCAATCTTTAAATAATCTCCCACATGCGGAATAATTTGGCAAATATGCCGCAATGTCGCTATAATCTCTCCTATGCTTACCTCATCCGAGATCCGATCCCGGTTTCTTGAATTTTTCAAGAAGCGCGGACATGCCATTATTCCGTCAGCCTCTTTAGTGCCCTTAAATGACCCATCGGTGCTTTTTAACACTGCCGGGATGCAGCCATTGGTGCCATATCTTCTTGGTGAGCCGCATCCTGCAGGAGTACGACTTGCAGATTCACAGAAATGCGTCCGCACGCAGGATATCGAAGAAGTTGGCGACAATACGCATGACACATTCTTTGAGATGCTCGGCAATTGGTCACTGGGAGATTATTTTAAAAAAGATGCGATCAACTGGAGCTATGAATTTCTCACTTCAAAGGAAGAAGGTCTTGGGCTTGATCCAGCACGTTTGTATGTGACGGTATTCGGCGGCAACGAGGATGCACCCAAAGATACCGAAGCATATGAAATATGGAAAGGATTGATCCCTAAACATCGCATCTATTGGATGGATGGTGAACTCGCTAAAAAGAATTGGTGGAGCGCAGGCGAGAACGGCCCGTGCGGGCCCGACACGGAAATGTTTTACGATGTCACCGCGCACGGACTCGGCGACATGACCCGCGAGGAATATATGGAGGCCGATGATCGACAAGAAGTCGTTGAGATCTGGAATGATGTCTTTATGGAATACCTTAAAGAAGGAGGAAAAGTGACAGGGAAACTCAAAAAACAAAATGTTGATACCGGTTCCGGGCTTGAGCGTGTCGTGATGGTTGCCCAAGGTAAAGACAACATTTTCGCGACCGACATGTTCGCGAGCATGATGCAAATCATCACCAGCAATGCCACCTCCTATGACGAGCGCGCTGCGCGCATTGTTGCTGACCACATCCGCACCTCGATATTTATGATCGCCGATGGCGTTACACCCTCCAATACTGATCAGGGCTACATTCTCCGTCGCCTCCTTCGTCGCGCAGTGCGCTATGCCGACGTGCTCGGACTCCGCGGAGGGTTCGACGCGCTCATCGACGCAGTTGCACAAAAGTATGAAGGAGTCTATGAAAACATTGCCGCCAATCTCCCGCAGATCAAAAACGAGATCAAAGGAGAAGAAGAAAAGTTTCGAAAGACCCTTGAGAACGGCCTGAAAGAATTCGAACGGTTTGCTGCGATAGGCTCAATCACGGGCGCTAATGCGTCTATGCTTTATCAGTCGTTTGGTTTCCCTTTTGAGATCACTGTTGAGCTGGCCGACGAGAGGGGTATTACGGTGGATGAAACGGGTTACAAAGAAGAAATGAAAAAACATCAGGATCTTTCGCGCTCAGGCTCAGAACAGAAGTTTAAGGGCGGGCTCGCAGATCACTCCGAAGCAACGGTGCGGCTCCACACTGCACATCACTTGCTTCTCCGCGCACTCCAGCTAGTTCTTGGTGGGGAAGTGCATCAGCGAGGTTCTAATATCACCCAAGAGCACTTGCGCATCGACTTTGCGTATCCAACAAAGATGACCGACGAGCAAAAGAAAGAAGTGGAACGCATTGTTAACGAAAAGATCAACGAAGATCTCCCTGTTCTGCGCACAGAAATGAGCCTTGAAGACGCAGAAAAACTTGGAGCTGAACATGAATTTGGAGCAAAATACCCCGAACGTGTCTCTGTGTATTCTGTTGGACCAAAAGATGCCACACCCGAAAACCCCCAATTTGAAAAAAGATTCTCCATCGAATTCTGCGGTGGCCCGCATGTCACTCACACAGGAGAACTGAGCAGGTTCCGTATTCTCAAAGAAGAAGCCGTAGCGCAGGGGATAAGACGCATCAAAGCAGTGCTCGAGTGATATCAAGGACGTCCCTTGATATACATAAATATTGCTATTGACAATATGGTAATTTGATTATAAATTATCACGAGGCATCCCGATACGGGATATCTTTGAACCTCATTCTGGAGATAAACATGGGAAGCAAGACTCCTGATTTTTCCCTCGGACACATCTTTAGTGGACGCGTCACCGAAGAACGTCTGGCGGCAATCCTCACTGACGCAGATTGCGACAAGCGTGCAGATGCTCTTCGACTTACGCGCAAGCTCTATAAGTCAGGTGACCACCACAGACAGGCCATTGCGGAAGCGACAGAACTCCGCCGTGCCTCACGCGAAGCACTCCTCGCAAAAGGTTTTACGAGCGATGAGATCGCCGCAGCAGACCTCCTGATGGCCGGGGTTCTGGATGTGCGTCGCTTCGAACTGCCCCCTGCATAAGCACAGTGGCCTTGGTTTAAAACCCAAGGCCTTTTGTTTTGACCCTCGGAGATATGCTGGGGGTAAATAACGATTATCGAGTTTCCGCGTGGTACAATAAATACATGGCTCTGTTCCAGCGCAAGGCAAAAAGTGGCCAACACTTTATCATTGTTTTCGATATTGGTTCTGCCTCTATCGGCGGTGCTTTTGCGAGTATCGATTCCAAAAAACCACCCGAGGTCATATTTGCTACCCGTCAAGATATACCGTTCCAGGAAAAGCTAGATTTTCAGCGTTTTCTTGACTCAATGATCAAAACCCTAGAAGGCATGTTCGTCGAAATGCAAAAAGCCGGCGGAGGTGTGCGTGTTGACCAAGCGTTTTGTGTTCTCGCGTCTCCTTGGTACGCGTCACAAACACGACTCGTGCACTACAATCAACCCCAACCTTTTGCGGTCACGGAAAAAGGCCTCCATAAACTTATTCAAAAGGAGATTGAACTTTTTCGTGACTCAAAGCTTTTTGCACGTTCAAAAGTGGGGAATACCATGCCGGAGATTATGGAATCAAAGAACATTCAAATGAAATTGAATGGCTATGAAGTAAAAGACCCTTTCGGCAAAAAAACTAGTGAATTAGAGATAGCGCTTTATATCAGCATGATCCCTGCAAATATTTTCAAGTCGATCAATGAATCGATAAAGAAATTTTGGCATGTTCCCGATGTACATTTTTCATCATTTTCTTTCACTGCCTTTGATACTATCCGCGACATGTTCACCGACGAACAAGGGTTTCTTTTTATGGACATATCGGGCGAAGTGACAGATATCTCGCTTGCAAAAGACAATGTACTCCTTGAATCCATCTCTTTTCCGGCGGGAAAAAATATGCTTGTACGGGCATTAATTACCGGCTTGAAAACCCCCCCCGCCGCAGCCATCTCAGAACTCAAATTGTATCTTGAAAATAAATTGACCCGCGAACACATGCAACGCGTTGAAAAAATCCTTGAAGATGCGAGCAAGGAGTGGCTTGTCTTCTTCGAAGACGCACTTTTGCAATTTGCGGCGGAATTCCCTATACCACGAACGATATTTTACACAGTTGATGATGACGCTACCAAGTGGTTCGAAGATGCCATCCGTGCAACAAATTTCACCAGATTTTCCCAAGAGGACGGAACATTTGTTACGCGCTCACTCGGTACTGCGTTTCTCAATAAATTTATTCAGGTGCTCGAGCCCGATTTTCAGGATCCATTTCTTGCGATCGAAACGATATTTGCGAATAAATTCATGGGTTTAAAAAAGACATAAATACATAAATTTTTAACAAAGCATAATAGGGGTTATAATTAAAAAACGAAAATTCTATGTCAAAATACTTAATCCAAGACATCATCCCGCCGGACAGAAAAAAGCACCACGAGCCCGAAGACAAGCGGCCATCAATCGACCCCCCCCACCACGCAAAAGCTGCCATAAAAACCCCTGTCCACGCAAAGACAAGACCACACACTGCTCATAAAGCCGAACATCCTCACGAAGAACCCCTTGTGAACGCAACTCCCAAAGCTGTTGCTCATGAAATACCAGAGCACGCTGATGATCAGGTAATTCACGATGAGCTTGCAGAAAACCCGCGTGGGATGCTCTTGGAACAACTCTACAAAGGAAATGATCATGCGAACACCGTTGCACCTGAGACACCAGGAAGCTGGCCCTACAACAACACCAATGAAATGATGCCGGTGGATTCGAATAATATTCCTCCGCATTTTCCCGAAGATGCCAGTGAGGAGAGAGCGTGGAGTCGCGGGTGGCTGCCATGGATCGCGGTACCACTTATTTTAGTCGTTGTTGTTGCTACGATCTTGAATTTACTCGGCGGAGCAACGATCTCTGTTATCGCAAAACATGATGTTATCCCTATTCCCGATACACAGGCATTCACCGCTGTAAAAAACCCCACCGACGGCAGTTTGGGCTATTCGGTAATGAAGGTATCTCTTGATGACTCACTCGAAGTTCCCGCGACAGGCACAAAGACCGTAACCGTAAAGGCTTCAGGAAAGATCGTTATCTATAATGAGCAGGCTGTAGCGCAACGACTGATCAAAAATACCCGCTTTCAAAGTACTGCAGGGAAGATTTACCGCATCAGCGACTCGATCACCATACCAAAAGCAACTACACCAAAGGGCGGGAAATTCACCCCTGGATCTCTTGCGGTGACGGTATACGCCGATGAAGCCGGACCCGACTATAATACTGCCCCAACAGACTTTAGTGTGCCGGGCCTCAAAGACACCCCACAAGCGAAGAAAGTATATGCTCGCTCAAGTGGAGCAATATCCGGTGGGGCATCGGGGGCGACAAAAAGTGTTTCAGATGAAGACCTCCATCAGGCGAGTGAAGACCTGCGTGTTTCCCTTGAGACAAAGCTCCGCAGCAAAGCACGCGGAGATCTTGCGCCTTCACAGATCGCATATGACCAGAGTATTGTTGTTGACCTGCAGGATCCGAAACTTTCTACCGATAAAGCCTCTAGTGATAATAAGGCCGTCGTAGTGGAAAGCGGCACACTGTATGTTGTTGTTTTTGACCGGGATGCGCTGACAAAAGCTATCACAAAAGCATTGGTGCCGACCTATGGGGGAGAGGGGATCAATATGAAAAATATTGATGCACTCACAATGAGTATGCCCGAAACAAAAGGTGATGCGCTGTGGAAAAATGACAATCTCGCGTTCTCGCTTAAGGGTGCTCCAGAGCTCACGTGGATCATTGACCCCGAAGCGATCAAAAAAAATCTATTGGGTATACAGAAATCGAGCTTTAATTCAGTCATGTCTGAATATTCAACAGTTGAACGGGCAAAAGCGAACTTAACACCCTTCTGGAAGAGCACTTTTCCTGCAGATCCCAAGAATATCACCATAAATATTGTTACGAGTATCCCCAAATAGTAGGTTGGGTACAAACCTGGAACCAAGTCCACAGCATGAATTTTCAGATCTCCACAGTTAAATCCAATTGCCATTTGACGGCTTATCATGGTTCTGCTAGGATGCACGTACCACTTTGAGATGAGCGTAGAAAAGCAAAAGGAGGCGTTGGTCATGGGGACGATCATCGAAGCACTTCCCAATACATTGTTCCGTGTACAGACCGAAGGTGGTCAAGAGGTCTTGGCATATCTTGCGGGGAAAATGCGAATTCATCGCATCAAAGTACTGATCGGCGACAAGGTGGCACTCGACGACAATCCTTACGGAGGTAAACTCAGGATTGTTAAGAGATTATAGGTATTATTATACTCTGGATTCGTCTCGTTCTTAATTCTGAGAGCGGGTCTTATTTTATTCCATATGCGCGTAAGAGCTTCGGTGAAAAAGATCTGTGTGAAATGCAAGACCGTTCGTCGTCACGGGGATCTTTATGTTACATGTACAAACCCGCGCCATAAGCAGAAGCAGGGCTAGTTTTTATTTTATATGCATTTCTCTACTTACTCATATCTTACTTCTTACTAAATTCCTATGCGTATTCTAGGTATAACTGTCCCGGAAAATAAGCAGCTATGGGTTGGACTCACGACGTTCTATGGTATCGGTTTTGCTACCGCGAAAAAAATATTGAAAGATGCAGGAGTGCCCGCAACAAAGAAACCGGGGGATATCTCTACAGATGATGAGACAAAGATCAGAAAGGCAATTGAGGCAATGAAGATAGAAGGTGATCTCAAGCGTGAGAAGGCCGGCAACATTAAACGCCTCAAGGATATCAAAGCATTCCGCGGGGTACGTCATGCACGGGGGCTTCCATCAAGAGGGCAACGCACCAAAACCAACTCACGTACCGTACGTGGCAATGTACGAAAGACGATGGGTTCGGGACGACGCAAGCTCGAAAAGAAATAAACACCTTTAGACAGATATAAACATTAGTCACGTAAGAACGCACAATGGGTAAGAAACGAATAGTAAAAAAGGCAGGGGGATCAGTTGACCAGGGGCTCAAAGCTCGCTCTCTTTCGCGTGTACCAAAAAAGAAGATCATTCATGGGGTACTGAACATCCAATCGACCTACAATAACACCATTGTCTCCCTCGCTGACGCAGAAGGAAAAGTGCTCATGTGGTCAACATCAGGATCACTCGGATTCTCTGGCGCAAAGAAGGGTACGCCTTTCGCTGCTGCAAAGATCGGAGAACTGCTTGCCGAGAAGGCACAGCTTATGGGACTAAAGTCTGTCGATGCGGTAGTGCGCGGCGTAGGAAGCGGCCGAGAATCTGCCATCCGCGCGTTTATTGCAAAAGGTGTCGAGATTCATTCAATAAAAGATAAAACACCGGTGCCGCACAACGGGCCTCGTGCAAAAAAGCCTCGACGCATCTAATCCAAGTCATAACGTGAATTTTTAATAAAATCGAACCATTATGTCAGACCCAAAATGTAAAGTATGTCGTCGCGCAGGAGAAAAACTCTTCCTTAAAGGGGAGAAGTGTTTTACTCCTAAGTGTATTTTTGAAAAACGACCAACCCCTCCGGGAAAGCCCCAGAACGAGCGTAAGCACCGCAGCATGGTCACTGAATACGGTATTCAGCTCAAAGAGAAGCAGAAACTGCGCAATGTGTATGGTCTTTCAGAGAAACAGTTCGCACGCTACGTGAAGGAGTCAACCGAAGAGAAAGGCGGCAATCCCGTTGACCACCTCTATGAAAAACTTGAACGCCGACTCGACAATGTTGTCTACCGTCTTGGATACGCACAAAGTCGCGTACAGGCACGCCAAATGGTCGGCCACGGACATTTTGTCGTCGGAAAGCACAAACTCACTATCCCTTCATACCAAGTAAAGAACGACGAAGTGATAACCGTCCGCGAAGGAAGCCGCTCCTCAACACTTTTCACAGGAGGAACAGAAAAGTTAGCAAAGCATGCTGCCCCTAACTGGCTCTCAGCTGATCCTACAAAGCTGACTGCGACAGTGAAGGGAACTCCGAAATATGACAAGAACGAACTCGGCTTCAATTTTCAATCAGTTATCGAGTTCTATAGCCGTTAGTCAAAGTGCGTGTTAGAATAAATTTAGTTTACATTGTTACTAAGCCATAATTTGAATCACCATGCTTGATCATAACGTCGCACTGCCCTCAAAACCAAAACCTGTCCGCGAGGAGGGTTTTATGGGTGTGTATGAGATCGAAGGTCTTTACCCTGGTTACGGGCATACGCTCGGAAATTCTTTGCGCCGCATCATCCTCTCTTCACTTCCGGGTGCAGCGATTACTCAGCTCAAGATCGATGGAGTGCTTCATGAATTTTCGACTGTTGAAGGGGTAAAAGAAGACGTCATTACGCTTATCCTCAATCTCAAAAAAGTACGCTTCAAGATGACCACCGACGAGCCTCAGACGGTGAAGCTTTCGATCAAGGGCAACAAGAAGGTCACTGCGGGAGATATCGAAGCGGGGGGCCAGGTAGAAGTACTCAACCCCGAGCAATACATCTGCGAAGTAACTGATAAGAACGCGACGCTTCATGCGGAGATCCGCATTGAGATGGGTCTTGGCTACCTTCCCAAGGAGGCAATCCAAAAAGAAAAAGTGGAGATCGGCATGATCGCGCTTGACGCAGCATTCACCCCGATCCGGCGCGTGAACTACGAAGTTGAGACAATGCGCGTTGGTGATCGCACAGACTACAACCGCCTCAAGATCACTATCGAGACTGACGGCACACTCGCTCCTCGCACCGCACTTGAGTCAGCTATCGAAGTGATGATCCATCAACTGAAGGCGATCGTTGGCTTCAAGGAAGAAGAGCTAATTCACGAAGAAGTCTCCTCAGGAGAGGCTCCTGTCGAAGGTGAAACAACCGAAGAGGGTGATGAAGTAGACACTGAATTTCTCAAAACACGTATCGATAGCCTCGACCTTTCGGCGCGCACACAGAACGCACTCACCAGTGCAAACATCCGCACTGTCGGTGGGCTTGTCCGAAAGAAGGAAGAGGACCTTTTGGAGATCGACGGCTTGGGAGAGAAGGGCGTACAGGAGATCAAGCGCGCATTGTCCAATTTCGGAGTTACCCTGAAGCAGTAGTTGATAATGTTTTCCATCTGAGGTAGAGTATCCAACACCAAACAGCAATCATATGAGACACCACAATTCAAACAAAAAATTCGGACGACAAGCGGGAGAGCGCGCTGCGCTTTTGCGCTCGCTTACGGTGTCTCTTATTGAGCACGGAAAGATTACGACCACAGAAACAAAAGCGAAGTCCATTCGCCCGATCATGGAAAAAATGGTCACAAAGGCGAGGGGTGGGACCATTGCCGATGTGCGCCTTTTGAAAGCGCGACTTGGCAACAACAGCGCCGCCACGAACAAACTCGTGAAAGAGATCGCTCCTAAGTACAAGGACCGCAAGGGTGGCTATATGCGGATCACGAAGCTCGGGATGCGCAGCGGCCTTGGAGATGCGAGCCCTATGGCGGTCATCGAATTTGTATAATCGTACGCAAACATAAAAACATGGAACATATTATTGATGCAAAAGGAAAATCACTAGGACGCGTTGCGAGCGAAGCTGCAAAGCTTCTTTTGGGCAAGCACACGACATCGGTACAAAAGAATGCGGTGCTCGATATCACTGTAAAGATTGTCAATGCAAGTGGCCTTACAATCGCCGACAAAAAAATGAACCAAAAGACATACCACAGCCACAGTGGATATCCCGGCTCTGACAAGGCACACAAGCTCAAGGATGTTATTGCAAAGAAAGGACATGCAGATGCACTACAGCGCGCAGTGAAGGGGATGCTTCCCGGAAATACACTACGCGACAAACGCTTAAAACATCTTGTTATCGAGGGCTAACAGACCAACATCATTTAATACAAATATGACCACAGCAACTACAACAACCAAACCAAAGACCGTGAGATCAACAAAGCCTACTAAGGTTGCCTTTGAGTATGTTGAGGCCGTTGGACGCAGAAAAACTGCCATCGCACGCGTGCGCGCAGCGTCGGCAAGTAAAGCAGTATACACTGTAAACGGAAAGACCATCGAAGAATACTTTCCGACTGTAATGCTTCGCACAATAGCAACCTCACCCTTAACTCGTGAAGGTTTCCCGGGAAAGTATACAGTCAGCGCAAAAGTATCAGGCGGCGGGATCCATGCTCAGGCAGAAGCGATCCGTCACGGACTCTCCCGCATCCTTGTCGAGGAAGACGCTACCCAAAAGAAAGAACTCAAGAAACTTGGCTTTTTGAAACGCGATTCACGCAAGAAGGAACGTAAGCATCCTGGGCTTAAGAAGGCCCGCAAAGCTTCGCAATGGTCGAAGCGCTAGAAAACTCCTTGCGGAGTTTTTTGCGCAAGAGCCATTGTGAAGAGGAAAGGGGTCGGGAAAACACTTGTTTTCCCGTAGAGGAGAACAGGCGAAGCCGTTAGGAACCTTGGGTTCCTAAAGAGCGAAGCGACTTCTCATTGGAGCAAGCGTTAAAAACAAAAAACCGCCTCAAGCGGTTTTTTGTAGTAATTTTTAGGCTGGAAATTTGTCCTCAAATCACGTATAATGTACAAAATATATGAATGATGAAACAGAAAATGATGATAGTGTGCTCGATGACAACGACATAACACTCGGAGGCGGAGTGGATATTGTCCAAGCCAAAGATGATGTTGACGATATTGAGATAGAGTCGTATAATAACGATATCATTGATGAGGAGGGTCAGGCTACACCACAAGATCGCATAAAGCTTCTTCGTAAAAGACTGCACGAGTGCGGCACTGAGAAGCAGGAATATCTCGATGGGTGGCAGCGACTCAAAGCGGACTTCGTCAATTTTAAAAAACGAGAAGAAGAAGGAAAGGAAGAATTCATCAAATTTGCACGTGAAGGACTTATCACTGATCTCCTCCCCGTACTCGAGAGCTTCCAGATGGCGTTCGCCAACAAAGAAGCATGGGGGAAAGTCGATCCTTCATGGCGTTCGGGTGTTGAATACATTCATACGCAACTTCTTCAGATCCTTGAAGGACATGGGCTGCTAAAGGAAGACCCGTCAGGAAGAGAATTCAACCCTAAAGAGCACACGTCGGTTGGTTCTGTGGCAACGAATGACAGTACACTTACACACAAGATTGCAGAGGTGATCCAGCCCGGATATCGGATGAACGGAAAGCTAATTAAGTCACCAAAGGTAAAGGTGTACGGAGAGTAAGGCATACATGCAACTTTTTGAGGTGAAGAAAAGTATCAAGTAGCGAGGACAAATGTGGTTATGAATATTCCTCGTAAAAAACATTTTGTATTATCAGTACGTAAATAATTTAAAACGTATATGGGAAAAATATTAGGTATCGATTTAGGAACAACAAACTCTGCGATGGCGATCGTTGAGGGGGGTGAGCCGCGCATCATCGAAAACATCGAGGGCATGCGCACAACCCCGTCGATCGTCGCGGTGGCAAAGACAGGCGAACGTGTCGTCGGGCTTTCTGCAAAACGCCAGGCGGTTACGAACCCCAAAAATACGGTCTATCAAATCAAGCGTTTTATCGGACACAATTTTGACGAGCCAGCCGTTCAAAAAGACAAGAGTGCAGTACCGTTCGAAATGCGTAAATCCGCTAATGGCGGTATTGAGGTAGAGATGGGAGACAAGTGGTATCGCTCGGAAGAAATATCCGCAATGATCCTGCAGAAGCTTAAGGCGGATGCGGAAGCGAAACTGGGTGAAACGATTACCGAGGCGGTCATCACTGTTCCTGCATACTTCAACGACTCACAGCGCCAAGCAACCAAAGATGCCGGAAAGATCGCCGGACTCGACGTCAAACGTATTATCAACGAGCCCACGGCGGCTGCGCTTGCCTACGGCTTTAACAAAAAGAAGAACGAGAAGATCGTCGTATTCGACTTCGGAGGGGGAACATTCGATATTTCTGTGCTTGAAGTAGGAGATGACGTAATCGAAGTCAAGTCGACCGACGGAGATTCACATCTCGGCGGTAAGGACATCGATCAAAAGATCATTAACTGGCTTGCGGATGAATTTAAGAAGGATTCAGGTATTGATGTACGCAATGACACCCTCGCGAAACAACGCCTCGACGAAGCAGCCGAGAAAGCAAAGATCGAACTCTCCAGCGCAATGGAGTCTGAGATCAACCTACCGTTCATTACTTCAGACGCAACCGGCCCGAAACACTTCGTGATCAAACTCACGCGCGCAAAGCTCGAAGAACTCACGCAGGAGTTCATTGACGGTGCGATGGAGATCACCAAGCGTGCCATGAGCGCTTCACCGTTCCAACTTTCCGATATCAACGAAGTCATCCTCGTCGGAGGTCAGACGCGTATGCCCGCAATGCAGAAAGCGGTCGAGACGTACTTTGGCAAGAAACCCAACATGACAGTAAATCCTGACGAAGTTGTTGCGATCGGAGCAGCGATCCAGGGGGGTATCCTCCAGGGCGACGTCAAAGACATTCTGCTTCTTGATGTCATTCCGCTTTCCTTGGGTATTGAGACGATGGGTGGGGTAGCGACACATTTGATCGAAAAGAATACGACGATCCCTTCATCGCGCTCACAGATATTCTCTACTGCGGCCGACAACCAGACCTCCGTTGAAGTCCATGTCGTACAGGGAGAGAGGCCCATGGCGGCAGACAACAAATCGCTCGGAAAGTTTATGCTCGACGGGATCCCTCCTTCACCACGCGGCATGCCGCAGGTTGAGGTCACATTCGATGTCGACGCAAACGGCATTCTCAATGTAAAGGCAAAGGACAAAACATCCGGAAAAGAACAGTCGATCCGCATCGAAGCACGTTCCTCGCTCACCAAAGACGACATTGAACGCATGAAGAAAGAAGCTGAGCTTCACGCAGACGAAGACAAAAAGAAACAAGAGGAGATTGAGGTCAAAAATATTGCCGAAAGTATGATCTATACAGCCGAAAAGGCGCTTAAGGATAATGCGGATAAGATCCCTGCCGATATAAAAACCGACGTCGAAACACAGATCGCGGAGGTAAAGAAAGTAAAAGATGGCAGTGATATTGACGCGCTCAAGAAAGCGACCGAGACACTTTCCTCGCACATGCAAAAGATCGGCGAAGC
>OBEQ011076948.1_pt1 | contig 13602 bp, 19 predicted proteins | sample 1670901 | NCBI WGS metagenome assembly OBEQ01 (sample SAMEA104232315, study PRJEB22302) | groundwater metagenome | biome: forest; feature: aquifer; material: groundwater | place: USA | collected 2011-08-07 | depth 5.4 m
GATGAATTTTTGTCCTAATTGCGGGAAAAGACTAAAGGAAAAACCGGCTTCGACCGGTTGGTTGGCAGTCCTGTGGCTAATGATAGTGAGTGTGCTGTTGCCGCCGTTTGGTGTTGGTTTGACGGTGCGGTATTTGAGATCGAGCGACAAGGTAGCGAAAATGTGGGGAGTTATCTCCCTGGTGCTGACAATCGGGGTTCTGGCGGTCGCGGTTTGGGGAACGATCGTGGTGTCCAGAAATCTGAACCAAGTGATCAACCAACAGCTGAACACCTACATGAATATTGGGAATTAATTTATTTCAGGAGTGATCGGACAAGGTCAAGAATGGTTTCGAGAAGGCCTCTGGTCGTGTTGGCACCGTGAACGGTGCCGGTGCATTGGCAAGTAGAGCCGGTCCAGGTGCAGCCATTTTTTTGGCAGTAGTCGGAGGGGTTGATGGAGTTTCCTGAAGGAGATGTGCTGGGATTGGTGGTGGGATTAGAGGTAGGATTATTGGATGGGGAGGTATTGGCGCCAGAACATTGACAGGTATCGTTCGTCCAGTTGCAACCCGGCTTCGATCGGCAGTAGTCGGATGGGTTTCCGATGGGATTACCGGTAGGAGGAGTATTTTGATTCCCGGTTGAGTTATTGTTTCCGTTGTAACAGCGAGTGGGGAATTTTTTGCAATAGTCCTCAGGGTTCACGTTTTCCGATCGGGTGCAGTTACAAGTATTGTTGGTCCAGGCACAGTTTGGGGTTTGATTACAGAGGTCAGTGTAGTTAACCGTGTTGGTATTTCCGCCGGTAGAGTTCTGGTTCTGACCATGACCACCACATTGGTCTTGGTGCTGCTGGCAGTAGGTTTGACATGAGTCCTGGCTGTTGCAGCCGCCGGGTCCAGAGAACTTGCCGCTAACGGCTGAGCCGTAGCTGGAACAGATCTGGTAATTGTTCGGGTCACTGCAAAAAGCGCGGCAGGTGTCTTCGCTGTTGCAGCCGCCCGGTCCGGTTCTAGTTTGGCCCCCGCGAAGGCCCACTTGCTTGGCGAAGTTACTACATTTCTGATAGTTTTCTCTTTTGGAGCAGAAGGCAGAGCAGGTAGCGGGAGAGTCACAACCAAGAACCTCTTTGGCCTTTTCTAGGAGATCTTTTTGGCCCGGGTCGGCGACTTGGCCACCAGAGAGGTTGTGCTTTTGGGCGAAGGCGGAGCATTTATCATAGTTGGCTTCCTTACGACAAAAGATGCTACAGGAGTCGAGGGAGTCGCAGCCTAGTTCTGCCTTGGCGGCGGCAAGAAGGTTCTGGTCGTTCGGGTTGGACTCATTTTCGCCGTTGAAGCCCTTGCTCTTGGCAAAATCGGCACAGGCTTGGGAGTGGGTGGGATCATCACAATAAGCACGGCAGGCGGAGACATTAGTACAACCGCCAAGTTGCTCGATTGGGAAGGTAATGCCGTGATCTTTGGCAATCTCTTCGGGGGTTTTGGCGGAGATAATGCTGGCAAAGAGGAAGGCAAATAAAAATAGGGTAAGAATGACCGAGGTTGAGCGAAGGGATCTTTCTAATAGCGATTTCATTTTAAGGCGTCAAACGGATTTTTATTTTTGGAAAAAGGATTAACGTATTGGGTCTTTTGGCTCATTGGATTCTGATATTTGTTTTTCAGTTTGACGGTGACTTTGGATGCAGCGCTTTTGGTGGTGGAGGTACCCATGATCGTGGGGAAGGCTGGTTTGTATGACAAGTAAATGACAGCAAAAAATATGGAGAGGATGCCAATCAGGAAAAGGGGGGAGATAGATCGGACGTGGCGCTTGGTCACTAGATGATTATTGACATTTTTTGGTACCGGTTGTCAAGTGTAGGCTCAATAAATGACTGGAGATGTGTTATGTTTGATCTGAGTGTTAGAAAATGGATATCGTCGGAAAAATGTGGACCTGAAAATTTTTAGCGTCAGGGGAGATGATTATGGGAGAGGGGTTGCTGGATTTTCAGGAAAGTTATGTTACCCATTGCCGATATCGGTCCAAGACGAGGCGGACCGACTGATGAAGGGATGGGGGTGTGGGATATTTGCGGTAAAAAACGCCTTGGCGTTACTCAGAATCGAGGCGACTTCAAGTGAGTTGATGCAGAGAGCTTTATCCTTGGGACTGAATCCAGATGGGGTAGACACAGACATTGTGAACGGGTTGTTAAAACAATACGGGCTCGGTGTCAGAGAGAAAAATATTTTATCTATTAACGGGGCCAGACAAATTACCGATGGCGGAGGGGTCATTTTGACAACAGTGATTAGTCAGGACTGGACAAAAGCTCATCGGAGTAGTTGGCAAACCTATGATTCACATTGGTTAGTAATACCGTCGGCCGATCAAGAGCGGGTGTTGGTGATGGACTCAGAACTGCGTGAGGAGGGAGTCGGTAGTTCGACTTATGGCGTCTATACCATGAGTTGGAGTTCCTTTTCAAAACGAAATTGTTACTACGTCGGGGGCTTGGCGAGCGTCTCCCTAGATTTTGTTTGGGGAGAGAGTCTGTGGTATTACCACGACATCTTGGTGGTCAACCGCTGAGAGACTAGTCGGAATTGAGACATTTATGATTTCACGCTATATACTAGGGAATGGCAATTCGGAGAGGAATTGAGCGTGGGGTCAGGATGGGCCTAGTCTTATCGCTTCTTGGAACTGCTTGTGCTAAACCACAGCGGTCACCTGAGCAAACGCCGACCAGACCAGCGGTAAGTGCGTCGCCGACTGCGGTTAAAGATACCGATCCCTTTCTTGATCCTCCAGCAGCGACAACGGTGCCGCGGGAGTATCCCACACCTGAGCCTCAAGTTCCGACGGCCACGTTGGCTGATCCTCCCGGTCCGACTGCCACAGAAACTGAGGTGCCTAAGTTAGAGAATCCTTGGAAGGGGCACGTTTTTGACCAGAGATGTAGGTTGACCGGGAATTATGGTAACGATGGCAGACCGGAATTTAACTGTGTTGAAAAGTGGGCGGCGCGTCCGTTACCAAAGGGTTGTTCGAATGAGTTTAAGAACTATGAAGGATCGGCTTCCTGCAACGCGACGGCGGTTTCTTTTGTCTTAAACGAGTTGGTGCCGCCCGAGGTGTTTATGCGGGTAATTGGCCAGCCGGGGATCACACCGGATGTTTTGATCGAACAGGTCTATCCAAATTTACCCAACGGTAAGGGGGTGTTGATGGGTTGTTCCGGAGTTGGTCCGGACACAATGAAGGTGGCACTGGCGGAATTTGGTTTGACGGTTCACGACGTAATGCTGTCCGAGTATACCTGGGCGGATGTGGTGGCAAATTTGAAGCCGAACCAAAGGTTGATAATAGCAATGATTGGGGTGAATTCTAAAGGACATAAGTATGAACATAATTCAGTGCCAAAAGGGGTTGGGATAGTTAATGGCCACAAATCGGTGTTTTTTTCCGATTCGTATTTTTATAAAGACGACAAGAGGGCGGCAACAGATATGGACTATCGCAACCATGTTTTTTTTGAGGAGTCGCCCAATATTCAAGATGATCCAAGTCGATATACCGGAAAAAATTTTAATATTGTCGGGGCATTTATTGTCGAGGCGCCGGAAAGCTTTGGCGGGGTATTGGGCCAGCCAACCGCGACACCCGAGAGGATACATAACGACTATCAAACCGAGGTGGTACTATCCGACAAAAGATTGGTGGGGACAGAGATCAGTTTTCCAGCAGGGAATGTGGAACTAGTGGGCGAGCCGATTCGGGTGGGGAATAGCCGATACAGGATCCAGGTGAGATATGGGGGGAGAATGGAAGATTATTATTATTTTGACCCATATGGTGGAGGAAGAATTTTGCCGCCGCTTAATAGACAACTCGAGTTTGTCTGGGGAAAGTACGTAATTCCTTTGTATATGCAGATGGACCCGCGTTGGGGCGGTGAAACGTTTTTGGTAGAAAACAAATGGACTCATGACTATGATCAGTTTGGGAAGAAAGGTTGTGGCCAGGCGGTGGGAGCTTCGATATTGTCGATGGCGCCAATTACGGGAACGGTGACGGGAATAGATCCATTTAATTTTTCGATAAGGTACTTTCCAGGTCTTGATGGTTCCGGAACTTACCCTAAGGATTATTATCAGATTTTTGCTGAAAACGGTTTTACGGCGGAACCCCTGACGATCTCACCGCAAGCCGTGGAGAGAGCAGTCGATCAAGGGAAAATTGTTTTGATCCAAGGAGGAGTGGATTTTCACTGGTATAACGGTGCGTCGGTAGATCATTTTGTTTTGGTGTTGGGGAGAGACGCCAATGGGGAACTGATTATTTTTGATCCGTATTGGGGATTGGGGGTAACCAAGATCATGGATATCGATTTTTCTAAGTCGTCGGGGGTGATGGCGATTGAGTACCCGGGATAGTCGCTAAGTAATATATTCTGACTTGATGTCGTTTCGGTAATGGTCGAGGAGTTTTTTGATTTTTGGGTCGATAACCAGACGACAGTAAAGTTGGTTGGGATTATTTTCGTAGAAATTTTGATGGTGGTGTTCGGCTGGATAAAAATCGGTGAAGGGAATAATTTCGGTGACGATGGGCTTTTTGTATCGGTCGGACTTCTCAAGGTTGGCAATGGTGGCTTGGGCGGTCTTCTTTTGAAGGTCGCTGTGATAGGAGATCGCGGAGCGGTACTGGGTACCAAGATCCGCCCCCTGGCGATTAAGGGTGGTGGGATCGTGGAGGGCAAAAAAAATCTCTAGAATTTTTTCAAAAGAAATAACCGTGGAATCAAACTTAATTTGAATTGATTCGGCGTGGCCGGTCTGGCCGGTACAAACTTCTTCGTAGGTGGGATTTTTGGTTTGGCCGTCCGAGTAGCCGGACATGACAGAGACAACCCCTCTTAATCTTTTAAAGATGGCTTCGGTGCACCAGAAGCACCCTCCGGCTAAAGTCGCGATTTCAAGGGGAGGCATTATCATTTATAGTTTAGATAGATGATTGTAAAAGTCAAAGAGGGGTATCAGGTGGTTTCGGAAAAAACAAAGAGAAACTTGGGAACCTACAAAACAATGGAGGAAGCCAAAAAACGCCTGCGTCAGATAGAGTTCTTTAAACATTTAAAAATAAAGTGAGAACATGAGTGACACTGATTTGTACGATGGGCCGAGCGAGGATTGGAGGAAAAAATTAACGCCGGAACAATATCGGGTGTTGCGGGAGAAGAAAACAGAGTTGCCATTTTCCGGGAAGTTCGATGACTTTTTTGAGACGGGAGTCTATAAGTGTGCCGCCTGTGGAACGGTGCTTTTCTCGTCAGAGACGAAGTACGATGCCAGGTGTGGCTGGCCGAGTTTTTATGACGCAATTGATAAGGGGAAAATTGAGCTTAGGGAAGACAATAGTTTTTTGATGCGTCGAACTGAGGTGGTGTGCAAAACCTGCGGTGGACATTTGGGGCACTTATTTGATGACGGTCCGGCGCCAACGGGACAGAGATACTGCATTAACTCAGCGGCGTTAGATTTTGAAAAGAAGCAGGAGTCCAAATAGGATGGGTTGGTGGAGAAGATAAATCAGCAGAGAGTGCCGTCCGAGGAAAGAAAAGAGTTGGAGGCTTGGGTGAGAGGGTTGGGGGAAATTTTTTCGTTTTTTTGGGTAGTTGGTGGCGAGGGCAAAGCCAAGTAAGACAAAGCCAAACCAGGGAAGCAGGGGGTAGTAGTCAAAGGTGTTAAATTGGGAGTGATCGAGTCTCAAGTTGAAGCCCAGGATGACGAGAAGTAGTGAAATGGGGATGAGGAGGATGCGCTTGGTTACCAGAGAGAAGACCAGGAGTAAGAGAAGCGAAAGCGAGATAAGGTTGAGAATGCCAAAACGGACGGTGAAGTTGGGCGAGATAAAGTAGGTAGCTAAGGTAACGGTCAGGGATGAGAGGAAAACCCTGAAGGCACGCTCGAGAGTGTGTTGGTAGATGGTTTCATGATTTATGGGGTTATTTTTTTCCAGTGAGAGGGAAAAAGAAAAACCAACTAAGAAGAGAAAGGTGACGGCGGTGACTCGCGCCAACAGGAGAGTGGGATAGATGAAGGGGTTGAGGTGGAGCTGACCTAGAAGGTAAAGGTCGACGAGAAGGTGGTAAATGACCATACCGATGATGGCCAGGCCCCTGGCCAGATCGATTTCCCAGAAACGTGGATTTTTCACACTAAAGAAATTATAGTGGAAGATAACATCGGGCAGATTAATATGAGAATGAAATGGTTGGTAGCGGTATTATTTCTGCTGATAGTGGCTGGGGTACTCGTTATTAGTTTGAAAACAAAGATGGAAATAACCTCTTCGGCTTTTATCAACGGTGGGGTAGTTCCCCAAGAGTTCACCTGCGACGGAAAAAACGTCAACCCGCCGATATTGATATCGGGGGTACCGGAAGCGGCAAAAAGTTTGGTTTTGTTCACGGACGATGTGGATGCGCCGGCGGGGGTATTTACCCACTGGGTGGTCTATGACATGTTTCCCGGAATCACGAGGATCGATCCTGGTGCGACACCGGAAGGAACACCGGGAACTAATACTTTCGGAAAGGAATATTACGGCGGTCCCTGTCCCAACGCGGGGACACATCGATATTATTTTCGAATCTATGCGCTAGATACCTTATTGAAGTTGCCTTGGGGTGTTACGCGAGACAAGGTTGAGACGGCGATGAAGGGGCATGTGCTAGATTCTGGAGAACTGATGGGAACTTATACGAAGAAATGATAAAGACGAAGGCGCTAATCACTTGTCCGGATTGTGGGTTTGTGAAGGAAGAAGAAATGCCCCTGGATGCTTGTGTGTACTTCTACACCTGTAGTCACTGTGGCAAGACGATGAAGCCAAAGACGGGCGAGGATTGTGTCTTTTGCTCCTATGCAGATACAAAATGTCCTGATAAACAACAAGAAAAGACGGGATAGCTTGACAAGTCTGGATTAAATAATGAATGATGGAGGTAGAGTTAGTTCGGCAGGGAACGTTTGTTAGTGTATTGAGATGCGAAAGGGGGTGAGTTAATAATGGCAGCAAAGAAAATGAAGAAATCCGACGACATGATGTCGATGTATTCCTGTTGCATGCAACCTTACGGAATCGTCCACGTCCTGGGAGGAGTTGGTTTAGGATTTTTGTTAGTGGCTTATTTTTCCCTGGGCAACCTCATGCTATGGGGTTGGGTATTGGTAGCAGTGGCGTTGGTAGGTCACCTAATTGGGAAAGCCAAGTGTTGCTAGAACTAAGGTTTTTTCGGGGATAGGTTAAAGCTATCCCCGAGAGACCTGGTTAGTTGATGGGCGTGGTATAGTGGAGGTGGTTAAACAAATTTTGTCTGGGAATGAAAAAGATTCTTATTGTTGAAGACGAACCAGCCTTGCTTCGGGTGTTGTCTGACAAATTCACCAGTGAGGGTTTCTCGGTACTAGAAGCAAAGAACGGCTTGACTGGTCTGAAGGTGGCCTTGGAAGAAAAACCGGAGGTAATTCTCCTCGATATCCTAATGCCTGAACTAGACGGTATGGAGATGGTGAGGCGGTTAAGGGACTCGGGAGACTATGGTAAGAAAGTGCCAATTGTGATCTTGACTAATCTAGATGCGGATGAGAAGATCACCTGGGCAGTAGCCAAAGACGAACCGGCTTATTACCTAATTAAGAGTAACGTCGACATGGACGAAATCGTGGAGAAAGTCGGCCAGGCGATGGGAGAGAGGGCGGTGGCCGCTTCTTAAGCTTGCTCTTAATGATGAAGAACTAGAATTTTTAGAAATATTAATTAGTTAAAAAATGAAACAACAAAAAATCATCGCGACGGCCACTTTAGTGGCGAGTTTAATTAGTTTTTCGGCTATGAACGCCATGCCGGCTTGGGCTGCCCCTAGGACAACAACTCCGGTGGCAACGGCGGCGATGGCCGACAAGGCAGTAGCCCGTTTAGCCAAAGTCAGAGCTAATGCCGACAAAGAAATTGACAGAAGGGTGGCGGTTTTAAATAAACTGGTGACAAAGCTAGGTGTTTTAAAAGGGGTGACTGATGCGCAAAAGGCGACCTTAACGGCCCAGGTTCAGGCGGAAATTGCTAATTTAACGGCGTTGAAGGCCAAGATCGATGCTGATACTGATCTGGCCACGCTAAAGGCTGACAAGAAATCGATCGTAGACTCTTATCGGGTGTTTCTGTTGTTCGTGCCTCAGATAACGATCACGGCTCATGCTGATCGGATTCTCGGCACAGCGGCGATTTTACAAACCCTGGCCGATAAGCTTTCGGTAAGAGTCGATGCGGCAAAGACGGCAGGGAAGAACGTCACAGCGGCGAGTGCAAAACTGGCTGACATGAATGCTAAGATCGCGGATGCAATTTCTCAGGCGAACAACGCGATAACGACAGTGGGAGGGTTGACTCCTTCGGGGTATCCGGGGAACAAGCCGACTCTGATCAGCGCCAGGAAAATGTTAGCGACAGCCAGGACCGACCTAAGGATGGCGAGACAGGACGTGGCTGGAGTTAGGACGGGTTTAAAGACCAAGTAGTTATAAATTAAGAAATAAAGAAAAAAAAGAAAATGACAAAAAAATGGCTTTTACTTATTCCGGCAGGAATAATCCTATCCGCTTGTAACAGTGCGGCGCCGACAACTTCGGTACCACAGTCCCAGGCGGCTCCAACTGCGGTGGTGGGTGCTCCAACACCGTCGGTGAAGGCAGCGATGTCTTACGCGCCGGCCGATTTATCTGACCAACAACTGGACAAAGATATGGCAGCAGCAGATAAAGAGTTGTCCAGTTTAGAAAAGGACTCGACTGGTGTTGACTTGAGCTTTAACGACACCCCAATCGACGTCAATAAATAGGGAAGGGGCCTTTCAGCGGAGTCTGGAGTAAACTTACGCCATGAGATTGAATAAGTTTTTGGCACTGGCCGGACTGGCGTCGAGACGGGGAGCAGATGAGCTAATCTCTGCTGGTCGGGTGGTGGTTGATGGAAAAACGGCCAAGCTGGGGACGGAGGTGACTGGGAAGGAAAAAATTCAGTTGGATGGCAAGGCAATTGAAGTCGGAGAAGTAAAAAAGGTGTACTTTTTGATGAATAAGCCAAAAGGGGTGGTGACAACGAGTAAAGATACCCACGGAAGAAAAACAGTGATCGATTTGGTGCCGTCGAGGCGGGAGAGAGTCTTTCCGGTGGGGCGATTGGATCAGGACACGACTGGGTTGCTGATCCTGACAAATGACGGAGAGTTGGCGTACCGGCTAACTCACCCCAAGTATGGAGTGGAGAAAAAATATCAATTGTTGGTTGACGGGAGGGTAAAAAAAGATGAGGTGGAAGGGATGAAAAACGGGATCAGGCTGGAAGAAGGAATGACCGGAAAAGCCAAGGTCAGAGTGATTGAGGAAAACGATGAAGTGGGTCTGATCGAGATGGTCATTCATGAAGGAAAAAAAAGACAGATCAGAAGAATGTGTGAGGTAGTAGGATGGGATTTACGGGAGTTACGCAGAGTCGCAGTGGGATCGGTAGAACTTGGAAAACTGAAGGAGGGAGAGGTAAGGAGCTTAACGGAGGAAGAGTTATCCGGCTTGAAAAGAAAAGTAGGTTTGGATTAATTGTTGGGGAGATAGATTTGAGCGTGAAGTGGTTCACCGATTTTTCCCAACTCGTTTTCTAGGATCAGGTGGCCGTAGCGACAAAGCTGATAAGCCCGCACCCGTGGATTGGAGAGGAGGGGAAAGCGGTTAGTTTCTCCTGAAAAAACCTTGATGAGGTCGGTGAAAAAACGCATAAGTGCCGGTTGACCCCAGAGGATTGTGTTGGGATAGGCAAGAACGGCGGTATCAAAAGTATGGTTCGGTTTAAAGTTGAGGGTCTGAAGACAAACAGCGTGGACATCGTTTCTGAAGTAACCAAGGGTGGCGAGAACGGGGATGGGGAAAATAGCATCGTTGGTCGAGCCGTCAAATTTCACTTCATCGAAGGTGGGTAGTTCGTCTGCAGAGGGGTAGTATTGGAGGGCATTGAGGGTGGCGGTGAAAATCTGGTAACCCGCTTTGGCTTGTTCTGGCTGGGGAGTTCCGGTGGTGGCGGTGATTGCAGCGGCAAACAGATGTTTTGCTTCCGAAAGTAAAGCGTAGAGTTCAGTCCTACTTTTTGGACCTTCCTTGGAGAGTTCTTTTTTGACAATTCCCATGATGGGCGCGACTATATCAGGTTGAGTGCTTTTGGGCAAGAATGGCCATAAAGAGAGGAAACTCGGCTCGACCTCGGTTTTCCATCTTTGCGGCGTTACCTTCACTTTCTTTATCTGAGACCCATTCTTCCAGATCGGAAATGACCAAACCAGCTTCTTTTAGGTATTTGACATAATCTTGGAGCGGATGGTGAAAAGTCCAGGTAATCGGTCCGGTCTGACCCCGGCTCGGTTTGGCGTTGATGGGGATCTTTAGGGGAGAAAAATAACGATTCACGCGGCGGTACTGAAGTTTGTTTCCCGGATCAATTTCCCAGTTGCTCTGACGAGGAATGCGGAACATAGGATGGTTGAGGACCAGAAGCAAGCGGCCGTCTTCGACGAGGTGTTTGGAGATATTCTTGATGGCGAGATCGGGATTTTCGATGTTTTGAAGAGCCAGGATGATGGCGGCATGGGTGAAGTCACCTTTATTTAAAGGAAGAAGTTTCTCTACGTTGGCAACGGCATAATGGTGTTTCGAATTGCGGTCGTTGTCTTTGGCAAACTTGATAAGAGAGGGGGAGAGGTCCAAGCCATAATACTCAAGGTTTCCCGAAACAGCGCGACCGAGAACACCCTGACCACAAGCAAGGTCTAACAGAGAAGAATTTGACTTGAGGTCCAGGAGACGAAGGGAGTTGGGGACAACAAGATGTTGATGGAAGTAATTGCCAGCGAGACCAACAGACTCTTTATACCAGCCGCTGACGCCTTGCCAGGAAGTGTTCTTTCTTGGATCCATGGATGTATTCTAGCCCAGATTGCGAATCGAAGGACAGCAACATAAAATGGGTTCGTATGCCAAAATGGCCGGAACACTGGAAAGAAAAACAAGGGGTGATCGAGATCGTAGCGGGGGCGATGTTCTCGGGTAAGTCCGATTTTATTATCGCCCGGGCCGAAAGATGGAGACGATCGGGAGTATCGATGTATATCGTGAAGCATCCATTCGATACGCGTTACGAAGGGATAAGTAAGATCTCTTCTCACGGTGGAAGGACGATCGAGTGTGAAGCGTTGGCTAATCCAATTGACATTTACCAACGGGTGGCCAATTTGGATCCTTGCATCGTCATTATTGACGAGGTGCAATTTTATATTGACTGTCAGGAGATATTCGTGGAAATGGTGAGACAGTTTGCGGCAGAAGGGAGAGTGGTTTTGCTGGCTGGACTAAATATGGACTTTAAGGGGGAGCCGTTTGGACCAATGGCGGTCCTAATGGCAATTGCTGACCAGGTAAATAAGTTAACGGCAATCTGCTCCGAGTGCGGCGCTGACGCAGCCTTCACCCAGAGGTTGATTGGCGGGAAGCCGGCGTCGGTTGATAGTCAGTTGGTGGTAGTCGGAGCGGAAGATGCTTATGTAGCAAGGTGTCGGAAACACCACCAGGTACCGGGGAAGAAAGGATTCGCGGATTTATTCGGACAAGATTAGTCTAAGTAATGCTATATTAAAACCATGATACACACGCTACCTGAACTCGCTTATTCATTTGACGCCTTAGAGCCCTCAATCGATGCGAGGACGATGGAGATCCACTACACCAAGCACCACCAGGCCTATGTCGATAACCTGAATAAGGCTCTGGCTGAGTTTCCCGACTGGGCGGAACGGCCATTGGCGAGTTTAATAACTGAGATAGAGGCTGTACCAGAAAAAATCAGGGCAGCGGTAAGGAATCATGGTGGTGGACATTTTAACCACTCGCTGTTTTGGAGAACTTTGGCTCCAGCCGGGAGTGAAGGCGCCAGGGGTGGAGTGCCCGATGGAAAACTGATTGAAGAAATTGAGTCAGTTTTTGGCGGTTTTGATAAGTTTCAAGAACAATTCAACGCCGCGGCAATGGGTCGGTTTGGGAGTGGTTGGGCGTGGCTTTGTGAGGGTAAGAGTGGAAAACTGGAAGTCTGTTCAACACAAAATCAGGATAATCCGTTAATGGAAGGAAAGAAACCCTTGTTGGGACTGGATGTTTGGGAACACGCCTACTACCTGAAGTATCAGAATAGGCGCAAAGACTACGTCGACGCTTGGTGGAGCGTGATCAACTGGGTGGAGGTGGAGAAGAACTTTGAAGTATAGGGCTAGTTGCCTGGGGTCGTGAAGGAGAAGGTACCGACCGATTTGTTGTTGACGACGATTTCGTATTGGTAGGCAGTGGCGGGTTGGAGATTGTCTAGATTGATGATATGGGTAGTTTGGAGGGTAGTGGCGCCGGGGAAGTTTTGGACACCGCCGGGGAAAAGCAGTTTCAGACTACTGGTACTTGGGACTTTGGTGGTGAATGAGATGACCACTTGGGTGGTGGAGATGGGGCTGACGAGGGGGTTGCTGGTCAGTTCACTAGCTTTGATGCGGGATTCCTGGTTGGTTTTGAGTTGGTTGAGGGTGAAAGGAATGGCCGTGATGGCAGTGAAGATGGCGATAACTGGCAGAAGGACGGTAAAAACTGATTTGATTGGGATACCCCAGAGTTGGTGGTATTCCAGTTTGGCCTTTTGGGCACGTTTAAAGGCATAAAGCTGGTGGAGAGGAAAGTAGTTACCGTGGTTTTCCGGACAAGAGTAAACAGTGACATTTTTGGGGACGACGTTGTCGGTGATCCCGGTCATGGTTTCTTGACAAATGGGGCAGGTGATGGTTGAGTTAACCGGATAGGTATTTTTTGGGGTAATGGAGTCGAGGTCCTGGGTGGTAACTTGGGGGATAAGGTTGGCAATAAGGGGGGGAACGAAGTGGCCGCCACAATTAAAGCACTCGTAAACCAAGGCTTTTTGGTTATCGGAGGTAAGAATTTCCTTTTCGTTTAGTGGTTGGCGACATTCAGGACAGACCATAATAGTTAGTATATAATGCGGCTATTCTCTTGCCAAAGTGTAATGATTATTAATTTGTGCGATTTTTATGTTTAATAACCCAGTCAACGAAATCCGAGTTTACGTAGGAAACTTGCCTTATACGATGAGGACCGAGGATCTTTATAAGATGTTTGCCGAGCATGGTAAGGTGGCGGATGCCGTCGTGATGATGGAACCAAATGACCCGAACCGGAGTAAGGGATTTGGGTTTGTGACGATGACGAATAAATTGGAAGCCGAAAAGGCAATTAAGGCGATTAGCGGGAAAGAGATTTTGGGACGGGAGGTCGTTTGTAATATTGCGAAACCAAGAGAGCCAAGATTTAGATTCTAGTTTTATTGTTTGTTCTTTGCTGACTCGGGATATATTTTTCTTACGACCGATAATCGGTCACGCCAGCGCGTGACCGTTATCTCCATTCTCGGTCAAAATTCCTCGATGATACTCGGAACCATGCATTTTGACCTGCGAAGGGTCGACGAATAA
>OBEQ011219483.1_pt1 | contig 13601 bp, 13 predicted proteins | sample 1670901 | NCBI WGS metagenome assembly OBEQ01 (sample SAMEA104232315, study PRJEB22302) | groundwater metagenome | biome: forest; feature: aquifer; material: groundwater | place: USA | collected 2011-08-07 | depth 5.4 m
CCCACGGCGACTCCGTCTCCAAACGTCACGCGGTGGACGCGTTGGATGGGTTTTTGGGGGAGTTGCCTCCTGGGAATGGGGAGGCGAGCGTCAATCCGACGTAACCCAGCCCTTTTTGATTGGGCGTGTCATAATGAAGGCATGTTTCGTGCTTATCGGGGTTTTCAGAAATCTATTTTGATCACCATTTCGGTGCTAATTGGATCGCTCGCTCAATCGGAAAATGCTGAAGCAAAATTGCATCCCATAAAACCACATTTTAAGAACACCAAAGCTGGAGAAGTCATACGATGGTGTGCCGATCAGAACGGATGGGGTTGTCTTAATATGTATCTATTCGACGAATCCATTTCATTGGATCTTGATTCACCGCTTTCTCCGCCTTTGATGGTTGACAAGCTCCACAAAACTCTTGCAGAGCGGGGATATGGGGTGATCTTAAAGGTGAGAAGCGAGGAAGAGAAAGTATTGATCATCGAACCTTTTGTGAAATATATATTCGATGTACGTAAAGGGTTAGGACAATGGGTGATACCCTTGTCTTCGGCCGATTCTCGAATCATTTCTCGATCAAGGGAAGGCAATGTTACGGTGTTGCAGGGCATTCTTTCCGAATCAAGGATGAAGTCCCCTGAAAAATCGGAAGATCGTTATTACCGAACTGGGTTAAAGGGTCTGCTTAAATTTCTGAACTCGATTTCCGACCAAGATTTTATCCGGTATTTCGACTACGTTAAAAGACGGACAATGGAACTCCGGAAGATTTAATTTTGCATTGATTAGTTCAGCGGGAGCCGGCAAGGTGATCGTCAAATATTCATCAAATTCTCCAGCCTAACCCAGACCAAGAGAGACCAAGTCAGACAACTCATCCTTAATCTCGAAAAATCTATCCTCCGCGTCTCCTGCGGAAAATCCTTGAAATCATTGGTGCATGAAGTCCCGATAGGACGCGCTGCGCTTGCCTACGGGACAAATTCGGCCAACGCTCGAAAAGACCCTCGCGGGCCTCATTTGGAGCTGGCGACAGGGATCGAACCTGCGACCTGCTGTTTACAAAACGCAGAGGACGGGTCGCCGGAACCCACGCCATGACAAGCAAGTTTCGGCCGCGCAAGGGAATATTATTTTTGACTTCAGGCGTTATGATCCTTTACGAACGTTTATGACCGCCTTTCCATTCACGATTCATTCACGGTTTTTGGACCCATTGATAAAACGACGTTGAGCCAGCAAAATGGGGTAGGTGCTGGCGTAGCTCAGCGGTAGAGCAGGGCTTTTGTAAAGCTCAGGTCGCAGGTTCAATCCCTGTCGCCAGCTCCATAGAATTTTGAGATTTAATCCCTAATGGGCCATGGGCTTGTCGAAGGACTCCAAAATAAGCCAAAAATGGCGGTAACATAGGGGCCATGTGCGCCCGATACACCATCAAAAACGGGGTGATGGTCACCATTCCTCGTTTTCGCGTGAATGCCAAGGAAGCGGCTGACTTCCCACCCCGGTACAATGTGGCGCCTTCTCAGGAGGCCCCGGTGGTTCTTTGGGGGGAGGGGCATCGGACACTGGAACTCTTCCGCTGGGGGCTCATTCCATCTTGGGCCAAAGACGTGAAGATTGGCCAAAAACTATTCAATGCTCGGGCAGAGACGGTGAATGAGAAGCCTTCGTTCCGTGACGCTTTCAAGAAACGTCGTTGCCTCGTGCCCGTAGATGGTTTCTATGAATGGCCTGAGAAAGGCAAGCCTGTCCTGAGCGGAGTCGAAGGGTTCCCTCGACGCATTCGGCGGAAGGATGACGGCTTATTTTCCTTTGCAGGCTTATGAGAAAAGTGGAAGAGCCCTCAAGATGAGGAGATTAAGTCCTTTGCGATCATCACGACTGAACCGAATGAGTTTATGGAGACGGTGCATGATCGGATGCCGGTCATCCTGAAACCTGAAGAGGAGGATCTGTGGATTGATCCAGTCTCGAATGATGATCAGCTTCTTGAATGTTTGAAGCCGAAACCGTGGGCAGACATGGAAGTGTATACGGTTTCCAAATTGGTGAACTCTCCCAAGAACGATTTTGAAGAGATCATCGAGCCTTTTCATGCCCCCTGAACAGAGGAGGTGGTCGGGAAAATTGATGGGGATTCAGCCACGGATCCGTCTCATGCGTTCCTACGATGAGACTGCCCACTCGTACCAAGGGTACACCTTGCGGATTGAAGGGATGTGTGGAGACATGCACGGAGAATTCCTGATTGCGGTGGGCGAAGCGGCTCACAAAAAACACCAGTTTCGTGTCGGCATGAAGGTGAGCGGTGTATCCGTGCCGGTCGAGAACCCAAAACTCGAAATCGCGGAATTTTACAAGACCAGCCAGATTAAGGCTCCAACCGGCGGGTGCGTATGCGGCCAACATCCTGGGTCTTTCAGAACAGGTACCGGTCAAGGTGGTCTTTCTGACGGATGGACCCGCCCGCCGGATCAAGTTGGGCAAGAGGGAAATTATTTTGAAACATACGACCCCTCGTCATATGGCGACGGCCGGCCGTAAAAGTGGAACGTTCATTCAGGCGCTCCGGCATATCGGTCATTACCACGTGGATGATCACGTGCTGGAAATATTGCGCCGTCAATTGAACGATCAAGAGACATCCCAGTTGTTGCTGGATATCAAATACGCCCCCGTGTGGATTGGTCACATCATCCGTCAATTGGCGGGTGTCACGGCCTAAATCATGGACACCTTTCTAAAGCGGTCGCTCGAAGACCAACGACTGGCCTATCTCCAAGTGGAAGAACGCCTCGCTCGTCATTACTACGATGTCTGGTGTCTGATTTCCAAGGGGGTGGCAGCCAGAGCGGTTCAGGATCGAGCCTTGTTTGATCGTGTGGTCGAACATCGAGAAATGTTTTTTCGCCAGGCCTGGGTGGATTATTCGACCTTCCATCCAGGCGCACTCCAATTGGTGCCGCCAAAAGGTCAAACTGCATCCTGGCACAGTGATTATGAAGCTATGCGGGGACCGATGATTTTCGGTTCGATGCCATCATTTGACGAAGTGTTACGTGTGGCGAAAGAGTTTGAAGGTGATATTCATAACATGCCAACACCTAGCCAGTGAGTGTGTATGGGTGGATTTAGTAGCTGGAAGGTCACGCCGACCCGTCGGGGAAAAATCTCCCGCGATCCCGTTGGGCCCGCAGGGACCACGGGGCTGGCCGTGGCGTTCCACCACGGGACGGTGAACGTCGAAGCGATTGCGACGGCTCTTGAGGTTCGCCCTTCGGAACCCGTCCGCTATTTCGAAACCACTCGCCCCATGAGCAAGTATGGGCCCATTCGCACCATCGTCATCCACAGTCTGTCTCGTCAGAAGCGGGCCGCCATTTTCACCAACGATCAGACGCGTCTCCCGGACGCGCTCATTCAGCTCATCGTGCGGCGCTGGGGGGAAGAGAATTGGTTTAGTGTCATGAAACATTCTTTGCGGTTGGATTACGTTCTCGGTCACGCGGCGGAGGAACTGGCCGAGCAACCGTCGGTGGAGAATCCGGCTCGACACAGCCTGAGCCGGACGAAAGCGGCGCTCACCGAACGTCTCCGTGAACTCCAGGTCCGATTGGGTCAACAAGTCGTCCAAGTCACGACCGCTGACGGCTGGGCGGCGTTGCCAACGGCGAGCCTGTCCGTGCGGGCGGAGATCACGGAGGTGGAAATGTCTCTGCGGCAAGTCATCGAAACGCAGACGGCACTCCCGGCGAAGGTGGCCTTCTCAGAGGTCCACGGGCAACCCCTCTCGGAATTGGAATATCATCGCAAGCGCTTGGTGGACACCACAAAAATCTTTGTTTACCTGATGGAAAAACAGCTGTGCGAAATGTTGGCACCTGGCTACACGGGGCGCCAGCGAGATCTGTGGCCCACCCTCCATACCCTTGTCCGCCGAGGGGGATGGGTTGGCCTGGACGGGGAAACCGTTCGCGTACGGCGACGGCGCTTTTGGAACCCCTCGGTCGAGCGGGCCGCGCACGCCTTATGTGAGCGCTTGAATCAGATGGCCCCCCGCACGTTGGATCAGTTTACCTTTCCTATACAGTACGGGGTGGAATAGGGGGGACCGGCAAGGGATTTTCTCGGATTTCTATCCGGCGTGGCTATTTGTCCACATCTCTGTGATTCAAGGTTGCCACGGATTTTTTTTGATTCCCCGTACTGCAATTGCAATTATATAACTAATTGGTTATAATCTGAGCGTGGGGATTTTTCTGCGGTTGGAATATTTTCCAAATGGAGATGGCGCTACTTGGTTACTGCATGCTTTTGAAAAGCGGTCGGCGAAAACGCCGCATGACGACTTGCAAGTCGCACAGAAACGAATGAAGGAGGTAAAACAACGATGAAAAGCGGGTTTGATCAACATGTGAAAGAAGTTTTGAGGAAGGATAAGAAATTCGCGCGAGCTTATTGGAAGGAATTTGCCAAAGAGCCCATTTGGACGCAGATTGCCATTTTGCGACGGAAACATAACTTGTCACAGCAGGCCTTGGCGAAAAGGCTTCATGTTCCCCAGCCGCAAGTAGCACGGCTGGAACGCCGAGGGTATTACCCCAGCGTATCCACACTCGAACGGCTGGCGAAGGTTTTTCATTGCCACCTTACGTTCTTGCCGGACGAAGCGTTAGCCGCCTCTCGATAAGTCGGTGATCGACGGCGTTCAGAAATATCCCTGGAAAGAGTAGAATGAGTTTTCGGTCGGCGGGGTGGACAGGGGAGCATGAGAACGGTAGAACAGGAGATGCGAAACTGCGGTCTACGGTTCCACTGTTCGGATTGTATAAGGAGGTTTCATGAAGAAAGATTCAACGAATAATCATCAGACGACGGCTCCGACGGGATGGCGGCACACCAAGATCATTGCGACGGTGGGGCCGGCGATCCATGCGAAGGAGAATTTGAAGAAGATCATACAGGCGGGGGCGGATGTCGTCCGTTTAAATATGTCCCACAGCACCCATGAGGAACACGCCCAGGTGATCAGGGATGTCGTGAGTCTTTCCAAGACGCTCAATAAATATGTGGGCATTTTGGTGGATCTCCAGGGACCGAAGCTGCGAATCGGATCGTTGGTGGGGCGTGAAGCCCTTACCTTGAACAAGGGTGACGAAGTCATCGTCACCCATCGGCCCCTCATGGGTACGAAACGCTGTTTCACCATCAGCCATTTGAACGATGTTGAAGGCCGTCTCTTGGTGGGTCAGCGTCTCTTGCTGAAGGACGGCATGGTGGAAATGATCATTCGAAACGCGCGGCAGGGCGAGTATGTGTGCGAAATCATGTCGAACGGGACGATCGGGGAGCACGCCGGAGTCAACATCCCGGGGGTGCCGCTTCGACTCTCTTCGCTCACGGACAAGGATCGGGAAGATCTTTGGTTCGCGCTGAAGCACCCGGTTTCGTATATCGCCCTGTCCTTCGTGCGCAAGGCCAAGGACGTCGAGGATTTACGCGCGTTGATCGCGTCGAAAGGCCAGTCGGTCCCGATTATCGCCAAGATCGAAAAGCCCGAGGCGCTGAAGAATCTCGACGAGATTCTCGCCGTGGCGGATGGGGTGATGATCGCGCGTGGGGATTTGGGCGTGGAATTGCCGCCTCAGGAAGTCCCGATCGCCCAGAAGATGATCATTCGCAAGGCGAACGACGCGGGAAAAGTGGTCATTACCGCGACCCAAATGTTGGAATCCATGATTGATCATCCGCGCCCGACGCGCGCCGAGGCCTCGGACGTGGCGAACGCCATTTTCGACGGAACGGACGCCATTATGCTTTCCGAAGAAACGGCGATGGGGCGGTATCCCAATGAAGCCGTGCGGATGATGGTGGATATTGCCCGACGGGCTGAATCCAGCGAGTACGGCCGTCGCGAAGGCAGCCAAGTTCGCATCCAGGTGGGCGAGCGGTATTCCAGCGCGGTCGCCCATGCGGCGTGCGATGCGGCCGTCGAGCTAGGAGCGGAGGCCATTATGGTGTTCACGTCTTCTGGCGCCACCGCCCGCTTGGTATCCAAGCGCAAGCCGGCCATGCCGATCATCGCCCTGGCCCATTCGGAAGAAACCGCCAAACGGCTGTCCTTGATGTGGGGGGTGAAGTCTTGGGTGTGCCCCCCTTCCAAAACGACGGACGAAATGATCCGCCATGGGGAAAACATCATTTTAGAGCGCCAATGGCTGTCCCAGGGCGCTCTCATCGTGGTGATGGCCGGGGAAATCACCTCGTTGCGGGGCGCCACCAACATGATGAAAATCCATCGACTGGGCGCGGATCTGATCGCGCGACCCGCCAAACCGTCCTAAGATTGATTCTCCATCCTCGCTGGACTACAGTAGGTAGTCCCGATGCGTCCTTTGGCCGCACGGGACCCATTCGTACAATGGCGATGAGAAGACCATCGCCAGTACTCATGGGGGCGGATAGCTCAATTGGTTAGAGCACTGCTTTCACAGAGCAGGGGTTGGAGGTTCGAGTCCTCTTCCGCCCACCACGCCTCGCCTCTGCGAGGCGGGAGCAGTCGAGCAGTGGAGCAGGAGAACAGTAAGAGCGAGACTGCGGTCTGCTGATCTACTGCTCCACTGCTCGTTTGTTCCACTGTTCGGGTTTTGAGATTTTAATTTTATATAGGAGGCGGTAAAAATGAAAAAATTAACGGGATTAATCATGTTCTTGATGGGATTCGCGACCATGGGGATGACGGGTGACAAGCCGACCACGGAAACTCCAAAGGCCTCCGAAACTCCAACCTCATCTCTGAAGGTGGAAAAAATGGTGCTTTGCACCGGCGTGCAGGATCGGGAGCCGCAGGGGGAAGCCGGAGAATTTAGAGGGGGCAAGGTGACTTGCTGGATGTTGGTGACCGGAGCCGAGGGAGAAACTCAAGTGAAACAAGGTTGGTGGTTCAAGGGGGAGCTCATGTTTGAGATCCCTTTAACGATTCGATCAGCGCGTTTTCGCACGTGGGGCATTAAAACTGCCGATCAGGAGGGCGAGTGGACGGTGAAAGCGACGGATGCAGAGGGCCACGTGTTAAAGGAAGCCTCCTTTAAGGTGACCTCTCAAACCATGGAATCGGAAACGAAGAACGTTACGAAGTAACGTTAGCGCGCTTACTCGGATTTCTCGGAAGATTCAGTCGCCGGCGGAGCCGTGTTCGATTTAGCGACCTCGTCCACGTAATTGAGTTCCAGCGTGAGGATCACTTGATCCAAGAGCCGTGTTTCGGTGTCGCTCAGGTTTCCTTGCGATTTGGCTTTCATCATGCGGAGGGTATCAATCATCCCCTTCGCTTGGGGCAGATGGCGTTCGATCTGGTTCGAGCCGGGATTGACCAATTTTCCCAGCGAGATCATCGCGAGCTGTTGAAAGGAATAGACGAGCTCGATGAAACGTAACTCATGAGCTTTGGCTTCGCTTAATTCTTCCACCATGTCGGCTCTATCTCAACATACGGGAGGCCTCTCTTCAACTCCGCGGACCCTCGTGGTGGTGAAGCTGAGAGCCATAGGGCTTCCGATATGATCCCAGCCTTCGTCAATAGTGGGTCCAATCGCGTGAACACCATCGTCGTGGTTAAACTTCGCGCGATTGGAGACGCGATCATCGCCACCCCGGCGATCCGTGCCTTACGCCAGGCGTATCCTTCCGCCACGATCGTGGTGGTGACCACCCCTGTGGCCGCCCCGATTTTCCATCACCATCCCTGCGTGGACCGCGTGTGGGTGTATTCGAAGACCTTTCCCACCAATTTATGGGCGGCGTGGCGGGTCCTCACGCAGATCCGCGAGCTTAAGCCGGATCTCGTGATCAATTTCCACGCCAGTTCCCACAGCGCCTGGCTCTCCCGCTTGATGGGGGCTCCGGCCCTGGTCGTACATAATCATAGCGGGAAAAATTTGTTTTCAACGATTCCCATCACGGCGCCCAAAGAAGCCAAGTCTGCAATCGAGCGCGATTTGGATGCCGTCCGCGCACTCGGCCTTGAGCCTCAGTCTGTCGAGCCCGACGTGTGCGTGGATCCCAGGGATGCCATCGCGGCCCAGGCTTTTTTTGACCGGTACGGGATGGACCCTGAACGCCAGATTATCGTGGCCATCAATCCTGGCGCCTCCCGCCTGACGAAGCGGTGGCCGCTCGAACGATTTGCCGCGACCGCCCGCACCTTGCTCGAAGATCCCACCGCGCGGGTGGTGGTCATTGGCGGGCCAGGGGAGGAAATCCTGGCGAAGCGTCTTCAAGCCCAAGTGGGTGACCGGGTGGTGACGGCCACAGGCTTTACCCTACTGCAGACGGCCGCGGTGTTGATGCGGTGCCGCGTATTCATTGGCAACGACGCCGGCACGCATCATCTCGCCGCAGCGCTCAAGGTGCCGAGCGTCACGGTGTTCGGACCGGAGCTTCCGCAGGAGTGGCATCCCTACGCCCTGCCCCGCCACGAAGCCGTCACCCGCCAGGTGCATTGCGTGAATTGCGGCCTCTCGTTTTGTGATCGCATGGAGTGTATGTCCCTTATTTCGGTGGAGGACGTCGTCGACGCCGTTCGCAGAGTTCTGACAGATCCCTCATTGACAAAGCCCGCTGGCGCTGTTTTAATAAACCCACACCACTAAAAATGACTGAAAGTCAGAAAAGCGAAGTCCAGACGTTGCAAGAAAAAATCCGAAATCTCGAGGAGTCCCTTCAGAATTTAAGGGCCGAGACTGGCCGCCGGGAACAGCAGGTTCTTCAAACCTTGGCCAAGAAGGAAAAAGCGCTCGAAGAAATGCGCGAGAAGCTCGAACACGACAGCCGCCAGCGCGCCGGCAAATTTACCGAGGAGCGCGACCAATGGCTCCGCCAAATCAAGGCTCGGGAAGGGGAGATTGAACTGTATCGGACTCAGCTCGCCGAAAAAGACCATGAAGTCAAGCGGGTGGTGGAAGAAAAAGAACAGCGCTTGAAAGAGCTCACCAACCGATTAGAGGTGGACTCCCGCGAACGCGATCGCCGCATTTGGATGGAGAAGGAGAGTCTTACCAAGCAGTACGAAACACAAATCGCGACACGGGAATCCCAGGCGCGGACCACGCTGGAGCGCAAAGAAGCGGAGTTGAAAGAAATTCGCGAGGGGTCTTTGCGCGAAGTCAAGGAGATCCGAGCCCAATTGGAAGAAGCGCGCAAAGAAGCAGAACAACGCCTCGAAACGAAAGAAAATGAGGTGCTCGCGGCCAAAGTGGAAACGGCACAAAAGCTCGCCGATATGCAAGGCGTCTGGCAGAGGCGGGTGGACGAGCAACAACTGGAGTTGGAGCAGGTACGCCACGAATTACAGGACAAGGATCGCTTAGGGGCGGTCGAACGTGAACGGATGGCTCAGCAATACGAGGAACGCCTGCGCGAGGAAGAATGGAAACGTCGGCGGGAGCTGGCCGCCTCGGAACAGGGAAAGCAGGAAGGGCTCGCCCGCGCCACGGCGCAAGTGAGACAGGCGGAAACGTTATTTGGGGAAGAGCGCGAACGATTGGTCCGACAGTCCCAGCAGGAAATGGAGAAGCGAGCGGTAGAAGTGGAGTCCGGTGTCCGGACGGAGCTGAAGGCGACCCTGGACCGGAAAGAGCAGGAACGTATGGAGCTTACTACGGCCTACGACATGCGAATTCGGGAACTCGAACGCAAGTTGTGGGAGGATCGGGACGGCGTCAAGCGTCTGTACGAGGAGCAGTTGGCCGCGCTCCGCGCCTCCTTGTTGGGAGAAATTCGCAAAAAGGAAGAAGAATTGGCCCTGACGAAAGACCGATTCGAGCTTCAGCTACGGGATGTGACGGCGAAGGCCGATGCTGATCGCAAGGCGTGGATGGACCAACTGAAGCGGCGGGAGGACGAGCTTTCGGCGGTCAAGGCCGGGCTCATGAGGGAATTGACCGACCAGAAAGTCCTGGTCGAACAGCGGGAAGCTGAAGTGCGCCACCAGCTCAAAAAAGAAACAGACGTTCAAGTCGAAGCCAAGGCGAAGGAATTTCAGCAAATGGCCGATCGATTGAACAAGGAACGCGATCTCCTGGTCGTCACGTACGAGGAGCGTCTCAAGAGCCGCGAGACGGAGTTGCACACCCTCTTGGAAGGGGAACGCCGGAAGACGGATCATCTGGAAGAACGGTATCAACAGGATTTCCGCCTGCTTCAAACCAAGCTCGATGAGGAACGGCAGACCTCGTCGGAGTTGTTGGAGGCCCGTGAAAACGAACTCTTGTCGCTGAAGAGCGAGTTAGTCCAGAAAAATTCCCAACACCGGCGCGTGTTGGAGGAACGTGACGGCGCCCTGCGGGAGTTAGAGGCCAAATTGGAACAAGAACTTAAAGATCGCGAAAAGCGCATTTGGGCCGAGCGTGAAGCCCTGATTCTTCAGTTTGACGAACGGCTAGCCAAGCGTGAGGGGGAGTTGAAGGCTCAATTGAAAGATCGTGAACGGACCTTAAGCGAACTGCAAGAGCGGTTTGAAACCGAGCTTCGATCTCTTTCCAAACGGCTGGAGGAAGAGCGCGAGCAGTGGACCCAGACGTTGAAGGCACGAGATCGCGAGGTGGCCCATCAGCAGGACACCCTGGGCCAGCGCGTGGCGCACCAGCAGGTGTTATTGGAAAAGCGTGAGGCGGAATTGGTGGAGCTTCGCGACCGGATTGAGTCCGACAAGCGTGAAGGGACCAAGGTCGTCCGCGGTGAATTGGAAGAAGCGTTGAAATCCCTTCGAGCCAGAGAGGGCGAGTTGTCCCGGATCAGGGTGGAATTGGCGCTCCAGGAATCTCAGATGAAAGCGTTGCTCGAGCGCAAGGAGTTGGAAACGAAGGCCGTGAAGGACCAAGCCGAACGGGAATTGCGCCTTATGCAGAAACGATTCGAGGGTGAAAAAGCGGCCTGGCTGAAAGCCATCAAGGGCCGGGACCAAGAGTCATCGGCCGCCAAGCGGGAACTCCTCATCCGCCAGATGCTCTCCCAGCCATAAATATCGCTCTGATGATTGAAGTTATCCGCTTGTGAGAAACCACACCGCCAGGCTCTTCCCAAAGGGGGTATAATTTAACTATCGTGAAACGATTCCGATGTTCCCATTCGTCCTTCGTCCTTCGTCATTCGCCATTGGAAAGGGGTGTTTCCCTGGTTGAGTTGATGATGGCCATGGCGGTCGCCGGCATCTTCTTGAGCGCCATGGTGCTGACGTTTCAAAAGCTCCTGTTCGCCACGATGGTCACCCGTCAGCGCACGGTCGCCGGCAATCTTTGTCAGGAACGTTTGGAACGGCTCAAGAATTACGCGTACCACCGTCTGATCCCCACGACCGCCGTAGCGCTTCTGAACTCCAGTGATTCCACCAATCCCTACCCGCCGGAATTTCTCCCGGCTCAGGGGGTTACCTTCACCCGCTATACGGTCATTCAAAAAGCCAATGTGAACGGCACGGCGTTGACCTTGCTGGCGCCGGATGCCAATGATCCGGGCCTCAAATCCATCGCGGTCACGGTCTCGTGGGTCGAGAGCAACCAAACGAAAAGCGTGGTGTTCACCAGCTTGCTGGAAGATCCGAATCGGGCCCCGTTGGACAGTCAAATTCATGGGGCCGTGACGGATCCAAGCAGTTCGGCGGTACCCGGGGTGCTGGTGTATGTCCTCAGCAATCCGAATTGGTCTTTTCTGACGGATTCCGCGGGCCGGTTTACCTTACAAGTGGCGAACGGCACGTACCAAGTCACGGCGAACAACGACGCCTATCTGTCACAAAGTTCGGGGAGTTTGGTGTTGGCGAGCACGACCTTGGTCAATAATTTTACGAGTTACACATTGAAGCAGACCGGCATGGTATCGGGGTATGTGTTCACCCGCCCTAATTTGGTCATCTCGGAATTGTGCCCGAAGATTTCAACGGATAGCGACCATGAATACTTTGAGTTGTATAATCCCACCTCCTCGACACTGGTCGTGAGCAGTGCCACCGTGCGACTGAGCTTGGTGAATCAGAACAATGTTGTCACCACCATGGTGCCGGCGTATACCAACACTTTGGTAGAACCTAATAAGTATTTTTTGTTTGCCAACGCCCCTCAAATCGTGGCGTTGGGCGTCACGGTGACGGCCGACGCGGTGTATGCGACGACCTCATTGGACGACATCCAGGGGGGCGTCGTGCTGGCCGACGCCAGCGGGAACCTGATTGATAAAGTGGGGTACGGCTCTCCTGGCAACTTCAAACCGGCTCCATCGAATGCGGTGGAAACCACCGGAATTGATATCAATCCCACCTTGATGGATAATTGCATCGAGCGGCGGTCGTATCCGAGCATCCTGACTTTGATGCCCAATAGCTACGGCAATGCGGCGGACACCCAGAACAATTCGAACGATTTTATGAAGCACGCCACCCTCAATCCCCAAAATTCCTCTTCCGCCGCCGAAACGCCGAACGGGGGCACCGTACTCACGCTCGCGATGGTTTTCACGGATGATGGATTGTCCAGCACGGTGACCACCAGTTCGTTGGGGGTATATTCGGATACCAACGTGGCGTCCGGCACGTGGACGGTAACGGCGAGCGGGGGGTCCAGCATGACCAGTCTTACGTATTCCGTAGCCTCGTTAAGTTTGGTGATGACTAATAATGCTAGTCTGACGCGCGATCTGGTGTTAACGGGGGGGACGGCCTTTGGGTACATCACGGGCCAGGTCACCACGGGCGGGACCACGGCGTTGAATAATATTCTGATGCGGGCCGGCACTTCTCAAACGAGAACCAATTCCAATGGGAATTACAATCTTGCGTTGATGGCTGGGACGTACAATCCCATCGCGAATTACAATTACGACAATCTCAATTATTCCCAGAACACCTACAACACCACCCTCACCTTGGTGGCGGGGAACGCCTATCAAGCGGATTTTAATCTTTCGGGAGCGGGAATTGTATCCGGTAAAGTCACGATTAATGGCACGGATGCTTTGCCGAATATTGAGGTTTCGGCTTTGAACGCCTTAAATCAGGTGGCGGGCAGGGCGGTGACAAATTCTTCGGGAAACTACACCATTAGCGGATTACCAACTTCGGGCAATAATTACACGGTCTCTCCTTTACTGGATCCTAGGGAAACCAGCGCGCCCTCAACCCGAACGGTGACGGTGGCGTCAGGCAGTACCACCGGGAGCTTGAATTTCACCATCAGCAATGCCTTGGGGACGTTATCGGGACAAGTGAAACTTTCTACGGGAGAGCTGATCACTACGGGCGTAGTGGTAGTGGCGACGACCGGCACCATTACCGGAGATCCGCCGACGATCAATAGCACGGTCCGGGGCGGATCCACGGTGTATTACGCGGCCACGAGCGATTCCGAAGGCACGTATTCCGTCCAATTGCGGGGGGCGGCGTCTCCAGGGACGACGTATAACGTGTACGCGTGGTACACGAATTCGAGCGGGACGACCACCAAGAAATCCGGCACCAAGGCAATCATCGCGGGCGGCTCCGCCACCCTGGACTTCACGACCTTCTAATGAAAAATATTCGTAATCGTCACTCGTCACTCGTCACTCGTCACTCG
>OBEQ010006215.1_pt1 | contig 13600 bp, 13 predicted proteins | sample 1670901 | NCBI WGS metagenome assembly OBEQ01 (sample SAMEA104232315, study PRJEB22302) | groundwater metagenome | biome: forest; feature: aquifer; material: groundwater | place: USA | collected 2011-08-07 | depth 5.4 m
GCATTTCGTTCGTTTCTTCCGGTAGCAAATGCATTCGGTCCTGGATCATTAATAACATAGACCGTAGGTTTGGGAATATGAGCCTTCTGTGAAAGATTCTCAACTACAGTATGAAGCTCCGCATATTTTTGTTCATCTGCAACTTCTGCGCCACTAGTAGTTAGTGCAAAGTAGGCAGAAAAATAATAACTAACGAAATTCATAATAAGCGATGCCAAAAAGAAACCATAGAGATAGTTGATATTCCCTGTTGCCCTACTTACGATAAATCCAAGAAACACAACGACTACTAAAAATGCTGTCATCAGGAAAAACGTTTTTGCATTATTTATTCTTCGTACAGTGTGCAAAGATTGACTATGAGTGTGTTCCATGTGTCTTTGTACTATACAAGACGTCATTTTTGTGTCAAGAAAGTTTTTCAGGAAACGAGAGACTACTCCTAAGATACTTTTCTAATAAAGCACTTATTTATATGGATTTTTTATCCTATGTTTGGTACTATAAATAAACTATGTCCCAAGAAACTCTGCACAATAAACGACACTCACTAGCCCATATTCTCTTGATGGCTATCAAGAAGCATTTCCCTGACGCGCTCCCTACTATTGGTCCAGTGATCGAGCACGGATTCTATTATGACATCGACTTTTCACGGGGGAACAAAATCTCTGCAGAAAATTTTCCCGCGCTTGAAGCAACGATGCGCGAGATTATCGGAGATAACCTAGCCTTCACTCATAAGGAAGTAACTGCAAACACTGCACGGGATCATTTTGCAAACAATAAGTACAAAAAAGAAATTATTGACGACTTAGAAAAAGAAGGAAAGGCCATCACGCTTTATTACACAGGCAAAGACTTCTATGATCTTTGTGTGGGAGGACACACTGAAACGACCGGAGAAATTGATCCTCTAAGTTTCAAATTAGATAAGCTCGCCGGAGCGTACTGGAGAGGTGATGAAAGGAATGCGATGCTTACTCGTATCTATGGTCTTGCATTTGAAACACAAGAAGAACTTGAAGCGCACATTCTCCAACAGGAAGAAGCAAAAAAACGAGATCATCGTGTGCTTGGAAAACAACTAAAACTTTTTACTTTCAGCGACCTTGTAGGTCCTGGGCTTCCACTTTGGACACCTCGTGGAACAATCATTCGTGAACTACTAAATGACTATGTATGGTCACTCCGCAAGAAACAAGGATTCCAAAAAGTTACTATTCCTCACGTAACAAAAAATGACCTCTATATTAAAAGTGGTCACTGGGAAAAATACGCTGAGGATTTGTTTAAAATTAATACACGAGATGGTCATACTTTGTGTATGAAGCCAATGAACTGTCCTCATCATGCACAAATTTATGCAAGTGAAATGCGTTCTTACAAAGAGCTACCGCTTCGCTTTTCAGAAACTACGATGGTATACCGCGACGAACAGTCGGGTGAACTTTCTGGTCTAGCACGTGTGATTTCTATCACCCAAGATGATGCGCACGTATTCTGCCGCGAATCTCAACTTGAAGAAGAAGTAGGAAAAGTGTGGGATATTATTTCTACTTTTTACAGCACATTTGGGTTTGAACTTACTCCACGTTTTTCTCGAAGAGACCCTAACAATAAAGATAAATACATGGGAACTGATGAGGGGTGGGACAAGGCAGAATCTGCTATAAAAAATATTCTTGAAAAGAGAAGTAAAGATACTTGGGTAGATGGTCTTGGTGAAGCTGCATTCTATGGTCCTAAAGTAGACTTCATGGCAAAAGATTCAATCGGGCGCATCTGGCAAGTTGCTACTATTCAGCTTGATTTCGTACAACCAAGTAATTTTGGTCTTGAATTTGTAAATGAAGAAGGTAAACGTGAACAGCCAGTAATGATCCACTGTGCAATTATGGGTTCTATCGAGCGATTTATGTCGACACTTATCGAACATACTGCAGGAAACTTCCCTCTTTGGCTTTCTCCAAACCAAATCACAGTCCTCCCTATCGCTGATAAGCATCAAGGATACGCACAAGAAGTAGTAAACAAACTTAACGATGCAGATATCAGAGTAGAGCTTGATGATTCAAAGGAAGGACTTGGTAAAAAAATTAGAAACACTCGCGAGATGAAGACACCGTACTGGGCAGTTATTGGAGATGCTGAAATCACAAATGGCACTGTCACCCTTGAACACCGCACAGAAGGGAAAATTGGAGAAATGAAAGTTGGAGAACTTATAGAAAAACTAGTCTCAGAAATTAAGGAAAAGAAATAAAAAAAGTAAACCCGGGCTCGTGGCCCAGGGTTGTGATGAAATCCAAACGGGTCTCATCCTTGCTGTCGTTCGTAACTCCTGCGGAAAGTTACCTTTACGACATTTGAATCTTTCTCCGCTTGTGCTTGTTTCGGCACCGACTGGTCCGGTGTCACTATCCATGGACTCCGACACTTGCAATCTGCCGGACGATCTTGCAAAGGATGAATGCATGCACCTTCGCAATTGCAATCGAACAGTTGGTTTTTGTGCGCCACGTGATACCCCTTTCCTGGCTACTATTGTTGCTACGTTGTGGTTCATAATTTATTGTACGCTTACTAAAAAGTATTTTCAATCAAAAAGAAAGGAGCTTTTTGTGGACACTGTGAATAACTTTAAAATACCCTTGTTGAACAAGGGTATTTTAAAGTTATTCCTAAGTAAGTATTATTGTTAAATTAAAAAATGCCGAAGCGCTTGCGCGCTTCGGCATCATCATTCACGCTCCTCAGTGACATCTTCACCTTGGATACGACCCCAACCTCCTGAGGCAGACCCTTGAATGTTTCGGGTCGTCGGGACAGGCTTCATGACGAGACTGGTGTCATCGTCATCACCCGTTGGGGATGGTTGCTCACCCGGGCGAGCACCCGGCAGTTCCCTACCCGGAGGCTTTACATCCGTGACAACTTTCGGTGGCGGGAACGACGGTGCCGTGCTGTGCACAATCGTCAGTGTCGTAGGTCTTGCAATTCCCATGTCTTCGTCTCCTTCACTGTTGAGGTTGCTGATCTTCCTGATTCTGACGCTTTCGCGCAGCATCAGGATCTTGTTGCTGTTCCTGGAGTTTCCAGGGATCGTCGTTATTCATCGAGAAATGTCTCCAAGAACAAAAATGACTTCTAATATAACATATAAAAGCTAAAAGGACAAGGTCTATTCCTTGATTTCGTATTTCTTGTGAAGTGTCACTGGTAATCCTGCAGCAAGGGATTTATCAATCGTGTCTTGTGTACCTGTACTATTGTTTACTTGAAATGCGTACACCTCATCTGAAATCGCAACCTCTTCATTATGACGAAGATCATAATGTTCCTGGGTAATATCGTGATCGTTCGGCATTTCAATTAAATGTTCTGGTTTGATTTCTTGTATTTGCGTGAGTATTTTTTCTAAAGCATTGATACTGTCTGTGGTAACTGGTGCTTTACACCAGTTGGTATGATAATCATTAATATAATTTTCCAAATGTGTTGGGATAATCACTTTCAAAGTCGCACACGTTGGATCTAAAGTTAGTGCCTCACTCATTGCAAAATAATCAACTCCTGTTGCCCCCCCTTTTCAGGATTTAATATAACGGAGTCAGGTAATTTGGTCTGGCGTATAGATACGTTCCGACCCCGACCCCTGACAGGACTTAATATAACTGAGTCATCCGTTGTAATATTTTCCTTCGCAATGGCTCGATCTGTAACAAGGTCGGGCTTTTGCGTTGTGTTCCAAATCAGCGCGCCTGTCGCCTCAAGTCCTAACACGATTGGTGATTTGGTTGCCTCGACAATCAGCTTGTCTTCGGCTTTGAATTGATCCCAGAAAAGTCCAAGGTATAGGCGTTTCAATTCGTCGGGTGCTTTATGGTAGGTCTTACCGATGTTTCGCATGAGTGCGAGTACGTCTTGGATAACATCAATCTTTAGGTTCTTCGTCTGGTCCAGTTTGTGCATTTCATCCTCGACACCATCGATTTGTTCTCGGTAGCGGACCTTAATCTTGGTGAATGCCGTATCATCAATGATTCCGTTGATCAGCTTTTCTTCTGCGATCTCGAGTTTGCGCTCGAAGTTTATTTTTGATGTCATGAACTGTTTCTTTTGGTTGCCGACATCGGACTTCTTTTCTTCATAGATGTCCCGCATTTTCTTTACCACCTTATCTATGAACTCGTCGGAGAATTGCAGTCCTTTGAATTTCTCAATAATCTGATTTTCTAAATCAAACACCTCGACGTACTTGTCGGTGCATTTCTTCTGATCGTTGGAGCGATTACAGTGGTAGTACGCTTTCTTTTTCAAAGGGTGATACTCGGCCGTGTATCGTTGGCCGCACTTATTACAAAATACAAATCCGCGTAGTAAGAAATTATGTTTGTGTCGTCGGCATGCATAGCGATTGTTTTCAGTCATGACTCTTTGGCATTTATCAAAAAGCTCTTTGGTAATGATTGCCTCATGCTTGCCGATATCATTCATTCCTCGCCATTCCATTCCGCCATAATAAAAAGGGCATTTGATTGTCCGAAACATTTTGCTCATTGCCACTCTCTTGCCGACGGTGCTGACAAGTCCTTTCTTGTAGAGCAGGTCCCGAATCTCAATTAGGGAATAGTCGCCGGTGCTGTAGAGCTTGAATCCCTCGGCGATGAGCGGTGCGCGGATCGGGTCTGTCGTGATGATCCGTTTCTTTTCATCATCGGGAGTTCCCGAGTTGAAATAACCCATTGGAGCTTTTGTCGGCCACCATCCATCCTTGTATTTCTGTTCCATACTCTTGAGTGTCTTTCGGGAAGTGATCTGTGATTGCAGTTGGTTCACACCGGCGATTATCAAGTCCATGAAGTTGCCCTCGGGCGTGTCCTCGAGTCCGGGTTGTGATACCGAGATGAGCTCGACACTATGCTTTCGCAGGAGTGCTTTGATCGTGAGGTGATCTCCGGCATTGCGGGCGAGTCGGTCCGTATCTTGGACGAAGATAGCTCCGATGCTCTTGTCCTCTTGGATACGGATGAGCATGTCTTGGAGTCCGGGGCGATTCATATTAGTCGCACTCTTACCCGGGTCCTTATAGACACCGTCGGCGGCAAGTTTGAAGGTTTTCATGTCCTCAATGCCGCGCTCGCAGAGACGCAGTTGGGTTTTTAATGAGTGCCGTTCGTCGCCGGCTTGTTCGTCGGTAGACACTCGGCAGTAGATGAGGGCTTTATTCATAGTAATTGTAATGGTTAGCTGATAATGGCAATGCACACGACATCATGCCAAGAACACGGGATATAGCAATGATGGAGTTTGGTTTTTGTGTCGTATATGTTGTCATTCGGGTTCATTTTTCAGTACCGGCTTATTCAGGGTTATTTTAGAATGAGCCTTATGATATTTGGCTTTTTGAAAGTGACGGTTCTGCGTTTCGGCGTTATTTCTACTGAATTGGCCTTGGGCAGTTGGTGTGCATTTTTCATTCGGGGTTATTCGGGGTTATTTTGATTCTATCCTTATTTTACAAGGGATTGGAAAATGACTGTTTTGCTGACCTGTGGCTTTTTTGGTTCGTCGTGATTCGTTGTTATTTTTGATTTTTCATTACCCTTTATTGCCGGTTATTTTGGTTTAAACCTTATTTAATAAGGATGGGCATTCTGCATTTTTCATCACCCGTTATTTTTGTTTGAGCCTTATTTTTCAATGTTTTGAGTTTTCCACTTTTTGGGAGTTCGGGTTTTGGTTCTTTTAGTTTCTTTTTCTTTCTTTAGGTTTCTTTACTCTCGACGGTCGTGTTCACTCGGCTGAATATTTTTGCTAAACGAAGTAACATTTTCAAGGACTTTACTCATTCCATTTTGCAATTCTTCTCTTTGCTTTTGTTCAGCCAGTTGAACATTCTGTATCGTAGGCTGAATTCCTTGTTCAATAAGTTGAAACGCTTGTTCAGCCTGTGGATTTTTTGCTTGATATATCCAAAAGTTTTCCACACGCATGCGCTTTTTCGGCAGACGAGTAAGGCGACCTTTCTGGATTAGTGACGTTATGACCCCGCTAATTTTTCCTGTGGACCAACTTGGCAGATGGTCAAGATGAATATCTCTGATGGTTAGATCAGAGACTGTTCCAAAGCGTTCTGTTTGTTTATGATCCCAAGAGACAAGACAAGCATACACATCAAGGAGCCGGTACTCTTGGTCCGTCAAATCTTTTCTGTCTATGATGGCTATGTATCTATATAGCCGTATGAACCCCGGGTAATTTTTCATGTTCATGTTTATTTTCATGCTCTATCTGCATCAAGAGAATCTGGGCGAGACGCTCGACAAAGAAGTCCAAGTCTTTTGGATTTAGTGGGACCTGTGGAGGGACCGGCTTGTTGTCGATTGTCTGGTCCATATTAATTCACCTCGTAGAGACGGGTCTTTAAAGCTTTGATCTGGTCAAAGTACGCACGTGGTTCGACCGACAACTGGCGTTTTTGAAATTCATCGAGGAGGCTTTCGAGCTCGGGCGTGCGGGCGAATATAAAATACGCGCGGCGCGGTTGGCTCTTGTCGACATCTTCGATTGGCACGAACAGCGAAATGGCTGCCGCGCATGCGAGGTCTGATGTTTGATACATGGGTTGTTTATTCATCTTCATGTTCATTGATAATCGCCAACAAAAAAGCAGGCTTGTGTATAGCCTACTGAGGGGAGAGTGATTCAATTTGGAATACTGCGAATCAAGTGAGTCGTTATTACTCACGCCAGACGGTGTTCATTCGCCACTTGAAAAGCTTGGGAATACCGAGCTGTTCCTTGGCACGCTTGTTTACCAGACGCGTGGCATCGTACACGCTCCGATTTGAGTCCTTGCTCCAGTCGATCATATCCATGATATCGGTTTCCTTTACGCGAGTGCCGGCCGACACCTCGAATAGTTTCTTGGTGAGAAAGAACTGGTTTGTGTTGATAGGTATTTCTACTTGTGTGCCGTTGAACGAGAGAACGCCAGTCGCTTTATCGAATGCGAGCTTGTTGTCGGTGACAGCATCACTTTTTACATTGAGGTTTTCGTATACAGCGTCGCGTACCTTTTGAAAGGCTTTCCAGTCTGGGATTCTGAGGCTCACGAAATTCTTCTTGAATGCTTTCGGATCATCAATTGCCGCACGGTACGCGATATCGTGATTGCCCAAGAAGTTAGGGCCGTAGTGAAAATTCATAGAATCGCCGGGACCTTTGGAAACTCCAACGGGAAGATATAAGTCTTCGATGATATCGGTGCGGTAGAGGGTTATGAAAAACAGGAGGACATTTTCGTCCATCAGAATTTCGGGAAAAATTTCCGAAGTAAGTATGATTTCGCCGTTCGCCTTGTCGAGCATGTTATGAGTCGAGGCGATACAGTCAATTACCGCCTTTATGTTCTCAGTCGGGGTGAATGCTTTGTTTTCGGGGTAGTAGTCCAAAAGGGCGGACCAGTCCTTGGTATTCATTTTCATAGTAATTTTCATTAAACGGAAGCAGTCACGTTCAACTTTATCGATTATAGCTTTTTTGAGGATTTTTTTCAGCTCTGGTGCGGTAAAGTAAATGAACTAGTTTGTTTACATCTTCTACTTCAAAGTAAACAAACATGCCTACTTTGTTTACTTTCAACTCCCCTAAGATTGCTCAAATTCCCATATAATGCTAATATAAGTACTGGAACGGGCTTTTAAAGCCTATTCCAGTCTACAAATGGATAAAAACCCCACAAAAGGTGAATATTTGGATATTTTATTGAGATCCGCTAAAACAGTCTTTTCGACGAAAGACGCTGCTTTATTGTGGAATGAAAGTGATGAAGCGATCGTTGGTGACAGATTAAAGAAATATGTGAATGCCAGAAAGTTGATCAGAGTGCGCCGTGGATTTTACGCAAAAGATAAAGATTACAATCGCTTTGAATTAGCCACTCGAATCTATACTCCATCATATGTGAGCTTTGAAACTGTCTTAACTCGCGAGGGTGTTAATTTCCAGTACTACGGAAACATTTTTGTTGCGTCCTATGTGAGCCGAGAGATACAAGTTGATGATCAAAAAATAACTTTTGTACGAATGAAGGATTATGTGTTGAGTAATACCACCGGAATTGAGCATGTTGACGGTATAGCTCGGGCGACTAGAGAGCGTGCGATGTTGGACCGTGTCTATGTAAGTAAAAACTATTATTTTGATAATTTGCGTGGCGTAGATTGGAATAAGGTTTTTGAGATCTTACCCATCTATCACAACAAGAGAATGGAAAAGACTGTAAAGGGATATTTTGATCGTTATAAAAAGTTAAATGAAGAAAAATAATATGACACTCGATTATTCAAAACATAAAAGTATTTTGCTCCAGATCTTGAAAGAGGTCTATTCTGACACATCTCTTGCCACAGCTCTTGGTTTCAAAGGAGGAACCGCGGCGCTTTTGTTTTTCGATTTAAATCGAAACTCAGTCGATCTTGATTTTGACTTGCTCGATGATACGAAAGAACAAGAAGTATTTGAGAAACTTCAAAAGATTACTGCAAGCTACGGCACTATCACTGAGTCAAAAATAAAGCACTTCAACTTGTTGAATGTTATTTCTTACGCGCCCGGCGCACAACAGATAAAAGTGGAAGTAAATCGTCGCAAATTTGGTTCAAAGTACGAAGTAAAAACGTTGCTCGGTATTTCTATGCTTGTCATGATCAAAGAAGATATGTTTGCTCACAAGCTCATGGCTATGTACGAAAGAATTGGAGAGACGAGCCGAGATATATTCGATGTTTATTTCTTCTACAAAAAAATGTGGGAAATAAATAAAACCATCGTAGAGTCTCGTGCGGGAATGCCTTTCAAAGAGTTGTTGCAAAAGTGTATTGATAAACTTGAGCAGATGGATAACAAACATATCCTTGATGGTCTTGGGGAATTGCTCACTGAGCCCCAGAAAGATTGGGCGCGAGCAAAACTTAAGACCGAGACGATCTTCTTATTAAAGCTCGCTCTCAGTAACGAGAAATAAAAGCATAAATTAAAATTACTATGACAATCGATACCCAAGAAAACAAAAACTCAATTATTTCTTGATCCTAAAACAGAGAGACTAGCATTTGACCAAAACAATCATCATCCAAGTGAAGTTTTTACTAAAGTTGTAGCAACTTTTAAAAAGTCGGCATCAGAAATAAAGACTAATGCAGTTAAATAATTTATGAATAACCTATTAAAAAATACACGTTTTCTTATAAAAAATAGATTCATACTGTTTATTATTTTCTTTGGAACTTTCGTGGTGGTACAGTATTTTTTTAACGGCTTATTGCTACCAAGCACAGAAACAAAAGATTTGTGGTTTTATTCAGGTGTTTTTATGGTTCTGTTTTCAATTCTTTTTATCGAACCATATTATTCTTCACCTAAAAATGTGATCACTAATGCAATACCCCTACTACTTGTATTTTTATCAATAAAAGATTCATTTAATAATGAAGTTTTTTGGTGGACTGCGGTTGGTATATTAATTCTACTCATAGCATTATCTATCTCAGCTTTGGGTCTTGAAGATAAAAATAAAAGCCCCGACTACTGGAAGAACAAGCTTGCCATTTGGATAAAAGATGCAGTTGTTGTGTTCGGTCAAGGTAAAGTTTTATATTCTTCAGTATTCATATATTTTTTGCTTACATACCATTCAATTCAAAATTTCTATACTCTATCCATGTTCATAATATGGTTCTTCGTTCTTTGTATAAATCCAAAAAATCTTCACGGGAGTTTTGCTGTTCCAACTAAAGATAAAAACAGAGAACAGATAGGAGAAATTTTTGGTGTTCAGTCAAAGAAAATATTTCTAGTTAAATTATTTGAAGACAGAAATAGTATCAAAAAGTTTGATGTTGTAAAATTTAAATACTCGATGTCAGATGCAAAAGACTTAGTCATTAAAGGTGTTGTGTTTGATACATATCTTTTAAATCAGGAAAAATGGGCAAAAGTATTACAATTGTCTGACCCAAGATCAGAAGAATCAAAATTAGAGAAAAATATTGTTTATAAAATATCAGACACTGCTGAAATAACAGCATTGAATAATGAATTAAAGGTCAGTGATTTAGTTGGTGTTATTATTGATGGGTCTACCATTGGAAAGATAAAATTTGAATACTCAAAGAAAAATGATGATTTACAGGAGGGTGATCTCCTAGAATTAAAGATTGGTAACCGTAGACTATTTTATCAGGTGATAAGTGGTTGTACTGAAAAAGAAAAATTGGAAGCTAGAAATGAAACAGGTTTTATTGAGGGTGAGGCAATACAGTTGGGTGAGTGGAATGGGACCGTTGTAGCTTTTGAAAAATTTGGGTGGGTTCCATCAATCAATACGCCAGTATTTAAGACAACTGCCTCAGATATTGAAATAGCACCATTTGCTTATCCAAACTACAAACTAGGACAAATCCCCGGCACGTCTTTACCATCTATAATAAATTTAAATGAAGCAATAAGTCATCATATGGCACTACTTGGTGTAACTGGTTCAGGTAAATCTTTCTTGGCACGAGAAATTATTAATCAAATAAAATCTGATACTAAGGTTGTTTGTGTTGATTTTAATAAAGAATTTATTTCAACACTTACTCCTCCTCCTACAAATATTGTGAGTGATGAAAAAGCAACCGAAATATCAGAAAAGATTAATTGGATAAACAATGAATTAGACAAGTTTGGTAATCAACAAGATAAAGCTCAAATTGCCACCAAGCAGAGTGAGATTAAATCTACTTTAAAAACAGAGATTGATAATTTCCTAGATGATACAACTTCTAGTATTAAAGTTTTTGAGCTACCAGATGTTAATAATACAACGGGAATTTTGGACTATACAAAGTACTTTTTCAAGGTCCTTTTTGAAGTTGCCAAAGAAAGACAAATAGCGAATAACCCCGCAAAAATATGTGTTGTCTTAGAAGAGGCTCACACAATTATTCCAGAATGGAATTTTTCTGGAAGTAATGATAAAACCTCACAAGGTTTAGTAAATAGCATAGGTCAAATAACATTACAGGGACGAAAATACGGTGTTGGGTTTCTTGTAATTGCTCAAAGGACAGCGAATGTATCAAAGACGGTCTTGACTCAGTGTAATACAGTTATCTGTTTTCAGGCTTTTGATGAAACTAGTTTTAATTTTTTGGGTAATTATGTGGGTAAAGATATGGTTCAAGCATTGCCAAATCTGAAACAATACCATGCTGTCGTAGCTGGTAAAGCAATAAAAGCCAACATCCCAATGATTATTGATCTTAAAAGATAAACTTGGCAGGAGTTTTATTTTGCGAAATTCGGGCCCCAGGCCCCCGAAGGGCTGCACAACTCCGAAAGGCGAGCGAAAGCCTCACACGGGTCAATATCCGGCGAATTACGGCAAGTTTTTGGGTAGGTTTATGCGAGGTTCAATTCTTTCCGCTTGTCGGAAATCAGCCTTAGTTTCTCTCGCAAAATTTGCATATAGCCCTCGTCAAGAAGTATAGTTAGAAGGTCATTCTGACTCTGCCCCTGTGACTATTCCATCTCCACGAGAAAGTACTTCTCGTGCGGCAGCACGCACATCATGTTCTACTTCACTATTTGTAAGTCTCCATGTTCCTGTAAATAAAATCCATTTCATATTTATATTTTAAAATCTTAATCAAATTTGTATTTATAGAAGTCAAAAATTATTCTTGATACGCGAAGCTTAGGAATTTTTTGAAAGAGACGTAGGTAGTATTACGTTGACTGAAAAAATTCCGTAGCGAAAAAGTAAACGGGATGATTTTTGACTTCTATACTAAACATCCAAATTCGCGTCCTTTGCGTATGTCTGAATAAAGGATTTTCTTGGCCCCACCTCACTTCCCATCAACATTTCAAACACGCGATCTGCTTCTTCTGCTTCAAATAGCGTCACCAGTTTAAGGGTACGATTCTTCGGATCCATGGTAGTTTCCTTAAGCTCATCTGGGTTCATTTCTCCAAGACCTTTGTAGCGCTGTGTCGGCGGAAGTTTGGTTTTCTTCTTGGTAGTTTCTTCTTCGTCTTCTCCTTCGGTTTTTTCTTCTTGTGTCTCAGTAATGTCTACAGTATCAAAATCTTCCTGCTTGAATCCGAGTTCCTTATAAATCGCATCACGCTCTTGATCCGAATACGCATAACGAACTTGCTTGTTGTGGGTGATCTTATAAAGTGGTGGTTGCGCGATATAAATATATCCAGCTTCGATGATAGGACGATAGTACCTGAAAAAGAATGTGAGTAGTAGCGTGCGGATGTGTGCACCGTCCACGTCGGCATCGGTTGCGATGATCAGTTTATGATAGCGAACCTTGGAAAGATCAAAGGTATCTCCAATAGCAGCCCCCATTGCAAGCACGAGGTTTTTAATCTGTTCGCTTCCCAGCATTTTATCCAAGCGAGCGCGTTCTACGTTTAGGATCTTACCTCGAAGTGGAAGTATCGCCTGTGTGCGACGGTCACGACCCATTTTTGCAGAACCTCCCGCAGAATCTCCCTCTACAATAAAGAGTTCTGAATCAGCAGGATCATTACTCTGACAGTCAGCAAGCTTTCCAGGAAGAGAAAATCCTTCAAGAGCTCCTTTACGAAGAACAGAATCCTTCGCAGCTTTCGCAGCTTTGCGCGCGCGAAGCGCGAGCAATCCTTTCTGGATGATTTCTTTTGCATCATCTGGATTTTCTTCAAGGAAAAGTGTGAATGCATCAGAAAAGACAGTAGAAGTCGCAGACTGCGCTTCCATCGATCCAAGCTTAGCTTTGGTTTGCCCTTCAAACTGAATCTCTCGAAGCTTCACCGATACTACACAGGTAAGTCCTTCAAGCACATCATCGCCGGTTAGGTTATCATCTTTTTCTTTGAGAATATTATTTTTGCGGGCATATGCATTTACCAAACGAGTAAGTGCCGTTTTAAATCCAGTGACATGGGTTCCTCCTTCTGGGTTAGGAATGTTATTTGCAAACGCTACAATCTTCGTCGCGAAATCATCAATATACTGCAACGCAATTTCCACAAGCACTCCTTCTGCTTCCTTTTCTACATAAAAAATATTCTTATGTACCGGCTTTGCGAATTCATTGTAATGCTTTACAAGTGACTTAAGACCACCTTCAAAATAAAACGAAGTGTTGGGATTTTCATATGGAAGATCAGCAACATATGTTTGTGCTTCAAGATCCATATCGTCTGCATGACCGCGCGCATCGATCACAGTGATCGCCATACCCTTTACAAGGTATGCCTGCTGACGCAAATGAGAGACGATAGTCGGAAGATCAAAATCAGTCCCTTCCTTAAAGATTTCCGGATCAGGTTGGAATGTAGTAATCGTACCGACAAATTTACTCTTTCCGATTTGCTTAACAGCTGCTTTGCGAATACCCTGTTTATATTCCTGAATATAATATCCACCCTCACGATGCACTTCTACCTTACAGTAAATTGAAAGAGCATTCACAACTGATGCTCCCACTCCATGAAGACCTCCAGAGACTTTATAACTTCCATCTCCATCATTATCAAACTTACCTCC
>OBEQ011473925.1_pt1 | contig 13599 bp, 10 predicted proteins | sample 1670901 | NCBI WGS metagenome assembly OBEQ01 (sample SAMEA104232315, study PRJEB22302) | groundwater metagenome | biome: forest; feature: aquifer; material: groundwater | place: USA | collected 2011-08-07 | depth 5.4 m
AGACTTCCCTTCGGCTCGGTAAAGGTTGATTCTTTCACGTTCCTCGGGAGCCAAATGCAGATACCCTTTTTTCATGCGCACAGACTAGCTCCTTGGGGAGCTTGCCGTCTAAGTGCTGCACTTTAACATTGAACCCGGGAAGCCATATTTGGAAATGGGAATATTCAAGGAGTTGAAGAGGAAAGAAAATTTTGATTCGGTTAAAGTCGACAATGGATCAGTGTCGTGGGTAGGTGGGCAGGATTTTTGTCCCGACACTCTTTACCTCGATGGCCAAAAAGTCAATTGACTTGTTCGGCTAAAGCCTGAACTCCACCAGCTTCGCATCCGCCCGCTGGTTCTCATACTCCAGCCGGATCCAATCCGCGGACCGCGCGACCTCGCCCGACACTTCCACCTGATCGATGTTGCCGTAGAAATCGTAGCCGGGCTTGCGGTTGCCGTGGCGGCCGATCACGAACCCGGGCCAGAAGCGATAGTCGAAGGAACCCGTGCCCGCGATGTGTGCGGACAGTTTGCCGTCCACGTAGAGCGACAGGTTGGCGCCGTCGTAGGTGCCGGCCAGATGATGCCACGCGGAGTCGAGCAGGTTCACGCCCTTGGGCGTTTCCACCTGGACCACCTCGCCGTTGAAGAACGAGAAGCGGCAGGAGCCGCCGGGCATCAGGCGCAGGTTGTAGCTATCGCCCATGGACAGGATGTTGCCGCCCAGGGAGGCCGTGCGCGCGGCGCGCACCCAGGCGGAGACGGAGAGCTTGTCGTTGGGCTGCAAGAGCGGGTTGGCCACGGCCACGGATATGTAGTCGTTGCCGTTGAAGCCGGCGCCGTGGCCGGACACGCCGGAGCGATCCGTGGAGGCCGTGCGATCGGCGGCGGGATCGTAGCCCACCGCGTCCTTGTAGAGATCGGCGGTCACCGTGTCCGGGGCGTCCTCGTCCAGGTGCCATACGCCCGCGAAGCCGGCGTCGGCGCCGAACACTTGGCGGGAGTCGGCAATCACCTGGGCGCCGGCCAGGCCCCAATGCATGGTGATGAACTGGGCGTTGGAGTTGCCGTTGACGCGGTCCACGCGCACCCAGACCTCGGCCAGGGCGGCGGCCGAATCCCAACGCTCCACCTCGTAACGCAGGCGTTTCCCCTTCGCGTCCGCGAAGCGGATGTCCACGCCCCCGCGGCTCTGGGAGAAATCGAAGTTGACCTTGTTCAGGCGGACCAGCACCGGGAAGTCGTCGACGTTGGCGGCCACGTTGGCGCCCGTCGCCGTGGTGTTCAGGTAGAGCTTGCGGGCGTGCGGCCACGCGGAATAGTTCTCGTTCTCGAAAGAGGCCAGGCGCACGGCGCCGATGTCGTTGGTGTCCAGGGCCGTGGCGGAGACGTTGGCTATCTCGCGCGCATCCACCGCGGGGGCGCTGTAGACGGCGCGCAGGGTGTAGGTGCCCTCGGGCATGCCTTCCAGGTGGAAGCTGCCGGTGGCGGAATCGGCCTTCACCTGGCGTTCCAGGCCGTAGACCTGCACATAGGTGCGGCCCGCGAAGCCTTCCGGCGGCACGATGGAGCCGGAGACGGCCCCGGTGGGATGCAGAGCGGCCTTGCCCAGGGTCACCTCGGAGGTATCGCCCGTGAGCGTGCAGGGAACCAGCAGGCCCCAGGACGCGCTGTCGTTGATCTCCAGGAAATATTCGCCGCGTTTGACCGAGTCCATGCGGAAGACGCCGTTGGCGTCCGTGACCGCGTTGATCACCGTGCCATGCAACGCGTTTAGAGCCGTGGTTTCCGATCCCGTGTCGGCCAGGAACAGTTTGGGCCGCAGGCGCACGTGCGCCAGGGCCGCGGGCGTGTGGTCGGGGTATTCGAAGGAACCGACCAGGGCCACTGCCTCCGAACCGCCGCCGCCGCTTTGGGCCACTTCCGTGGGTTGTTGCGTGCAATTCGAAAAGGCCAGCAGGGCGAGTCCGCCCACCAAGACATGGACGATTCGGGCGCGCAAGGTGCGGGCGCACGAGGTGCGGGCGCACGAGATGCGCTTGCCGATTTTGATTGAGACCATGCTAAGCTTCATGCTTCCCCTCGTCGGCCTTCCGCGTTACGGGAAAGATCTGGAAGTTGACCTGGATCACCCGCTTGGGATCCGTGCAGTTGCGCGCCAGTTCCAGCAGCTCGCGACGGAACGTCTTGATCTTCTCCTCGATCATGGCGTAGCCATCCTCGGGCAGGCTTAAGGTCAAGGCGGAAAGGCTGCGCTCGTCGCGCGGGAGCTTGTCCAGCGCCACCTTGGCCAGGTCCAGGGTTTCGATGATGAATTGGTTGACCGCCAGGGATCGCGTATCGTACCCGGAGGTGATGACGGGATCGGTTTTGCCATAGACGCCGGCTTCGTTCTTCCTGATCAGGTTCAGCTCTTCCAGCAGCTTGACGGCCTTCTGCGCTTCGGCGGTGGAGATGGGCGGCTCCAGCAAGCGCGCGAGTTCGCGGTAGTCGTCCACGAAGGGATGGAAGGCAAGCAGTTCCCGGATCACGCTGTAGTACCACTTCTCATAGAACGCGTATTGCGTCGCGTCCACTTGCTTGAGGTTGGATTTGGGGAAGGTGATGATGCGTTCGAAGTAGCGCTTCTTCTCCGCGTGGCCTTTGCTCTGATTGAAGAGCACGAGCAGTTCCAGGTAGGCGGCTTCGTCCTTCTTAAGGCCCAGGAACTCGACGAAGCGCGCGAGGGTGTGCGGCGAGATATTGGTTTTGCCTTGCAGGATCTGCGCGAAGGTGCCGGTGGATTTGAAGCCGATCGCATGCGCGATGTGCCGATGCGTGAATACTTTCTGCGCAGCCCGTTTTGCTTCGTAATAATCCCGAAGGTACTTCCGGTAGTCGGTATAGGCGTAGAGATCAACCATGGCGATTTCCATTAAATATACCGATTTTCAGCGGGGGCGCCGCCCATTTTCCAGCTATTTTTGCTTCGTAGGAATGAGGTGGATTTCGCCAAGCCCAGGCTTTTTGAGGAGGATCTCAAAGACCCTGTAACCAGATTCTCGCAAGGGCCGGGTATTCTCAATAAACCAATCTCCCCTTCGTTTCTGATTTTCTTGGGGCAGGCAGGTGAGGGGATTAGTTACCGTACAGCGGAAATACATGTCCAATCGACGCGTGAAACCGGAGGGCGCTTTTCCACTTTTCAGACCCAAATCGTTCCCAATCGGCGCAAATAGCTTTTGGGCTAAGGAGGGCTATTGTTCTATGTTTAATGGCAGTCCCTCCTTGATGACACATCACAAGCCTTTGACATGATAATATGACGACCTTGGCACAAACCGCACCTGAAGCAGGACCTGTCGTGGAAAATATCAATCCACTCAAAACCACCTTGTTGTCCTACAAGAAGGAGTCATTGCAGCAGTTCGCGCAGCTCCTGAAGTCCGCGGACGTGGGGCCGTTCCTGCAACTGTTCGCCGGCAACTTCGGCCACGCGGACAAACTCCAATGCGAAATGGCCCTGGCCATCTTCAGCCCTGGCGACGATCTGGATGCCTACGTCCACGACGTGGCGACTCTCAAGCTGATCGCAAAGGTCCCTTGCCTGCTCGCCATCGTCAACGAAGGCGGCATGGCCCAGGTTTCGGAAGCCCGCACCGAGCTGGCCGCCGACGACATCCTCTATCTGCCGCTGCCTCCCCATGAGCTGGGCAAGATCCTCAAGACCTATGTCGCGTCCATCCGCATCGAGCACAAGAAGAAGTCCCAGCGCACGGACTTCTCCCGCAAGGCCCAGGCCCTGGGCGCCATCCTGGTCGAGAACGCCATCATCACTTCGGTGCAGCTCAAGAAGGCCCTGGACTTCCAGAAGGAGACCACCAATCTCCGCCTGGGCGACGCCCTGGTTTCCCTCGGCTTCATCGACGAATTCCAGAAGACCCACTTCCTGGCCAGCCAGCTCGGCGTGCCGGTGGCGACGCCCAAGCAGTTCGCCAGCGCGGATCTGAACGTCGTCGCCCTGATCCCCGAACGCGTGGCGCGCGAGTACCATTGCATCGGCCTGGAAAAGATCGACGATGAGCTGATCGTGGCCATGGTGGATACGTCCAACCTGCGCCTGCTGGACAACCTGCGCGACCAGACCGATTTGCGCATCACGCCCATCCTGGGCACCCTGGAAGACATCACCGTCTCCATCGAGCGATACTACCGCGACATCGCGTCCCACCGCAGCGCCTCCGACCTGATGGCCGATCTCGCGACCGAGGTCCAGTACATCAAGAAGGTCGAAGAGGAGATGGGCGTCGAGGAGGCCGCCAGCGCGGGCGCCGAACTCGGCATCATCAAGCTGGTGAACATGCTCATCGCCAACGCCGTGCGCGACCGCGCCAGCGACATCCACATCGAGCCCATGGAGAAGGAACTCTCCGTGCGCTACCGCATCGACGGCGAGCTGCGCCGCGTCATGTCCCCGCCGCGCCATTCCCATCAGGCCATCATCACCCGCATCAAGATCCTTTCCGATCTGAACATCGCCGAACGCCGCCTCCCGCAGGACGGGCGCATGGTGGTCAAGATCGGCCTGAAGGAAGTGGACGTGCGCGTCTCCATCCTGCCGACCATCTTCGGCGAGAAGTGCGTGCTGCGTATCCTGGACAAGGAAGCCTACGAGAAGTCCATGTACAACCTGGGCTTCACCGATCACGAGCTGAAGATCTTCCGCGAGAACATCTCCAAGCCCCACGGCATGATCGTGGTGACGGGCCCCACCGGCTCGGGCAAATCCACCACCCTGTATTCCGCCCTGCAGCAGATCAAGGACGTCACGTCCAACATCATCACCGTGGAAGATCCCGTCGAGTACCACATGGAGGGCATCACCCAGGTGCCGGTGAACGCCGCCATCGGCATGTCCTTCGCCAACGCCCTGCGCTCCATCCTGCGCCAGGATCCGGACACCATCCTCATCGGCGAAATCCGCGATAACGAGACGGCGGACATCGCCGTCAAGATGGCCCTCACGGGCCACATGGTCTTCTCCTCCATGCACACCAACGACGCCTCCAGCGCGGTGGCGCGCTTCGTCGACATCGGCATCCCGCCTTTGCTGCTCGCCTCCTCGCTCAACCTGGTGGTGGCCCAGCGCCTGGTCCGCAAGATCTGCTCGCGCTGCAAGGTGCCCTACGCGCCGCCGCAGGAGATGATCGATCAGCTCGGCCTCAACGGCAAGCATTCGCCCTTCAAGGATCTGACCGACGTGAAATTCCACATGGGCGAAGGCTGCGTGACCTGCAACGGCGTGGGCTACCAGGGCCGTATCGGCATTTTCGAAATGCTGAACGCCACGCGCGAGATCAAGAAGCTGATCCTCAAGAACGCCTCCACCATGGACATCCAGGCCTGCGCCGAGCGCGAAGGCATGAAGACCCTGCGCCAGGCCGGCATCGAGCTGGTGCTGCGGGGCGATACCACCATCGAGCAGGTGCTCGCGGCGACCACGGAGCTATAGGACGATCATGGCCGGCAACGCCCCCAAGGCCCCGCGCGAGGAGGACCTGGACTGGAACAACCTCTCCGATCCCGTCCCCCTCAATCTGATCGATCCCGGATTCCAGGCCCACCCTACCCACGACGCCGCCGCAAATCTCTCCGGCTCCGATTCGGAAATCCTCCCGCGCGCGGAATCGGAAGCCCTGGCCGATGGGACCCTGGGCGACGAGCCCGTGAATAAACCCCTGACGCAGGAATCCACCCGGCAGATGCCCGATCGGACCAGCCCCTCGGATCCGGGACCGGCGGACTCCGCGTCTCCCGTCACTCCCACTCTGCAGATGCCTTCGCGTCCGGAAAGCGGAGGCACGACTTTCGGTGGAGCCTGGCCGCAGGATCAGGCGGACATCCAGGATGAATTCGCGCGCATGCGCTCGAAGATGGAAGCCGAGGCCGAGGCCGAGAAGCAGGCCAAGCACGAGGCCGAAAAGGAAGAGGCCTCCCAGCGCGAACGCCTGGAACAGTGGATGGCCAACGCCCGCAACCGCCTGCTCAAGGCCGATGCGGACCTGACGGGCCCCACCTCGCGCATCCGCATCCGCAAGGATCATTCCCCCAGCCTGTACCGGCTCGCGGAGATGCAGAAGACCATCTGGGTGGAAGGCCAATCCACGCAGGCGGAATCGACACAGGCGATGCGTCAGGTGGACAAGGAGAAGGCGCCGCCTCCGCCCCTCGATCCCATGGCGACCATCTCCGTGCCTACGGAGCAGTTCCTGACGCTCGACGCCCCCGCGCAGCCGACCATGCGGGAACAGGCCCTGGCGCGCCAGGCCGCGCAACAGGCCGTCCAGGTGGCAGCGGTGCAGCAGAACGCCGCCCGGCAGGCCCAGGAACAAGCGACGGCGCGGCAAAAGGCGGAACAGCTCGATATCGAACGGATGAACGCCGAACTGGCCGCCGCCCAGAAGGCCGCGCAGAACCCTTCGCAATCCGGACCGCAGACCGGCTCCGCAAATGCCGGGCAGAACGCGCTTACCATGCATACCGCGCCTGGTTCACGGGAAGCCGCCGGGGAAAAAAATCCCCACGGCCAATCCGAAACCGCCTTCCAGCCTATGACGCGCGAGCAGGCGCTCACCCGCAAGGTCGCGCAGTTGCGCATGGTCGCCGAAGGCGGCGAGAACACCCTGGCAATCGGTCCCGGGGAAATCCCGGAAGAGCGCTCGGCCCTGCATTTCGCCATCGCCGCGGTGGTGTTCGTCGCCATCCTGGTTCTGGGCATCGGCCTGTTCGCTGCGACACAGGCAGGGCTGTTCGACGGCCTGGAAAACCGGATCCCCTTCCTCAAGCCCAAGATCGCGACGCTCCCCCGTCAGCCGGCGGCGGAAAAAACGCCCGCTCCCAAGCCGTCCTCCGATCCGGCCACGACCGCTTTCGGGGCTCCCGGCAACCAGCTGTCGGCCCCGGCTCCAACCCGTTCCACCGCCCCTTCGCCCGATGTCGCCCCCGGCACCCAGCCCAGTAACCCGGCCGCTCCCCGTCCCGCCCCGCAGGCCGCTTCGATGCGTCCGGTAACCGCGCCGCGCCCTTCCGCCGCTGTCGCAGCCGTGCGCGCCCCCGCGCCCAAGGCCGTGAAGCCGCCCACCGCCAAGCCTTTGACCCGCGAAGCCGCCCGCCGTCCCGCCCCCAAGAAGATCGTTACCCCGGCCGCTTTCGCCGCGCCGCCGGTCACCGATGATCTGCCTCCCGCTCCCGCGGAAGCCGCGCCGGCCGCGGCTTCCGCGGCAGCATCCGCCGCGCAAGTCCCTGCCAAGACCCCGAAAGCCGCGGACGACGACGGGGAAGTCCCGGCCTACGCCAAGCCCCGCTCGAAGACCTCGAATCTCGGCGAGATCATCCTGCGCGCCTCCATCCAGGCCGCGACCAACATCGACAAGGACAATCTCCAGGAGATGTACAACCGCTACGCTCTCGGCTTTCCCGGGCTTTCCGGCGAAGTCGTGATCGGCCTGACTGTGGATCCGGGCGGCCGGGTGCTGGAAGGTTCCGTGGTCAGCAGCAGCACCGGCGTGGAAGCCTTCGATCAGGAACTATTGCGCAAGGTGCTGGATTGGCGCCTGCGGTCCTTCCCGGAATCGCGCCCAAAATTCATAACCGTGCCGTTCCTCTTTCCCCTGCAGGGACGTTGAGCGCCTCCAAAAGCTATATTTCGGCGATGCCGATTTCCCCCTCCCGTCGCATGCCGGTTACCCGATCATCCATCCGCGGCCTTGCGTCCGCCTGGTCCGGATCCGTTCTCGCCGCCATGGCCATCGGCCTGAGCGCCTGCGGCGGATCGATGAACATGAAGAAGAGCGATCAGGGGATATTCGGCACGTTCACGACCTATGGCCCTCCCGCCGTCATCGCCAATTGCGAACCCCTGGTGACCCAGGCGCAAAAAGACAGCTGCAAGCGGGACAACCTGCGCGTGATTGAAGAGCCGCTCCAGAGCGCCATCCTCATCCGCAATCTGGCCACCCGCGAAGGCGTGAACATGAACCTGGACGCCCAAGGCTCCTTCCGGGTCGAACTGCTGCCGGGCAGCTATGAAGTGTGTTTGAATGGGGAATGCAGCGATCCCCTGGACGTGCGCCAAGGGAAGTTCACGACCTACGGCCAGCGCCTGCCCAGGCCCGAGGCCGCCGGCGCCAAGCCGCCTTCCGACACGTCCCGCACGGCCAAATAGCTTTCGGCCCAATCGGCCTCCCGTTACCGATATTGGATTTATACCCGTTCGGGTATAATCGGCGGCATTTTATTCCAAAGTATACCCGAACGGGTATACTTTCATCAAATAATGTTATATTATACCTGAACCGGTATAATAATGACTTCTCTCTCCAAATTCGTAAAAGAGCGGCGCGGCCGGGCCGGCTTGGGGCAGGAAGCCCTTGCGGCCAAAGCAGGCGTAGGCCTGCGCTTTCTGCGGGATTTGGAGCAGGGGAAAACGACGCTCCGGTTGGACAAGGTGAATCAGGTCCTCGCGCTTTTCGGACATGAATGCGGGCCGGTGAAAAAAATCCGCCGGGATATTCCGGAGACGGAGCGGAAATAGGGCATGGAATTCCGCAGCGCCGTGGTACTGGTCGATGCGATACCGGCGGGACGCATCAGCGAGATCGAATCCGGATACCGGTTCGCTTACGAGAGCGGGTATTTGGCGCAGGCGGAGGCCATGCCCGTGAGCCTGACCCTGCCTTTGCGGTCGGAACCCTACACATCCAAGACGTTGTTCCCGTTTTTCGACGGGCTGATTCCCGAAGGTTGGCTGCTGGCCGTGGCCGAGAAGACATGGAAACTGGACTCCCGGGATCGCATGGGATTGTTGCTTGCCTGTTGCCGGGAGTGCATCGGTAACGTTTCCGTGATCTCCGGAGACGATACGTGACGGCCGGAACCGGAAACCGCTGCCTGGCTTGCATGGAGCCACTGGACGATGAGGATGCCTATCATCCCGTTTGCAGCCGCAGGTTTTTCGGATCCGCCGTTCCGCCCCGATTGGAATACAGGCTCGATGAAATGGATCGGTTGGCGAGCCAGGTAATCCGCACCCACACCGCCGTACCCGGAGTCCAGGCCAAGATATCCCTCGACCTGGAAAAGTCGCGGGGAGCCGGTAAGGCATCACGCCTTACCTTGGTCGAATTGTGGGGGCAATTCATCCTCAAGCCTCCGACGAAACAATACCCGTCGTTGCCGGAGCTGGAAGCGTTCACCATGCATCTGGCGAATGCGGCGGGCATCCGCACCGTGCCCCATGCTTTGATCAAACTGAAGTCGGGGGAGTTGGCTTATATCACGCGGCGGATCGATCGCGAAGGCGGATCGAAACGGGCGATGGAAGACATGTGCCAATTGACGGGTAGACTGACCGAGGACAAATACAAAGGTTCCCTTGAACAAATCGGCAAGGCAGTGCTGCTGCACTCCACCCAATCCGGATTGGACGCGATCAATTTTTTCGAAACCATTCTATTCTGCTTTCTGACGGGTAATGCGGACATGCACCTGAAGAATTTTTCCTTGTGGCGCCCCACCCCGGATGAGATTCAGCTTTCACCCGTCTATGATCTCGTCGCAACCAAGCTCTTGCTGCCCAAGGATTCCGAAGAGTCGGCATTGGCGGTGAACGGAAAGAAGAAGAATCTGCGCCGCAAAGATTTCGATGCGTTGGCCTTGAGCCTGGAGGTGCCGATGCGGTCCCGCGAGAACGCCTATGCGATCATCGCCAGAACGTTGGAGAGCTCCGGTGGAGTATTGGTTAAGAGTTCCATGCCCAAGGGAATGAAGGCGGATTTTCGGGCTTTGCTCAAATCCCGCTGCAAGCAGCTGGGGTTCCAGGCCTCCTGATAGACGCTTCGGGCTAAAAGAAGCCGCGCAGAAGCCACAGGGCGAATATCAGGATCAACGCCCCGGAGACGATGGCCGTGGTCAGCCTTCCCGCGGTTGGCTTGGGTTTGCGGAAGCCTTCTTCCTCCAATCCATCCTCATAGCCGCCGGCTTCGGGCAGATCGATGCCGTCCATGTAGGTGTCCTCGGACCAGCCGGTGCGATCATCCGAGCCGCAATGTTTGCAGGACTTGGCGCTGCGGTTGATGCGTTCGCCGCAATGCGGACAGGCGACCCAATCTTCTGACATGATCGGGAAATTAGTAAGAAAGCGGGTAGGCCGGGATAAGGCGCGAAGCGCCGAAGCGGGGGAACAGCGTAGGGCGTTTCGCGCAGACCGGATCGCCTCAGGCGGAGCGGGGATTGTTCAAGGCGCTTCGCGCAACAGGTCCGCGGAGACGCGGCGATGGGCGGCATCGGCATCCGGCAGGGAGATGAGGGACTCGCGGCACCAGCGTATGGCCACCTCGGCGGAACGCAGGTTGCCGCCTCCGCGGCCGCCCCCGGGCGCGCCTTCCGAGGCCATCCACGAGGCGAACTCCAGCAACAGGCTGCCGATATACGTGCGCGCCAGACCGAAGGCGAAAGGCCTGGCCATGGCTTCGGCATACTCGGGATCGGCGCTATCCATGCGCTTGCGCCCGTCCTGCAAGGTTTCCAGCGCTTTGCGGACCCGGCGGACGCTTTCCGCGAGCGCATCGCCCTTGACCTTGCGCAAGCGTTGCGACACGTCCTCGGCGAAGGGTTCGAAGGCGCCTTCCTTCTCCATCGCCCGCAGCACGTCCAGGGCCAGGACATTGGTGGTGCCTTCCCAGATGGGCAGGACCAACGTGTCGCGCATGAGCACGGGGATACCCGTATCTTCCACGTAACCCGCCCCGCCGAAGGCTTCCATGGCCTCGGAAACCATGCGTACCGCGCGCTTGGCGGTGAAGAGTTTGGCGACGGGCGTGAGCAGGCGCAGCAACGCGGACTCGCCTTCGGCGGATTCGCCCATTTCCTCGCGGCCCAGCAGCAAGGTCAGATGGAAGGTGAGATGGAAGCAGCCTTCCCATTCCACCTGCATGGCCGCCAAAGTCTCGGCATGGGCCGGCAAATCGATCAGATTCCTTCCGGAGGCCTGGCGACGCGCGGCGTAGTCCTTGGCGAGCGCCAGGGCGCGGCGCATGAAGGATACGGCGTAGACGGAGTTGTGCAGGCGCGTAAGGTTGAAGAGCGCTGACATCTTGCGGACGCCGTGGCCCTTATCGCCCACCAAGCGGGCGGGCGTGCCGTCGAGGATGAGTTCGGCGGTGGGCAGGGCGCGCGAGCCGAGCTTGTCCTTGAGGCGGTTGATGCGGATGTCGCGCAAGCGGCCGGCGTCATCGAACAGCTCAACGTAGAAGAGGCTGAGACCGGCGCTTCCGTGGGCCGATCCTTCGATGCGCGCCAGGGTGAGCGCCATGGGCGAGGTGGTCGCGGAGGGGAACCCCTTGGTGCCGCTGAGCAGATATTGCGATCCTTGTTTGCGGGCCGTGGTCATGGTGCGGGAAACATCCGATCCGCCCGCGCGTTCCGTCATCCACTGTCCCGAGGTCCAGAACTCGGAGGGTTTGCGCGCGAGGAGATGGCTGAGCGCCCGGTCCTTGAGGGCGTCGTCCGCATGCAGTTCCAGGGCGCGGGCCGCCCCGTCGGTCATGGCGAGAGGAGAGGTGAACCAGGCCGCGTCCGGATGGAACATATAGAGGCGTGAGAACTGATGGAGGCGCGAGAAGGAACCCGCCTTGCGTTCGTACGCGATGGAGACCAGGCCTTCCTGGGCGGCGATGTCCTGCAGGCGTTTCCAGGCGCCGCTGGTTTCGATGCGGTCGATGCGCGCGCCCCAGGCGTCGAACGGAACATGGCGCGGGGGATTCGCCTCCGCCTCCAAACCCAATCCCTGCACCTCGTCGAGGACGCGCTGGCCGAAGGCGAGCAGACCCGGTGCGAGGGTTTCCTGGAGTTCCGCGGGCAAACGCCAGCGCAGGAAAGCCTGCAATAAAGGATCGGCCGCGAAAGGATTGCCAAGGACCGGACCCGGCTGGAGGAATTCTTCCATGGCCCTAAACTATCTTTCTGACGCGGCCGACGGGATAGAATTAAAAAGTCAAAATGAAAAATGCAAAAATCAAAAGTACGGATAAGAGCTCAATCCCCTGTTTTTCTTCAATTTTGAGTTTTTCATTTTTCATTTTTCATTTTGCACTCTCTCTTAACAGTTCACTATGACCGATCCCCTATCCCTTTTCCATCCCCTGATCGGCGCCTGGTTCCGCGAAAAAGTGGGCACGCCTACGGACATCCAGGCGCAGGCCTGGCCGCGCATCGCGGCTGGGAGCCATGTGCTTTTGACCGCGCCCACGGGCAGCGGCAAAACCCTGACGGCCTTCCTCTGGGCCCTGGATCGTTTCGCCACCGGAACCTGGGCTCCCGGGGCCACGCGCATCCTCTACATCTCGCCCCTCAAGGCCCTCAACAACGACATCCAACGGAATCTGGTCGCGCCCCTGGAAGCCATCCGGGCCCGCTTCGCCGAGGCCGGGACCGGCTTCCCCGCCGTCCGGGTCCGGGTCCGCAGCGGCGACACGCCCGCCTCCGATCGCCGGCGCATGCTTAAGGATCCGCCCGAGATCCTCATCACGACTCCCGAGAGCCTCAACCTGATGCTGCTCTCCAAGTCCGGACGGGACTCCCTTCGGGATCTGGCCGTGGTGATCCTGGACGAGATCCACGCCGTGGCCGGGACCAAAAGGGGCACCCATCTCATCACCGCGGTGGATCGCCTGGTGCCGTTGGCCGGGGAGTTCCAACGCATCGCCCTCTCCGCCACCGTGAAGCCCATGGAAACCGTGGCCGCCTGGGCGGGAGGTTTCATCCTGGGGGAAACCGGATACGTGCCCCGGAACATGGAGTTGATCCAATCGCGGGCGCCCAAATCCTATGCGTTACGCGTACGTTACCCTACGGATCGGGATGCGCCTGTTCCTGAAATCGGCGGCAAGGCAAAAGAGCCGGGAAAGGACCGCGCGGAAAACGGAGGAACAGCCGGCGCATTGGAAGGCGCGAGTCCTGTTGAAATGGACGTCTGGACATCAATCGCGGGAGAACTGAAGACCCGCATCGCCGAGGCCCGTTCCACCCTCATCTTCGCCAACAACCGCCGCCTCTCGGAGCGCCTGGCTCGGCTCATCAACGATCATGAGGAAACCCCGCTGGCCTACGCCCATCACGGGTCCCTCTCGCGCGAGATCCGCGCCGTGGTCGAGACGCGCATGAAGGAAGGCTCCCTGCCCGCCATCGTGGCGACCAATTCCCTGGAACTGGGCATCGACATCGGCGCGCTCGATCAGGTGATCCTGGTGCAAACGCCATTCTCCATCGCCTCCGCCTTGCAGAAGATCGGACGCGCCGGGCACGGGGTGGGCCAGACCAGCCGCGCCATCCTCTTCGCGTCCCACGCCAAGGATCTGGTGGACGCGGCTTCCGTGGTCAAGTCCGTGCTCACCGGGGACCTGGAAGACACCAGGATCGTGGAAGGCCCCCTGGACCTGCTGGCGCAGATCATCCTCTCCATGGCCGTGTCCGAGGACTGGACCCTGGACCGGCTCTACGCGTTCATGCGCACCAGCCATCCCTATCGCAACCTGCCCCGGGCGCATTTCGATCTGGTGGTCGAGATGCTGGCGGGCC
>OBEQ012734959.1_pt1 | contig 13597 bp, 12 predicted proteins | sample 1670901 | NCBI WGS metagenome assembly OBEQ01 (sample SAMEA104232315, study PRJEB22302) | groundwater metagenome | biome: forest; feature: aquifer; material: groundwater | place: USA | collected 2011-08-07 | depth 5.4 m
ATGAACGAACCATTACGAGCCGAACATTTTTATAAATTTTTCCAGTGTCCACATTGGATATGGTATGACATCTATGGTGATGCCAAGCGAAAGAAGCACGTGCCGCCGCTTTTGGACATGATTTACAAAGGCAAGATGATAGAGGCAGGAACCACCCTCAAGAATCATAAAAAATTTGAAGAGATAAAGCCCGAGCTTTTCAGAGATTTGGACGAGGCCTTTATGGCAACTCTGGAACTCATGAAGCAGGGTAAGAATATCTATCATGGTGTTCTGATGTCAGAAAATTGGGTTGGCATTCCGGACTTGCTTGAAGCAAGACCTGGCAAGTCCGAATTCGGAGATTGGGAATATGTCGTCTATGATGCCCAAAGCTCTCTTGAATTGCGGGATGAAAATAAATTCCAGCTTATTTTCTATAGTTTAATTCTGGAACGTTTGCAGGGAGCCAGGCCAAAAGAGGCCTATGCTATTGATCCCCAAGGGAATGAACGTTCTTTTTTGGTTGATGATTTTGTGGAGCAATTTCATTTGACTCGTCTTCAGATAGAGAAAATTCTTGACGGTCAAAAACCACCTCCATTTTTGAAATCTGGTTGCAAAAGAACTCCGTGGTATTCACTTTGCGTGGAAGAAACGAAGGGCTGCAATGATGTTTCGTTGATTTATAAATTGAGTCAGGCTGATCAGAGACGTCTTTATGATATAGGTATTACGACAGTTCAAGATATGGCGAACGCCGATGTGAATGATTTGCAGACAAAACTTGAGGATTGGTCATTTGATAAACTGGTGAGATTTAACAATCAGGCCAAGGTGCTTATTTCCAATGAGCCGATGATAACAAGAAAACCGGAATTTCCGGAAGTGAAGCATGAAGTTTATTTTGACATAGAAAGCGATCCGACCAGGGACATAGATTACCTTCTTGGAATGGTGGTCAAAGATACGACAAAAAGTTCAGAGCCGGAATATAAATATTTCTTTGCAAAAAGCAAAGACGAAGAACCGGAAATGTGGAAAAAGTTTTTGGATTTTCTTGTTGGGCTGGAGGATTTTGTTATTTATCATTATGCCTATTACGAAAGGCAGGTTTTTGACCGCTTGGTTCTTCGCTATGGAGCGCCGACTACTTTAGTCAATAAATTTAAAGAAAACACCATTGATCTTCACCTTAAAGTAGTTGAATCTGTTGTTCTTCCGCTATATTTCTACAGCCTGAAAGATGTTGCTAAATATTTTGGCTATAAATGGAATGCTCCCGATGCGGGCGGAGCGGAATCGGTTGTTTGGTTCAGTGAGTGGTTGGACAAAAAAGATGATGCATTATTAAAAAAGATTTTAAAATACAACGAAGATGATGTTCGGGCAACACTTCTGATTAAAGAGTGGCTTAGCCAGCACAAACCTCAGAAGAAAAGAGAGAAATTGGATTTTCCAGAGGAATAGTCGCTATTGTAAGTTCGGGGTCGTTTTGTTATAATGGACTTGTTATGAAAAGAATCATTCAATTTTATATCTCAAAAGGTGATAAATACTATACCGCTGAAGGTGCTGATTTATCCATAGTTACACAGGGTAAAACATTAGATGAACTGGCTGAAAATATTAGAGAAGCAGTTGAACTTCACTTGGAAGGAGAAAATCTAGCTGATTTTGACATTGCTCCAAACCCATCAGTTTTAATGAATTTCGAACTTCCTGCCCAAATTCATGCGTAGACTCAAGGTCTTGTCAGGCGAAGATGTGATAAAGATTCTTGGGTCTTTTAATTTTGCCATGGTTGCCCAAAGGGGCAACCATATTAAACTTCGCAGAACAATAAATAAAATTCATCAGAATCTTACCATCCCAAACCATAAAGAATTAGACAAAGGAACTCTTCGGGCAATTTTTAACCAAGCATCAAAATATATTTCTGAATCAGAACTCATGCCCCATTTTTATAACGAATAGCCAGCACAAACCGACAAAGAAAAAAGAAAAACTGGATTTCCCGGAAGAATAGTTAACACACCCTCCGCCAGTTGTTTAGGTTGCGTATGATATTTGGTAATAGAGGTTCAAATTTTTATGAAAATAAATTTTTATTCCGACTCAGATTTAGAAGATTTTAAAGAAGCTGTTTTAGAATACGAAAAGATATGGAATGAGGACGGTTTTAAAATTTTAGAATCATGGGAAAAGCATACCGGCTTAAAATTTAGAGAATCTCATATCAACGCAATTGTTTGGGATGGAATGAGCATGTCCCATCCACTTGGTTTACGATATAATTTGCTACCTGACGGTAAAAAAGCAACACTTGCCCATGAATTAGGCCACAGGATACTTTATAAAAGAGTTTCTGGCATGGAAAAATCAAGTCTAGATAGACATAAGTTTATGAATCTCATGTTTTATTATGTTTTGAAAGATGTGTTTGGAGATGCAATGACTAGGATAATAGAATGGGAAAGTAATCGCCCAGACACTAAATATAAAGAGGCATGGGATTGGGTATTAAATTTTGGTGACGAGAATAGAAAAAAGAGGTTTAGGGGAATTTTAGAAGGGGACCTGTCTTTGTTAAGCTAAAAAATACCTTAACCTCAACGGCTCACATATGTGAACCGTTGATATAAGAGCAGTCCTAGCACTTTATTTCATGTCTACTTTGAACTTTTATTGCCAATTACTATCAATCTACCAAAGCAACCGGCGAAGGGAGCATGCTTTTATGAAATCAGCCTCGCCTCATCGGGGTCCCGCTAAGGCGGGATAGATTTTTCAGAAAAGTATGCTCCGCAGCATGCATGGTCATACGACCACTGCTCGCCTACGGCGGTTGTAGAGGTTGTGTGAACTGTTGAAATAAAGTACTGGGCGGAGCGGAAGTCTTGCGTTCAAAGTCTGAATTTCTGGAGTTTTTGATTTTATTCACAATAAGGTTTATTGTGGTATGATTTTTAGAAATAGTTCCTTAAAAGAGGGCTCACATGGATTTTCATGTCGGCGATTCGGATTCGTTTTCGGAGGAAATAACCCAGGAAAAAATCTCTGATTTTGCCAGAACATCAGGAGACACCAATCCAGTGCATCTAGACGAAGGATACGCCAAGACCACTCGTTTTAAGGGGTGTGTAGCTCATGGTGTTTTGATTAATGTCCTCATCTCGCGTATTTTAGGAACACGGTTTCCTGGTCCGGGTACGGTACTACTTTCAATGTATGTTAAATACAGTAAACCTATTTATCCTGGCGATGTCATTACTGTGAAATTAACCATTGCAAAGGTAAAAAAAGACAAACCAATTTTATTTTTTAGAGCCGAGGTAACCAATCAAACAGGAGATTTAATTTCGAAGGGCAGAGCCACTGTCTTAGTAGAGTGAAGGGGTGGAGCGAAAGTCTTGCACTCCTTTTTTGTTTATGTTTAAATATATTTCGTGCGTATCAACTATTTATTAATCGGAATAATTGTCGGGTCGCTCCTGCTTTTTGTTTTTGTATATCCGCAAGGCGTAAAGAGGATAGGTTTTCATGTTCCTAATGTGCCTTTTCGTCTCGGATTAGATTTGCTTGGTGGTACTCACCTTGTCTATCAGGCGGACCTGTCAAAATCGGATAATAAATCAGATGCCATGCAAGGTGTCAGAGATGTCATTGAAAGAAGGGTTAATTATTTTGGTGTTGCCGAGCCGTTGGTTCAGATAAGCGGACAAGACCGTCTGATAGTAGAACTTGCCGGAATCAGCGACGTCAGCCAAGCAATTCAATTAATCGGGGCAACTCCATTCTTGGAATTTAAAGAAACAAAAGTTGATACGCAGGCGATATTAGATGCCCAGAAAAAAGGCCAGAGATTAAATGAAGATCCGTTACAGTCCACCGGACTTAATGGCAAACATTTAAAGCGCGCTTCGGTTACATTTGGCCAGCAAACCTACCAGCCGCAGATTAGTTTGGAATTAACAGATGAGGGCGCTAAACTATTTGGCGCAATAACAAAGAAAAATTTAGGCAAGATAGTTGCGATATATTTGGACGGAGTGCCTATTTCTACTCCAGTGGTCCAGTCGGAAATTAAGGACGGCAACGCCGTCATTTCAGGAAAGTTTACTCCTAATGAAGCCAAGCTCTTGGCAACGAGGTTAAATTCAGGTGCTTTGCCGGTTCCGATAACTTTGGTTTCCCAACAGACCATTGGGGCATCTTTAGGGGCAGAGTCGCTTTCTAAGAGCTTAAGGGCCGGTGTTTATGGTTTAATATTGGTGGCATTATTTATGATATTGTTTTACCGGTTGCCAGGGGTGGTTTCAGTAATTGCTTTGGGGGTGTATGTTTTAATCGTACTGGCTATTTATAAACTTATTCCGGTCACGTTGACCTTAGCTGGTATTGCCGGATTTATTTTGTCCCTGGGTATGGCAGTAGATGCCAATGTTTTGATATTCGCTAGAATGAGAGAAGAGCTTCACGCTGGAAAGACTCTTCACGCATCAATGCATGAAGGTTTTTCGAGAGCCTGGCTTTCGGTCAGAGACAGCCATGTCACCACCCTTATCGGCGCATTTGTGTTATACGCATTTACCACTTCAATAGTTAAAGGATTTGCTTTGACATTGGGAATTGGGGTTCTGACGAGTTTATTTACAGCAACGGTTGTGACAAGAATGTTTCTGAACTTATTAAGCGGACCAAGATTAGAGAATAAAAAATGGCTATTTTGATATGAATAAGGTTTACACAATAATGTTCTGGGTCTCTATATTGATGGTCACAGTTTCAGTGGTCATGATATTTGTTTTTGGCTTGAAATTCGGGGTTGATTTTAAGGGTGGAAGCGTGATGGAATTGAATTTCAAAAATGGCCGCCCCGATGTAGAAGCAATTAATACCGCATTAGCTGATAAGGATGCTCTTTTGAGTTCATCCGGAGTTGATAGTCTTATTATCAGAACTAGAGAATTAACAGAATCAGACCATCAGATCATTCTCGGCAAGCTTAATTTCGCTTTTCCATCATCTGGTCTGGAGGAGAATAAATTTGACTCGGTAGGACCTGTTATTGGAAACGAGCTCAAATCAAAAAGCATCAGTGCGATAATTTTAGTTCTTATTTCTATCATGGTTTACATCGCTATTGTTTTCAGAAAGCTTTCCCGGTTTTTGTCACCTTGGTCGCTCGGTGGTGCGGCTATTATTGCCTTGATGCACGATATAGTTATACCGGCTGGAGTGTTTGCATGGCTTGGATATGTTTATGGAGTGGAGATAAACGCCATATTCGTAGCTGCTGTTCTGACCATTTTAGGTTTCTCGGTTTCTGATACTGTTGTTGTGTTTGATAGGGTAAGAGAAAACCTTATGAAAAGCGGAGCTGGGGATGGGCTTGGAGCGGTGACTCATAAGAGTATTATGCAGACCCTAACTCGTTCCATTAATACGACCATGACTACGATACTATCTTTGTTAGCTATCTATTTCTTTGGAGGAGAGAGTATAAAATACTTCGCTTTGGCCCTGATACTTGGATTTTTCTTTGGAGCATATTCTTCGATATTTGTTGCGTCACCGTTATTGGTTTGGTGGAACCAAAGAACCCATTAAGATTCATGTGTTGACTGTATTCAATAGTAGTGATATTGTATATTTAAAGCTGAAGCTTGGGGATTACTTGGAGGAAATCATCCCGATTTGTATTCATATGAGCAAAAACAATTTAAATTTGGTTGGTCAGGGTGCAGTCACAAAAACGGTCGCAAATTTAGTCAAAAGTTTGTCAGCCAGAAACAAGGATATAATTTCCAGGCGTTTTGGTCTTAAAAATGGCAAGAAAGAAACCCTTGAATCGATCGGTAAAAGCTATGGCATTACTCGAGAGAGGGTAAGGCAGATTGAAGAATTTACTCTGACCCAGTTATCCAAAGAGGCTGTCAATCCCGAAGTGGAAAAATATGCCACTTTAGCCAAGAATATTTTGAATGAAAATGGTGGAGTTATGAAAGAAAAAGATCTGTTCAAGGCTTTCTCCGGTAGTGACTCTGAATCGGTTTTAAATTCGTCTTTGGTTTTTGTCTTGACTTTAGATAAAGATCTTACCAGATTCAACGATAATGATAATTTTTATTCTTTCTGGGCGGCTAACAATAACATTTTAAATAATTTTAAAAACATGGCTTCGTCTTGTGCTAATCTTTTAGAGAAGTCGGGGAAAGTAAGCATGGAGGATGAATTCTATAATTCAACTAAGAAGAATAATGTTCCTGGATTAAGCGGGGATTTTAATCAAAGGCATCTGGCTACATACCTTACAATATCAAAGAGCGTTGGCAAGAATATTTTTAATGAGATAGGATTAGTGTCGTGGCCAGAGATCAGACCCAAAGGCGTCAGGGACAAAGCCTACTTGGTATTGAAGAAGGAAAACAACCCTAAGCACTTCAGCGAGATTGCCAAAATGATAAACGCCATCGGATTTCAGGGCAAGAAAGCAAATATCCAGACTGTCCATAACGAATTAATAAAAGACGATAGGTTTGTTCTGGTAGGCAGAGGAATGTACGCTTTATCCGAATGGGGCTATAAATCAGGGACAGTGAAAGACGTACTCGTTGATCTTCTAAAGAATTCTTCAAAACCTATAGCCAAGACAGCCCTTTTGACCAAAGTAATGAACGCGAGAATGGTTAAGGAAAATACAATTCTCTTGAATCTTCAGGATTCCAAAACCTTTGTTAAAAACGAAGATGGAACTTACGAATTAAAAAAGGCATAAAAATTAAAAGAGCCCCGCCATAGCGGGGCTCTTTTAATTTATCTTCAATGGGGTATAATAGTTAGGTAATGGATCAAGTTTCTTTTGTTTTAGATTCTCTGCAGAATATATTTTTATTTATTGCTGGTTATTGGTGGATATTTCTGCCGGTTTTATTGTTTCTCGTCTTGATGACTGCTTTTGAGGCTTATACTAAATTAAAATACATAAAAGCTATTAAATGGGTTCTTTTAGAGATTAAAATTCCTCAAGACCCTGGAAAGAGCCCTAAGGCCACGGAGCAAATATTCGCCACTCTTCATGGCACCCTCCCCCCGCCAATAAAATGGAGAGATAAATTTTTTAAAGGCAAAATGGTAGATTGGGTCTCTCTTGAAATAGTCGGTATCGGAGGGGAAATCCATTTTTACATAAGAACTCAAGAGCAATATAAAAAATTGGTGCAATCCCAGATCTATGCGCAGTACCCTGATTCAGAAATTAGTGAAGTTGCTGACGATTATGTCAATTTATTGCCCTCAACTTTACCTGACGATAAATATGATCTTTTTGGGTCGGAGATGGTTTTAAGCAAAGAAGATTATTATCCCATAAGGACTTATCCTGAATTTGAAGAGAAATCAAGCGGGCCCGACTATGTTAAAAGAATTGACCCTCTGGCATCTTTGGCGGAGGTTATGTCGAGTTTAGAAGCGGGTGAATTTTTGGGTGTACAGTTGCTTATCAGACCCACTGGAGATGGCTGGGTAAAAAAGGGCCAGGCCGAGATGGATAAACTACAAGGCAAGAAATCCAAAGCCGGAGAAAACATGCTGTCAAGTGTTGTTTTTGAAATTGACAAATTAATTCCTGGCCATGTTGAGGTTGCCAAAGAAGACAAGAAGCCAGAACAAACCCAATTAACTTCAGGCAAGCAAGAAGCCATAAAAGCGGCTGAAAAAAAGATGTCCAAAATAGGATATGAATGCGGAATAAGGTTTATATATTCAGGACCCAGAGAAAATTTTCATAGAGTCCACGTATCTGGCGTAGTAGGAGCTTTTAAGCAGTTCGCCTTACAAACTATTAATAGTTTTAAACTTAACTCGACTACGATAACCGCCGGTAAATGGCCTTTCAAAAAACAGAAAGAATATAACAAAAAAATAATTTTATTGAATAAGTACAAAAACAGATCATTACCAATGAAGGCTTTTATATTGAATACAGAGGAATTGGCAACCATATATCACCTTCCGGATATTGGTGTTAAATCGCCGTTACTGCCGCGAGTTGAAGCAAAGAAAGGTGAACCGCCGGTCGGGTTGCCGATTAGTTAGTAAGTCAAATATTTAAACATGAATAATCCAGAACCAACCGAAACAGTTTTTTTAGGAGAAACAAGCTTTAGAAACGAAAAAGTCCGTTTTGGCATTAAGCAAGATGATCGCAGAAGACACATGTATGTCGTTGGTTCCACTGGCATGGGCAAGTCGGAATTCCTCAAGAGCATGGCTATCCAGGACATTGAGGCAGGAAGGGGGGTGTGTTTTATTGATCCTCACGGCGATACAGCTGATGATCTGCTTGACTATGTTCCAGAGAATCGGATTAAGGACGTTATTTACTTTGATCCTGATGATTTGCAAAACCCCATTGCTTTCAATGTCATGGAAGCGGTAGGAGGCTTTGATTACAGGCACTTAGTTGCTTCCGGCCTGCTTGGGGTTTTTAAGAAAATATGGGGAGTAGAAGCCTGGTCCGGCAGAATGGAATATATTTTGAATAATACCATTTTGGCTCTTCTTGAATATCCGGACTCTACTCTCCTTGGAATAAACAGATTGATGTCCAGCAAAGAGTACCGTAAAAAAGTTGTCAATAATGTAAAAGACCCGATAGTTAAAGCTTTTTGGACAGATGAGTTTGCCAAATATGCCGATAAATTTGCTACCGAAGCAACGGCAGCTATTCAAAACAAAGTCGGACAATTCGCTTCTAATAATGTTATCAGAAATATTCTTGGTCAGCCCAAATCCAAAATAAATCTTAGAAAAATTATGGATGAAGGCAAAATCCTCATTGTTAATGTTTCAAAAGGCAAGATTGGAGAAGATGCCTCGCGCTTATTGGGAGCTTTTCTTATTACAAAGATACAATTAGCGGCAATGTCGAGGGTTGATATTCCGGAATCAGAAAGACGGGATTTCCATTTGTATGTTGATGAGTTTCAGAATTTTGCAACAGAGTCATTTGCTAATATTTTGTCGGAGGCTAGAAAATACCACTTGAGCTTAGTGATGGCTCATCAATACATAAAACAGATGGAAGAACATGTTATGGACGCTGTATTTGGAAATGTCGGCACGATAATTTCTTTCAGGGTTGGTGCCGAAGACGCTGAATTTTTGGAAAAGTGGTTCCAGCCTGATTTCATGATGAATGATATTGTAAATCTGGGTAAACGCGATATGTACATTAAGTTGATGATAAACGGCGTTTCCTCAAAAGGATTTTCGGCTTCAACCTTGGATAGGTTTCCTAAATTAGAAAACTCAAATCGCGAAGCGATAATTACTGCCTCCCGTGAAGCTTATAGCACCTCAAAAGATGTCGTAGAAAAAGAAATAGCCGAATGGGCCGGGCCGGTTACTGAGGAATTTGCCCCGACAGAAAAAAGATATGACAGACCTTTTGACCGTCCTCAAGCCAGACCTTACAATCCTACTCAAAACAGGCCACCTATGCCCGGAAGGGACGACCACCGCCTTGAGCGGGGCCCCGCCGATGGCGGTGGTAGACTAGCTTATGGAACGCCTCGAAGAGATGACAGGCCTTATCCAAGAAGAGAAGAAAATAGGCCACAACCCATCAAACCAAAAGAAGCATCTTTGAGTAGCTTAAGTTCTGTTCCAGTTGATTTCAAGGGTCGGAAAATCAATCCGCCAGCTGGCGGAAGGCCTAAAAATAATAACCGAGATAAAAAAGAAGTTGACACAGGCGAACTGAAAAAATTATTGGAGGAATCGTTGAAGAAAAAAGAATAGTTGACAAAATTTAATTATTTTGATAGTCTTACAGTATCGTTCATTCACAACCGCATATTATCAAGAGAGAGCTGATGGTTCTGGCCCGATGACGCTCCGACAACCTGTCCGTAAGGATAAGGTGCCAACTCCAGCCCGAAAGGGAAAGATGGTGTGGGGTGTGAATGAGCTTGTTCTCGCAAAACCACCATATCGGTGGTTTTGCTTTTCTCGAAAGGAGAGGGTGGGATTATGAAAATAAAAGTTTTTACAGCTGGCGGGACAATAGACAAAATATACAGTGAGGAAAGAGGAACACTCAATTTTTCATTCGGAAAACAAGCCATTACAGAAATAAGCGAAAGCATAATTAAGCTAAACCTAGAATACAGTATAGAGCGCCTACTCGCAAAAGATAGTTTGGAGATGGACGAAATAGACAGAGAATTAATTAAAAGAGCTTGCTTGGGTTCAGTGGCTGATAAAATCCTTATTACTCACGGAACGGATACAATGATTGAGACGGCTAAGGTGTTGAGTGATATATCCGACAAAGCTATTGTACTGACAGGAGCTTCCCAGCCACACAGATTTCGTGAATCTGATGCCGAGTTTAATATCGGTGTTGCGTTTGGCGCTCTAAATGTCTTGGACAATGGTGTTTTTATTGCCATGAATGGCAGGGTCTACTCTTGGGATAAATGTGAAAAAACTGCCGATGGACGTTTCTTGGAGAAATAATTAACACCGCCTCGCAAGAGGCGGTTTTGTTTTGCAAATAAAATATGATAGGGTAGCGTTATTGTGCCGAACAGATACTACAAAAAATTTATTAGGATTCCGCCTAGTGAGAGTATAGATATCAGAAAGATTATGCCCATTGTCCATCATCCGCTTTTCCAACGGCTCCTGCACATTTTGCAGTTAGGGTCTAATCTGGGAGTTTTTCCGGGTGCGTCTCACAATCGTTTTGAACATGCTCTAGGTGTATATGGCAAGACATCTTTTTTTTGCAACAGTCTAGTTAATGAAGGTTTTCTTACTAAATATCAAGCTAAAAACATATCACTTTTTGGTTTACTTCATGATATTGGACATGGCCCGTTTTCTCATGTTATAGAAGAACTCACACCCATAAATCACGATGAAAACGGCTTTAAAATTATAAGTCAGTTGGATAAAGAAATAAAAGAATCTGGAGGGGATCCGAAATTTATTAAATCCTTATTCGGACGCAAGAACAATTTTTATAAGATTGTAATGGATAAAAACCTCGGCATGGATAAGCTGGATTATCTTGAGCGAGACGTTTATCATACCGGATTTGGCCAAAGGCCGGACATTAAGAGCGTGTTTGATTATTTGAGTTTTATTGACGGCCATTTGGTAATAGATAAAAAATCGCTTGAAGCCGCGAAGCAAATGCAGCGTCTCTACATGTATATGTATAAAGAGTTTTATCTTCATAAATCTTCCCAGATAAGCCAGCGATTTTTGGAAAAGATGATTGCAATATGGATAAAGCTGGACAAGATAGACCCCGGTAAGTTTTGGCTTATGAACGATCAAGAATTGTTGGCCCATATTTATATGCATAAAAATCCTGTACTGCAATTTCTCTACCAATCTTACAGAACTAGGAATCTGCCCAAAACAGGATTGGTTATCAGATTAAAAAACCGTCAATCCAAAGAAAGAATAAGCGGTAAAAAAATTAAAGTTATTGGGGAAGATAAAACATTTTTCGAAAGGTTTACAAAACACTCGTCTTTTGGAAAACTTGAAAAACTGGAAAATTTGATCGGTAAAGCCGTGGGAGTTGAGGCATACAAAATAGTGGTTGTTCCGATGATAACTCCCTGGCGTTTTGTGCCCGAAGACATATTATATCATGACGACGGTAATATCTTTTCTTTAAAAAAAACCTCCCCTGATTATTTTGAATCAATGAAATTAGAGGCTGATGATTATGTGGCTGTAAGAGTTTGCATTATCGGCGACAGAAGTATAATATATAAAAATTCCGAGTTAATACACAAGCTCATTAAAAAGTATCTAGGAGGCGGCAATTGAGTGAAGAAGTAATCTGTGACCATACTTCGGTTGGAATTATTGCCCGAGACGATCAAGGCAGTATTTTACTTATTGAAAGAATGAAATTTCCATTTGGCTGGGCTCCGCCATCAGGCCATTGCGACGGTCTTAGTTATCCTGTTGCATGTTTTAAAGAGTTTCAGGAAGAGACAGGACTTTCAGTGGTCGGTGCTCCCAAGCCTGTTATTCCTAAAAATTCCCGAAAGGATTATGTCTGCCGGCGGGGAGGCCAATATCATCACTGGCAGATACTTGAAGTGAGGTGGCGGGGTGAGATTAAGCCAAGCGAAAGTGAGACCAAGAATGCCTGCTGGTGTAGTCTTGATGAGATTATTCTATTGGCAAGAAAAACAGAGGAATATTTACAAAGCTTGAAGCTTGCTGCTACTTTGCAGAAAGAATTGGAAGTTGGCATGGTTAAACTCATCGAAGTGAACTGGCAGGCAAATCCAGGTCTGGAACCAGTCTGGTACGAATTCTTTAAGGAGTTAGGAATTCTTTAATCTCTGAAAAGGGATTTTTTTGTGCAGTATTCTTGAATTAGTCCGAACCGCTTCCGCCGCCACAGGCGGCGAGGAAGTCCCCCCGCGAAAATCCGGAAAGGCGGAGCCGCACGAATGACAATTTCAAGTTTTTCTTTGGCGGAGTTCGGATTACTGAAATTCTAACGAATTTCAGTCTTAGCGGCAAATTCTTTGTTCTTTGAATTATGAAAAAGAAAGGCCCCACCGAATCGTCGGTGAGGCCAGATGTCCGAAATGTTCTATCGTCGGACTTCGATGTGAAGTAGTCGCTTCGAGACGACTTCGTAGTTGAGAACCCCGAAGATTCCTCCGGCGATTCCGCCGACGACCGCGTTACCGGTGAAGTAGCCGATTGCCGCACCGATTGATGCGTCGCAGGCACACAACAGTCTCGCGTCAGAATGAATCTCGCGGAACAGAAAGACGGAGAACCGTTTGAGGAAGCCTGCGACACGGAGGCAGAACGCCAGCGCCTGTGGCAACCCCACGATCATCCACCTGACGGCGAAGAAGGTTGCTCGCGGCAAGTGCCACAAGTAGACCTTAAACGGGTTCATCTCGCTGTAGCTATCGGGCATGTAGATGATCTCGCCCCTGCGGTCTCTTGCAGGCATCGTAAATCCACAGAGACCCATCATGACGTGCATGACGACCGTCATCAGCGCGATGGCATTCCAGCTCTCTGGCGTAATCGAGATGGCGGCGGAAGGGGTGTGAACGAAAGCGAGAAAAAGCCCTACGAGCATGGTCTGCGTGAGACCAATGAATATGCCGATGTTTCTCACCTTCACCTTCCAGAACTCGCCGTCGGGTCGCCAACCGCGTGCCGCCGAGTATGCTGTTGGAACGGCGCGGAGCACGGCCTTGAACTCATACGAGAGATAGCCCGCGAAGCCGCCGATGACAAGCCCGATCCACCAGAGTTGTGGCTGCAATTGCAACGCCACAAGAGCACCGATGAAAGCACCCAGAAAACACGCCGTGAAAATCTTGCTGTGCATGACTATCCTCCTTTGTTTGCTGGATGGGAACGATCTGCTCGTATTTTAGCATATATTGTAGCGTTTTGTCAAGGTTTTGCAAAACAAACAAAAACAGCCCTATTTCAGGCCATTTTTCACTCTTAAATCCAATGATTAAAATTTTTCTTTTCTGCTTCTATAAAATATGGTTCGAGCCGATGTTTTTAACGGGTTCTTTTGCGGTTTTGATTC
>OBEQ010722777.1_pt1 | contig 13596 bp, 15 predicted proteins | sample 1670901 | NCBI WGS metagenome assembly OBEQ01 (sample SAMEA104232315, study PRJEB22302) | groundwater metagenome | biome: forest; feature: aquifer; material: groundwater | place: USA | collected 2011-08-07 | depth 5.4 m
CGGATGGAGACGGTCGCGACAATGGTCACGACAAACGTGAGAAGAGCGAGGCCGGGGATATTCACGTACGGTGTCGCGAATCCGGGGAAAAGTTGCTCGGCAAGAATCGCGATACTCACCCACAGCGACAGGGCAAGCGATGCGTGAAAGAGAAGTCGTCTCATATTCGATGCAGCGCATTGGATAATTCTTGCCGCAACGCGCGGAGCCAATCGCGAAAGTTCTGCGCGCTTCGACGATAGGTCACTGTGATACGTCGCACATCCACGCTACCAAGCCGATCTCCGACGCCCGGAGCAGAGAGCACAAAACGAATTGTATCGGCCCGCTTCGGAGTCGAAAATAGAAACGTTGAGCGGAGCCACCCGTCCTCCAGAGTGCGCGGAGGCGCATAGGGAGTCAACACAGCGTGAATACCTTCCTTCGCAAGCTGTGTTGCGTCGGTGAACCGATGTGGCATGGGTTCAAAAAACGCTTCCGGCGATACGGCCGCAAAGCCGTCGAGCACCACCTTTGCGTCTCCGTTCGGAATCGTGAGCATCACCGTCGATATTTCCGCGTCGCTGCGATTTAGGCGAAACAGTGTATGCGTGCGAGAAATGATTCCCTTTTGCGAACCAAGACCGATCGTCTGGAGGCCTTCCGCGTGAAATGTTTCGGCGACAAGATGACGTGACGTAGTCCAGAGCCGATCCGGGAATGTCGGGTCGGGATACCCGACCGTATCACCGATGTACACACGCGGGCCGACGACCCAGCGCTTGCTTGTCGTGTCAATCGAACGGATGAATATGTCATCCGACGCGATGAAACTGATCCGATACACGCCGGGCGCGGCTCGCGGAATCGAAACCGTATGCGTTTGAACGGCGCCCATTTTCCCCTCGTGACCTACGCTTTCCGCGTAGGTCTGGTCTACAAGTTCCTCCGCGCCTCGGAAGACGCGAATCGCGATCGCGTCGCTTCCGGGTTTCCGATTCACGTCTTGAAAATGAAACGTCACGCGGAGCGTGCGCGCCGATGGAACGAAATAAAAATCGTGCGCGCCGCGGAGCGACACACGAACGGGGGTGAGCGGAGCGATCACGTCCGAGAAAAGCGGCATCGTGCTGCTCGCGCGCCACACGACGAGTCCTCGCGGATCCGGATCGAGTAATCGCGCCGCGGCAACGCCGGTATGCACGAATCCGCGGGCCGGTATTTCGACGCGCGTCCATGTTGGGTCGCGCAATTCTTCCGCATACATGGGAGCGAGGATGAACGGCGCTCCGTCGGATCCACTCATGCCAAATTCAAGAAATGTCTGCCGAATCGGCCGATACTCGATCGCGACTTCGGCGGATGTGTATGGTCCAGGAACTCGCGCCGCGATATACACGGGGTCCCCCGTGATTTTCTGACCGGTCCATCCGTCCGGCTGCCGGCCGGACGCGGTCGTCCGTTCAGAAGGAAGAAACGTAAAAATCCAAGGATTATTTCCGTCCACGCGTGAATCTGCGACAAAGATCCCAGATATCGGAAAACGGAGGGAGACGAGCCAACCGAATCCAAGAATGGCGAGAAACCACGGGAGTGCGATGAGCGATTTGTGTATTCTGTTCATCGCAATCGATCCAAAACGTACAACGTTTGATTTTTATTTTGAAACACATCCTCTAGTCCATAGGCCCCTTTGATCGACGAGGCAACTGTCTGTTTATCAAGCGTTTCTGTCAATACGGCAATGGGGTCAGCCACCTCATCAAAAAGTGAAGTTACTTTTTCATTGTTCAGCACAGGGCCAGGCATCGGACTTCCGACGCGAAACGTCGGGAAAAAAATTTTATCGCTGCGTTCCGAAAGAATGATCGCATGTGTCCCGAGTTTCTCAATCGCGGCGTCTCGAATGACTCGATATCGCTGAAGTTCTTGACGTGATGGAAGGACGCTCTCCGCATCTCCTCGCATCGCCAAATTCGTTCCGCTGACGATGAGGATCGTCACGAGTGCGACAGCGAGGGAGTTCGACAATTTCGTCACAAGCGCTCCCGTGGCGAGAGCCGCAAAGACGGACATTGGCAGCAGATATCTCAAAAACGAATTTCCGAACGATACGACGTTCACGCCAACATGATCCTGATACAGCGCCTGTCCATACATAAGTGTGAGAACAAGCATCGTCCATACGCCAACGAGAAGATGTGGCCGCGCGTCTTGCTTCTTCCAAAAAACGACAAGGGTCGCGATACTCACCGCGCTCCAAAGCCCGAGAGTTCGAATATGATATGACCAAATATTCTTCAATACATTCATCGGATGAAATCCAAATGGCCAGCGGATAACGTCGGGCGTCGGGAGTCGGGCGTCGGGAGTCATTCCGATGATTGGATCACGCAAAAAATATCCGATTGTCACAGGCGAGCCATACGTCTTCCATGCAACGACCATGGTGAATGCGATCGGAACACATGCCGAAAGAAGAAAAAAAATAAGCGGTCGCCATTCAACGTGCCGAGGACGATCTCGTCTACACATCCATGCAATGCCAAGCCACGGAACGATCCATATCGCTTCCGTTGGGCGCATTGCGAGCGCGAAGCCGACACAGAGTCCAGCGACAACGGATCGAGTTGGCGTTCTCTTTTCCAACACAAGAATCCACGCCCAGAGCGTGAGACACACGACCGGGAGATTTGCAAACAGTCCCCGATTTGCGTAGAGAATCACGGTCGGAAACGACAGCCATGTTACGACCGTCGCGATTTGCGATCGTCGTCCCCACCGGGCAGAGCATCTCCAGAGCGGATACACCGTGGAGATTGCAAGCAGCGGAGTGAAAAGGACGAGCCCCCATTCGCCGATCATCTTCCACACGATCGCGAGCAACGCGGGAAAACCCAGAAAGCCGACTGGAACCATTGCCGTTCCTTGCGTCACAAAGGAACGCGGATGCAGCCACGGAAATTTTGTCAAAAGATGATTTTCGACGCGCATGTGTCCTGTCTGTGCGAATGTCCGAGCCGCGACGGCGTTTGCGGTTTCATCCGGGCTTAAGAACACAGACGTTCCGAGCGAGGGAATAACAAAAAACAATGCGCCGGAAAGGAGCACGAGGAACGGAAGGATGGGTATTCTCATGTTCCATGAAATTATGCTATGTTTAAGCCATGCTGAAAAGAGTCGCCGCGATGACGCTGATGATGACGCTACTAATGGGCCACGCGTCGGCGTTTTCAGCGAATGCGCAGATTCGACTCGATCCTGCATTTGATCCAAATCGCGTCCTCGAAGATAGCGACGTGTTTGACGTGAACGGCATGAGTGAAGCTCGCCTCATCCAATTTTTGCGCGAGAAAGGAACGCTCGCGGACGCGCGTTTCTCGGATATTGACGGCGTACAAAAAACGGCGGCGGAAATTATTTGGCGCATTGCGACATCTTACAAAATCAATCCGAAATATCTACTCGCGCTGATTCAAAAGGAGCAGTCACTTGTCGAAACTCGGAATCCGTCGCAGGCCCAATTCGATTGGGCGACGGGGTACGCCATCTGTGATGCGTGCAGTAAAAGCGATCCGTCCGTTCAAGAATTTAAGGGATTCGCATCTCAAATCGAATGGGCCGCGAAACAACATCGCGAAAAATATCTCCTTCAGATTCTCGCGCGCGGCCACACGCGAACGGGCAACGCCGCAGGAAAACCGATCGTTGTCGACGGCATGACGGTGATCCCCGCCAACAACGCGACCGCGATGCTTTATAGTTATACGCCGCATCTCCATGGCAACCTCAATCTCTGGAATATCTGGCGTCGATGGTTTTCGCTCAACTATCCTGACGGAACCGTTGTCCGAGGAACATCCGGCGATCGCGCGTTTCTCATTCGGAACGGGATGAAGCGGCCATTTGCTTCTCTCGCCGTGCTCCAATCGCTTGTGGATCCAGATCGCGTCCTTCGCGTTTCGGATACGGAACTCTCAAGCTATCCGGACGGTCCACCGATCCGTTTTTCAAACTTCGCGCTACTCCGTGATCCAAAACATCGCATGTGGCTTCTGACCGGCGCGTCAAAACGGCGCATCCATGATATGAACGCGTTCCGCAAATTTGGATTCAACGAAGATGAAATCGAAGACGTCGACGACGCGGATCTCGCGGAATATTCCGTCGCAACACCGATCACCGTAAAAACGGAATTCCCGCAAGGCGTCGTGCTGAAGGAACGCGACTCAAAAAAGTACTGGTACGTTGAAAACGGGATGAAGCGGCTGATCCCGGATAAGGTTTTTCTCACGCTCTATTTTGCCGGACGAAATTTCAAAACCGTGTCCCCAAAAAAACTCGCGTTGTACGCCACAGGAAATCCCTACCGCTTTCATGATGGAGAACTTGTTCGTGGAAAACTATCCAACGCGGTCTCGGTGCTGGAAAACGGATCGCTCCGGCCGATCCTCTCCGCGGAAGCATTTAACACGTTCGGATGGAGCTGGAAGAACGTCGTTACCGTTCCCGACTCGGTGCTGAAAGAGTATCCTATGGGAGAGATACTTGTGCCCGCGTCCATTGCTCGCGCGTCATCCCCTGACGCATCTCCGGCGACTTCCTCCACCCCATTGACGACTCTATGATCGTTTTCGCGGCCATTGTTCCACATTCACCGCTTCTCATTCCATCGATTGGAAAAGAACATCGCGAAAAAATCGGATGCACGCTTATGGCATTCCAAGAAATTGAACAGGCCCTCTATCTCGCAAAACCAGACACGATTTGCATGATCGCGCCGCACGGTATTCGCTACACGGATGCGTATAGCGTGAACTTACATGAAACGTATATTGGAACGTTCAAAACCTTCGGCGATTTTTCGACCACGGTCACCGCACAGAGCGACCTTCTGCTCATCGACCACATGCAACGCAAACTGCGGGAAGAAAACGTTCCTTTTACACTCACCTCAAACGAAGAAATCGATTATGGATTCAGCGTTCCCCTCCTCTTTCTCACAGCGCATCTCGAACATTGGAAATTCATCCCGTTGACGCCATCGATGCACGACGGAAAATCTCATTATGAATTCGGCACGCAGCTCAAACGCGTCCTCCATGCGGAGCAGCGTCGCGTTGCGATCATCGCGAGCGCGGATCTTTCACACAAGGTGAGCGACGCATCGACAGGCGGGCCAAGCGAACACGGTATCGCGTTTGATGCCGTTATGTGTGAATCCACATCAAAAAATGATGCGCAGGCCTTGTTCACACTTGGTCCGGAAATCGTCGAAAACGTTGCGCAATGCGGGTATCGCCCGATTCTGACGCTGCTTGGCACGCTTCACGAATTGAACGTCACGCCGAAACAGCTCTGCTATGAAGCGCCCTTCGGCGTGGGGTATCTCACGACGCGGTACGACGTGGCATAGGAACCTCTGAAAAACGCGATCTGCTCGGTCTTCGCTGCGCTCCTCGCTCACCGTACGTTTCAGTACGCCTCGCTCGGTGCTCGCTCCAGACCGTCGCATCTCATCGTTGTTCAGAGGTTCCTTTCGGTTCAGCTCGTTGAAGTCGATCTGATGGTGATTCCAGCGAAAAACTTTCAATGCATCATTCATGAAAGAAGTTCCTCGTTTGTATGACGCTGTATGTCCGCATTGTTCCATCCATCCGCACGATTCCCGGCGTGGATCAATTTGATTACGCGATCGAACCGGACGACGATGTCCGCATTGGAGACCTCCTTCGCGTGCCATTTCGAAAAAAGATGCATGTGGGTTTGTGTGTCTCAACGTCCACGACGAGCGTCCATGCGGAAAAAACGATTGTGCTCACGACACCGATCGTGCTTCTTCGTCTTGGGAAGGTAAGCGTGGCATTGCTTCGAAAAACCGCGGAGCATACGTTTACGTCGCTTCCGACGGTTCTGTATTCATGGATCCGACGCGTGCCGACTCGAAAAATCGACGTGTCGGAATCAGCCGTCACATGTCGAACAGTAAAAGTCAGACGCCGCGAACAGCAACTGTCACTCACGCAACGGTCAGAACGCCTCCTCGTCGATCGCTGGGAAGGAACGCGCGGCCTCATCGCAGAAGCAAAAAAATCTCATGAGCGCGTGCTGATCCTCACGCCGTGGAAGGAACGCGCGGATCGTCTCGCGCATCTGCTCAAGACACAATCGCTGCACGCGGATCTTTCCATGACGACGCGCTGGAATCGCGTGCACGACTTTGTCACTGGTGAGCGCCGGATGCTCGTTGCGACGCGGATCGGCGCATGGCTTTCGTCCGTGGCTGACACGGTGTTGATCGACGAGCCGGAAAACGACGACCACAAACAAGATGAACTCGCGCCGCGAATCGATGCGCGGTGGATGGTTGAATGCGCGGCGCATGCGCGCGCCGATCTCCGAGTCGTGTCGTTCGGAACAACCCCGAGATTGGGCGCCACAACGCCACGCTCGTCCATTCCGGACATTCGCGCGGATATTGCGATTGAACCATGGAGAAAACGTTTCGGCTCATCGATTGAACTTCTTTCGCCGAACACGGTTCAGAAAATTGAATGCGCTGTGGCGGATGGACGCGCGGTCACGATTCTCCATCCAATTCGCGGCGTTCGGAGTCGCGTGTCGTGTCACGATTGCGGCTGGCGCGCGCTCTGTGCGTCGTGCGGCTGGACCCTGTCGCTCGGCGAGCGGAAAACGTTCTGCAAGCGCTGCGGTAGAAACGCAGACATTCCGCTCTCCTGCCCGTCATGCGGCGGAACCGATTTTTTACGAGGCCTGCCCGGCATGGAAGAGCTGCGGAAACAGTGCGATGCTGCGTTCGGCCCCAATCGCGTTCGCGTGGATGACATGCTGGGATTTGAACGCGACACCCGATCTCTTGTGATTATCACCGATCTCTCGCTCCTTGCCGGCGCCACGGAGGATATTCGCCGCCGAGAGCGCCTGATCATCGCGTGGCGTCGCATCGCGGCCGCGTGTGAAACGATGCATGCGCATCTTTGTGTCCAAGGATCGGAGGAGTTAATGGGAGAATGCCGTTCGTGGCTCACGGTCGACGGATTCACCGCGGCATGGAAGAAAGAATGTCACGAACGTCGAGTATTTGGTTTTCCACCCGCGGTTCGACTTGTGAAACTCCTGTGTGATGGAACGGCGGATCACGCGCAGCAAATTGTGAATGACCTGCGCACGTCGATCTCGAGCGACTGGAGCGTGAACGGCCCGTATCCGGTTCCCTTTCGCGCAGCGACGCGCACGCCACGGTACGTGATTCATCTGATCGGTCCGCTCGGAAGCGACCCTACCGTCTACGGTCTACCGTCTTCCGTCTGCCACATCGACCTTGACCCAGTCGCATTCTTCGGGTAACATCCTTGATTCATGCCGCGATCGCTTCCACTTGTCACGATTCCGACACCCTCACTCCGCGAGCGGTCGATTGAGGTCAATCCGCGCACAATCGGCACTCCGGAATTCCAAACGTTTCTTGATGAACTCATCGAGACAATGCGTGTTGAAAACGGAGTTGGAATCGCCGCGCCGCAAGTCAGTCGAAATATCCGCGTGTTCATTGTGAATGAGAAAGGGAACGGAGTCGCCTATATCAACCCGGTCGTGACGCCGCTCACAGAGATCACGGAAGAGAGCGAGGAAGGATGTTTAAGCGTTCCGGGAACGCTCGGCGCGAATCATCGTCCCTATGGCATCGTGATGCGCGCAAAAAAAGTGCATGTGACAGCGCTCACGCGTCACGCGCGTCGCGTAGAATTTGACGCGAAGGGATTCCTCGCGCTCGTGTTTCAACATGAAATGGATCACTTGGATGGAATCGTCTATCTTGATAAAAAAGTGCGCATGACCAAAGGACATGCATAGAATTCTTTTTTTTGGCACGTCTGACTTCGCGGTTCCATCGCTTCGCGCGTTGCATTGCGATCCTCGATTTGAGATTGTCGGCATTGTGACACAACCGGATCGGCCCGTTGGACGGCGTGCGGTTGTGACCGCGCCAGCCGTAAAATTGGCAGCTGGCAGCTGGCAGCTGGGCATCCAAATTTTTCAGCCAGAAAAATTACATGATGAAGCATTCGCTTCATGGATCCACGAGATCGGGCCGATGTGCGAGGCGTTTGTCGTCGTTTCATATGGAAAAATATTGCCGCAATGGCTTCTTGATCTCCCAAAACACGGCGTACTAAACGTGCATGGATCTCTCCTGCCGAAATGGAGAGGCCCATCGCCAATCCAAGCCGCGATCGCGACGGGAGACGAGGTGACAGGGGTCACGATCATGAAAGTGGATGCGGAAATGGATCACGGACCGATCCTCGCGCAACACGACGAGCTGATTCGTCTCGATGACACCGGAGGGAGTTTGCACGACCGTCTCTCCATGCTTGGCGCACAGATACTTCCGGAAACACTCGCGCAGTATCTCGCGGGCAACCTCACACGAACAGCGCAAGACCACACTCGCGCGACGTATTGCTCGCTTCTCACGCGCGAAAATGGAAAAATTGACTTCACGAAAAGCGCGTTAGAGATCGAACGCCTAATCCGCGCGTATGATCCGTGGCCAGGAACGTGGAATGTGATAAATGGCAAACGCCTCAAAATCCTCGCCGCGCGCATCGGATCACGAAACGTGACACAAAAGCCAGGAGAGCGATTTGTCTGCGATGGATTTCCCTGCATCGCCTGCCGCGATGGCACCACGCTCAAGATCGAACGATTGCAGTTCGAAGGCGCAAGTGTGACAACCGGAGAAGAGTTCATTCGAGGCCACGCGTGGAACAAAAAGAGTCTAAAAGTCGAAAGTCTAAAAGTCGAAAGTGACTTTTGACTTTTCCGCCATGGTATACACGGATACGCCTCCATGTTCTTCAATCGATTCCCATCCTGGAAAGCGAAACACGAACGAGATCACGCGACTGCCAGGCGCGAGTTCGCGCTGTAATTTTGACTGCAATTTTGGCATCATTTTTGTGATGCCGAATACGGTCACAACCCTGAATGGCGAGAAGTTCACGCGCCACAGATTCGCGAGATGGATATGACAAAGATTCTGGAGACCGGCGCGGCGGATTCTCCATCTTGAAATCCACACGAGCAGCGGGTTGATTTCAAATCCATGCGCGTCCGCGCCCGCGCGTCCAAACGCCATCACGATGCGCCCATCGCCTGAACCGATATCCGCAATTGATTCTCCCAGAGTGACATTCGCGCATCGCACCATCTCCCGTACGGCTGCTACCTTCGTCGGCAGATATGGCGCGCCGGTGAAATGCACGTAGAGAAAAAACACGGCCAGTGCGAGAAGAAAAACATTGAACAGCTGGAGGAGAATGAAGATCATGTACGCATCATCTCCGCAGAGGCCGGAGATGCGCCGCAATCGAACAGGAGAGCGCGAGGATGACGAGATTCTTGATGATATATTGCCCTTCAAGCGTTGGGATGAGGAATCCACGCCAGGTCATCGCAGGGAGAAAAATGAATGGGAGGAACGTCAGGATGAGATGCGGAACGAGAAGCGCGATCACAAGCCGCTCCATCTTTGGGATGAGGAAGAGGACGCCAATAAGCATTTCGTAAAACCCAAACAAGAGAACAAACCGCTCAAACGACACGGACGGCAACGTGCTCGCAAGAAGGTCCCCCATGATCGGATTTGCCGGACTCACATTGGCGAGCTTCAGCGCGCCGAACCAAAAATAGACGATGAAAAGCGCAAGCCGCGCGAACGGCATATCGATCCGGCGCAACGTAGAGATGAGGGCGCGATCCGTGTCGCGGATGAATGGGAGCATCGTGAGCATGATAGCAAACAATCGTGCTTGATGGAGCCCATTGTCGCTTTTTCTCCACGTGAGCTATACTAAACGCATTCATTCTTCATGCTTTTCTATGGACCAATCTAAGACGTGTGAGAATTGCAAGTGCCCTCATCATAAGCTGCTGCCGGGTCTCGTTGTACTGTTCGGTCTCCTCTTTCTCCTTCAGAACTATGGTGTTTTTTCCGCGTCATTCGTGAATGTCGCCTGGCCGGCGCTCGTCATTCTCGCGGGGCTCAACACATTAAGCAAGGGAATGTGTAAGTGCTGTTGATGCGGCTGCCGAAACGAAGGTCGCAGATCCTTCGACTCACTTCCTTCGCGGAAGACGACGGGAATCTGTATCTCACCCCATCCGCGATCGAGCGGCTTACGCATCAACTCGCCCGTCTTGTCAAACAGGAACGGCCCAGCGTCGTGGAAGAGTTGAGCGCGGCCGCCCAGAAAGGCGATCTCCGCGAAAATGCGGAATATCAAGATGCGAGAGCGCGGCTTTCGCGCATGGATGGACGAATTTTTGGATTACAAGAACGTATAAAAAATGCGATCTCGATCCCAGATAATGCTGGGCGATCCGGCCGCGTGCAGATTGGGTGTACGGTTGTTCTCCGCGCAGATGGAAAGGAACAGATTTTTCAAATTCTCGGATCGTACGAGTCCAGCCCGGCTCACGGACGCATTTCGCACCTCTCTCCACTCGGCTCCGCGTTGTTGGATCATCAGGTCGGAGAACGCATTACCATCAACAGACCTCACGGTGAAATGACGTACGAAATCGTGGAAATTCGTTGACGACACATCACCGGACAAGAGTCTGATACCGGAAACAAGTCGTCACATGGTCATTGACCATCCCAACCGCTTGCATGTGTGCGTAGAGAACAATCGGTCCGAGAAATGTGAATCCACGCTTTTTCAAATCCTTCGACCATGCAACGGCTTCATCAATGTACGTGGGATATTCCGTGATCGTACGCAATGCGTGAACGATCGGCGTTCCACCGACCCACGACCACATATAGGTTGAGAATGTTCCAAATTCTTTTCGTACGTCCAAAAAATGTTTTGCGTTATTCACCGCGGCTTCAATTTTTTTTCGGTTGCGAATGATGCTCGTGTCGCGCATGAAGCGCGCAATATCTCGAACATCGAAACGCGCGACGTTCTGCGCATTGAATCCTGCGAATGCGCGGCGAAAATTCTCGCGCTTGTGCAAGATTGTTCTCCACGAGAGTCCTGCCTGAAACGATTCAAGCACGAAGAACTCGAAAATGGTTCGGTCATCATGCACGGGCACGCCCCATTCCCGATCGGGATAGTCGAGGGAGAGCGAATCGTCCGTCGTGAGCCACGGGCAGCGCCGAATATTCTTCACCGCCCCCTCACTCATACCGAATCTGTTGGGAGGTGAACGCTGAACACCGATCCCTTCCCCGGACCAGAGCTGTCTGCGGTCACGGTGCCGCCTGTGGCCAACACAAGCCGACGCACGACATAGAGCCCCAACCCCGTTCCATCGATTTCTCTCTCTTTCGCGAAGCTTCCTCGATAAAATTTCTTGAATACCTCTCCCAACTCCTCCTGCGTCATTCCCTTACCCGTATCCACGACATCAATCGCAAGATCCCCGTGGTTGATGGAACACGTGACGGTCACGGATCCGCGCGCGGTGTATTTGAGGGCATTGTCGAGAAGATTGTAGAGAACATTCCGCAACACGTCGCGGTCCACTCGCACGAGTGGTGGAATGCACGTTCGACACGTTGTGTCAAGCGCGAGTTTTTTTCCTATCGCAAGCGGCGACATTTCCTCGATTGCGTTCCGAATTTCTTCCTTCACATCTGTCGGCACGCGCACGCTCTCATACGATCCCAGTTCCACGCGCGAAGCGTTGAGAAAGGTCTCGGCAAGCGAAAGGAGCCGTGTGGCCGCATTCTCGATCTGCGTGGCGGCGATGTTCGCTTTTTCCGTCAAGGAGCCATACTCGCCGTCCGCGAGCATCGCGGAGGCGGCGCGGATCCCACCAAGCGGCCCGCGGAGTTGATGTGAAACCATATCCACGAAATCGCTCTTCGCCTCGTCAAGACGCCGCGCGACTTGCGCATCCGATTCTGCATCCACGCGTCGGCGACGTTCGCTGCGACAGGTCTTCACTGCGTACGCGCCAAAAAAACCGATGACGGTTGCGCCGATTGCGACGACGGATCGATCTTCACGCGTTCCTGCGCGCACGAAGAGAAGAAACGCGAACGTAAGGAGAAGAATGTAAAACGCTTCAACGGGCGGCATGTCGACATTCAACAATGATGCGCGCGTATACGCGAGAAGAGAAATCACGAGGAAACCGATGGAAAACAATGGCGCGCCGAATGTGAATGGATGCGGCATTGGCAATGCAGACCATGCGGTGAGAAGAAAGAGCATGAGCAGGAGCGATCCGTATGCGACACGACGACGATCGAGCACGCTCATCGTTGTGGAGTGGAGCAGTGGAAACAGTTCAATCGCGACGTACGTCACCGAGACGGCAAGCGCGCAGACGGCAAGCAATAGGCCGGAAGAAAAAAATAGATGTGGTTCAAAATGTAAACCAGCGAAGATGAGGGTGCTGACACCGTAGAAAAAAATGCCGGCACGGACAAACCGTCGACGCGCAAGAACCGCGGATGCATGCGCCGCGATCGCAGGCGCGAAGGCAAGCGCAAGAGTAGAGAGTATGCGCGCGAAAAGACCTGATTGCGCTCCGAACAGGTGTTGAACAAGAACAGAAGACCAACACGCGAACGACAACGAAAGGAAAGCGAACAACACATTCCCTCTTTTGTGAGGGTCGCGCATCCACACAAAAACACCGAGGAGGAATAACGCGATGCTTGCGCCAATACTCAAGGACTCCATCAAAGAAAAAGAAAGTAGCATACCGATTACATTTCATCCGGCAATGGGATGCCGAGAAGGTCAAAACCAAGCATCAAAACGGACCGCGCGGAAGCAACGAGACGGAGTCGTGACGAGGTCAAATCGTCTGTCGCGTCGAGCACCTTCACGTCACGATAGAAGTCGGTAATCGCGCGCGCCATGGCAAAGCACCACTGCGCGACGAGATGTGGCGAAAGCTCCTCGGATGCGCGATGGCATATCGCGGGAAATTTCGCCATCTGCAGCGCGAGACGTTTTTCCGCGACCCTCGTCCCGACGTACGTCGGGACGCCCGACGCCCGACGCCCGACGCCCGCTTTTTTAAGAATCCCAGCGAGCCGTGTTGCCGCGTATTGAATGTACGGTCCCGTATCGCCGTCAAAAGACAGCGCGTGTTCGAGGTCGAACACGATCGTCTTATCCGAATCCTGCTTGAGCATCCCGTACTTGATACCACCCATCGCGATTGCGAATGCCGTCTGTTCGACCTTCTCCGCATTCCAATCCGCGTGACGTTTTCGCGTCTCCTCGCGCGCGAATTTCACCACCTCATCGCGGAACGATTCGTGCGTCACGATATTCCCTTCGCGGCTCGACATGGCGCCGGATTTTAACGTAACGAATTCGTATCCCACGAACTCGTGTGGGATGTTCAGTCCCATGAGCTCGAGCGTGCGAAAGAGTTGCTTGAAATAGAGCGACTGCCGATTATCGACTAAGATCAGGCTGCGCGCGAGATCAGGATATTCTTTTGCTTTGAGCTTCGCGAGCGCAAGATCTTTTGTGGCATAGAGCGACGTACCATCAGATTTGCGGATCAAAAATACACCCAATTGTAGGGGCACAGCGCGCTATGCCCCTACAG
>OBEQ012198232.1_pt1 | contig 13595 bp, 11 predicted proteins | sample 1670901 | NCBI WGS metagenome assembly OBEQ01 (sample SAMEA104232315, study PRJEB22302) | groundwater metagenome | biome: forest; feature: aquifer; material: groundwater | place: USA | collected 2011-08-07 | depth 5.4 m
TGAAGTGGTCCCGCCAGCCCCCCGCTTGGAGCGCCGCCGCAAACAATTCATCAGCTGCCCCTTGGCGCGATGAGGATGTTGTACCAAAAACAACCTCTGTATCCAGTCGCGGTTGTCCTTTTGGCTGCCACTACTGCTTCCGGAAAACGCAAGGTGAGCGAAATTGGCGTGTGAGATCAGCAGAACACATAATGCGTGAGCTACACGAACATATCGAACGCTATGGGATAGTATTCCATGGATTTCCCGACGATAATTTCGCCGTCACCTTGGATCGCATAAAATACATCGACAACATTGTCAGGTGGGGCACCCACACCAGACTCGACGAGGTAGCTGGTCTCAACCCTACAACTCGAGATACCGCAAAAATCATGGCCAAGGCCGGGTGCGTATATATCGGATTTGGTCCCGAAAGCGCCAGTCCCAAGGTCTTGCAAGCCATCGGCAAAGGAGGCCATACCCTTAGTAACGGGATGACGTCCGTCCCGGTAAACGGGATACAACATGAGTTTGCCACCTCGATGATTGTCGGCATTCAAGAAGCCGCATACGCCGGCATCCACGGCAACTGCACTTGGATTGTAGGCTCTCCTACAGAGACTTTGGCGGATGTGAAAGAGAGTGTGCTCTTCATGAAATGGCAAATGGAATTCTACGAGCAGTTTGGGACTAAGCCAGACGCAGTGAACGATCGAATGTTCACTATGACATGGTATCCTGGTGTTACTTTGATCAATAACCCCAAAGTAAGAGCGGAGTTGTCTCGAGTGTTCGGTCTTTCATTTCAGCCTACCGGAGCTATCCAGGGTGTCATGTTCGACCCTGTCATGGACGATAAGTTCAAGGACTATCTGGTCAGTCTTGATGACGCCACAAAAGTACTTCATGGTAACAACGACGAACCACTGAACTTCTCCGACATGCCTACCGATCAATTTCTTAAAGTCCGCGAACACATCGACTCCGACCAGACATTAAAAATCTTGGATATGTAACTATCACCGCCAGAAATGGCGGGGTTTTTTTACTTTCCAAGAAAAAATTTGATTCTCTGTTTTAGTCCGGGGATACAAGTTGCTTTGTGGATAAGGGATTCTCTAAAATGTACCGGCTCCTTCTCTCTGTTATACGCCAAGCTTATTACTCTTCTTTCTGTTCCGGCTGGCATCACGGGAAAACCGTGCCAGGCATCTGGATGTTGTTGAAAGAAAAATAAGCCATTTCTCATATGGGGAGCTTGAAATAATACCGTCTTTTTGTCCGGTGCATATACGCAGGTGCCGCTTGCATCATCGGGTTTTTCATTAAAATATAATAAGCACGCAATGGGAGATTTAATTTCGATTGGATTATCACGAATGACACCATCAAGATGAGCTTCCTGCATACAGCCCTCATTGCCAAATGTAAAACCAAACACATTCAACGAATTGAATTGCAGGCCAGTAGATTCAGATAAAAGAGTCATAAATTCCGGCGAGGCAGATTCTCTTAAAACATCTTTCCAAATTTTTGGTAATCTCTCGAGGTGGCATACGCATCCTCTATTTTTATCAGAATCGTACTGTGATCCCTGATAGAACCTCTTTCTGCCCCCACCTGATTGTTTATCAACGAGCTTAAATGTCTCTACCGCTGGAAAACTAGAGAGCAGTTCCTCATATACATCTTCCCTAAAGAGATTAGAAATAAATCCATACCGAAATCCACTAGGAGCGGTTTGGATGGTTCCTTTGGCCGACCAGATAGAGTCTGTATTAAATAACTTTATCATTTAACAAAAACTTTAATATTTTTATCAAATTGAATTTCCAAAACATTCCCCTGACTTTCTCCATTGGCAACGAGCATGGTACAACCAGAAGCAAAACGTTTAAAGAGGCCTGCTTTGATAAATGCTATTTTTTTTGCGAGATACCAGGATACTTTCGGAAACAGCCCACCTGAACTCTCGGATAATAGCTTAGCTTGATCTTGGTCTTGCCCCCAGCCCCAGTACAGCCAGTATAACTTGTTTATTTTTATCTGGTCTATTGCTAATCCTTTCCGAAGCCGAGCCAGCGCCGCTCCAAGATAATCACCCTCTGGTTTAAGCCTGGGTTGGGGATTCTGAACTTTCTGCGCGGCAAAAATGGTATTGAAATTTTCAGGCGAACTATTGATCACGATCTGATACCCATTTTTGTTTAAGAGAATTTCCAATGATTCCTTGGTGAAAGAATGGAGATGGGGTAAAAACAACGGGCCATTATTGATATGCTCGCCTAATGCGTTTGGAAGAGCCAAGATTAGGTGATCTCCAAGTCCCTGCAGAGCTGAAATACTTTCCAAAACTTTCTGTGGATTATAAACATGTTCCAAAACATGGTGACTGAAAACCAAACCTATGGGTTGGTGTTGCAATAGTTGTTCTTGGACTTTGGAACTTCCAAACTCTCCATGAATGACATCAAATCCAAAGACTTTATGTACGAGATTCGCACGATGTTTAGAGTTTTCCACCCCAACCAAGTTTTTAAAACCTCTGTCCTGAAAATACCTTAAGACCTCTCCATATCCAGTGCCCACTTCACACACCGTCTTATTCTTGTCTGTATTAATTTTATCTATGAGGGAGGCGGCAAGATATCCAGATGGTTTTATTCCTTTACCCGGTAAAATCGTACGATTGAGAATCTCTGCCTCACTGACTGGAACATCTTTATCCCACACATTATTATAATATTCTATCATCCATGACTGTTCTGGACGGTCGATATATCCCATGTATCCACATGTAGTACAGAGTCCATATTTTATTTTTTGATCTCGGTTTTTATTTACCAAAAGACATAGAGTTGTAAGAGATAGATCACAAGATGGACATCGGGTTTGAGACTCGATTGGAATATTTTTACCAACATTAAAAACCTTCAACCTCGAGGACTCCATCATGTCCTTTATATAAATTGCCTGACTCATTATGTTTTTATTCTTTAGTTCTTCTTTTTAAAATCTGATCAATAAGCCAAAACTGATTTGGACTGTCAATCTGGATAGAGTCTTCATTATTCATTTCTACAATCGTTGTTCTTCCTCCCAAATGATGACCTGTTTTTTTAATCAAAGAAGCCTTTGTAATATAAAAAGCTCCATTCTCGTGGTAAACTTTTGGTTGAAGTTGTCTTACAACTCGAGTGCCTGGCTGTAATTCAGGCTTAACCAAGTCACTTTCACCTACTTTTCTCCATTTAAATTCATAGGTTGTCGGAATATAAGCTGTGAAACATGAATCAAATCCTTGATGCACGACCTTATCAACGCATTGCTTTACAATTTCCGATTTAAGCAATGGAGAGGTGGGCGGTAGTAAGGCAATAAAATCGGGCTTCAAACCCATCTTTTCGATTACTCCAAGCGCATGCTTTAGCACCGGTTCTATAACCACATGGTCGCCGGCAAGTTCCTTGGGTCTTTCTATTATTTCGGCGCCGAATTGTTTAGCCACTTGAGCTATCTCATCGTCTTCAGTGGTAACAAAAACCCGATCGATCACAGCTGAATGGAAAGCTGTTTCTATCGCATGCGCGATTAGTGGCTTCCCGTGTAAAAGCTTAATGTTTTTACGAGGCACACCTTTGGAACCACCACGGGCCGGTATAAACGCTATAATTAATTTTCCAGTGTTACTTGACATATTTAAGACTTCTAGCTCTAAAAATACAGGTAAGTTTATAAAAAGTAAAGGACGGCTTTTTGAGACCGTCCTGCTACACTACATCTTGTGACAAACCCCGTAGAGACAAGTGGTTCGAACTCCGGTATGGAGAGTTTCGATATTGCTCACCACTTCCACATTCTGTTTTTCAAAATATTCATGGAGTATCGAGAGAAAATCCTGACGAGTAAGCTCGTGCTTGTGGTATTTGTTCGTATCGCTCGGTCCTGATACTCCACTTGAACTTTCTGGAGAACTGACAACTAACGTACCGCCTGTTTTCAGCGCAGTATACAGCGCTGCCACAAGTGGGCTTTGAAATTCAGTATCGATATGCTCGATACCTTCGATGCAAGCAATCACGTCGTATTGCTCCACATCGAGGCTCGGAGCACAAAGATCACCCGATAGAAACATTGCTCCATCTCCGCCGTATATCCTCTTGGCATACTCCAGGGTAGGGACATCGATATCTCTCCCTTCATAGATCACATCGAAATCTTTCAAGAGAGAAGCGGCATACCCACTGCCACAAGGAAAATCGAGCAACCGTCCGCCAGGCCGACTAAACAGGCCAAGAAGACTATATCGGCCCTTGTGACGGGCAATGAGATCCGGCATATTCGCCCCCCCCCGGACGTCGGTCTTTGAAATCACAACATGTCTGCCATCAGGCAAGATAAACGCACAATCCTCAAGATAGAGACGGCCGGAGGAGACTGTCCCGCCAAGCAGAATTGTATCTGCTCCGAGCTCTCCGGAGTTTATGGCCTGATCTGTCATCGTCTCTCCTAAATTGAAAAGGTGAGTTAATATCCGGGTTTGAATATAGCACGACTTATGACTTTACGCAAGGATCCTTTCTTCGCTTGGTCGCTCACAGCAAGTAAATAAATACATGGTTACTAATTCAGTACGATAGAAGCAATTCTTTCGGCTGATGCACCGTCATATTTCCAGCAGTATCTATTTTTGAAGAGCGCTCTTTCCTCTCGATCTATAGATGGATCGTTTAAATAGTTATTGATCCACAGGGCAAGCTCTTCTTTGTTCGCTATCAGGCGCGTTGAACCAATACTTAACCACGAGGTTTGATTCTCTTCAAGTCGCCAACGCTTCAAAAGACTCCTCGTAATCGGAGGATTCCTCTCCCAGCCATCAAAATTAATCGTAATCAGTGGCTTATCAAAAATAGCTGTATCAATGATAATTGAAGATATGGTATTGATAGCGAGCGAAGAATGATAAATGGAATCAAAAATATGCTGGAAGAATGACATGTCCAATTCACCTTCTTTTTTACTTTTGTTTAATTCATTGGGCTTTGCCGAACCGGGTGTGTCAATAATGAAATGTTCATCTGCTTGGAAATATGACAGATCAACCGGCAGAAATGGGTGTAATCGAATAACGAACTGTACATCTTGAGGAATTTTCTTCTCATGATAGAGGTCTTTGAGTATCTGACATATATGCCAGTCAGAATCTATAAAGAACTGCCCAGCGGGAGTAAATAAAATAAGTCTTTTATTCGGATCAGCGCCAATCTTTTTGAAAAATTCCTCACGAGGAGTTGGCTTCATATTTATATACTTTTCAAATTGAGGTATCCCGCTTAGAGAAATAATTACATCATCAATGTCGTGATATTTTGGCATCTCTTCTTTCATGACCTCATTATGAACTATCAGTTTGTCTGGCACAAAACGCAAATAACCCCGCGATGTAGTATTGTCCCATGAACGGAGCATGGTTATATTTTTCACACCGGCAGATTTGGCATTTTTCAACAAAAAAACATCATGGTCTCCAAAAGCATCTGTTGCAAAAACTACATCCGGCTTATATCTATCAAAATAAATTTGAAATGGTTTAGGATTATTAAGTTTGTAATCAAGCCAGCGGACGATTTTTTTGAAAAGCAGTGCGTTGGCAAAAATCTTAGTGAAGATCAAAGAAAAATAATACTTGGGCCAATTGCCCGTCTTCGCGAATGCCTCCATTTTGTGGAACCTCATGACATTGGTATCCAAGAGCCACTCCGATAATCGGATAAATATTTTGTTTCTACGGCTTGTGACAAATTTATCCAGGTCAATCCCCTCAATAACTACATTCTCCTTTTCATAAAGTTCTTTGAAATAATCTTCTTTATTTTTTAAAACAAAAATAATGACCCTTGCTTGTGCGGCTAAAGAATCCAAAACCCCAGAATTTAAAGTATTCTTTGTTACATAGGGATGGAAATTTGACAAAAATACTAATGGTCTAGACATTTTTGTGCAGAATAAACGAGTTAGTTTTCCAATTTACCTTTTGCCACTGGGTTGCGGTTATGTGCGGATTTCTAGCCAGCCATTCTTTAAAAGCTTTTTGTTCGCCTTTGTTGGGATCGCCCTTAAAACAAAACCAATCGTCAAAAATTATTATCGTCCCGTCGGTTACTAAATCTGTTATGAAATCAAGCACCGGAACCGCTGATTCATAGAGATCGCAGTCCACAAAAATAATAGCCGCTTCTTTGATGGAAATATTTTCCTTCGTTGTATCGTTCAGAACTTCGGTATACCATCCGGGGACAATGACCACCTCGTTCATGTCTACACCATTCTTGGTTAAAATTTTTCTGAATGTTTCTTCATCGCACGTATAGTCACCTTTCTTAAAACCACTGGAGAGTTGGTCTGAATCTTTTACCTCTGGTAATCCCTGGAAAGAATCGAATGCATAGAACCGCATCGGTTTTTTGAGCTTCAAGTATTTTTTAAAATGATAAGCCTTCACAAAAGAGCGGCCCTTCCAAACTCCAAATTCAAGATAATCCCCGACTATGTGATTGTACTGAATGAATTGAAAAGCCTTGGAAAGAATTTCTTCATCATGATTTTTATTCAGAGCTTCCATGAGAGGCATAAGAAAACGATACCGCACAAAAGGGTTTTTAAGAAAACCAATGAATAGATTAGCGAAACCTTGTTTTAATCGCTTCATTATATTCGACGCAATATTTTTATTGCATGCTTGATAACATATCTCTGCTCTTCTGGAGTTAACTTGAGATGCAAGGGAATGGTAATGGTTGAGGCGCCAATTTTTTCAGCCACTGGAAAATCGTCTTCTTTGAAACTTAAAGTTTTTCGATAATACGGTTCCAAGTGGACTGGTTCATAGTGAATAGAGGTTTCGATGCCTTTGAAACTGAATCGGCGTTGAATGTCATCTCTGTGTTCCGGAGGAACCCATACCACAAACATATGATATGCGTGTCGGGCATGTGCAACCATCTTTGGGAAATTAAGGCCGGGAATACCGCTGAAGGCCTCATAATAATTGTGGAAAAGTTTTTTTCGTATGGCTGATCGATCTTCAATTCGATTCAATTGGCTATTTAAGAGCGCAGCCTGAAAGTCAGTCATAAGATATTTATGCCCCAACATTTCCATTCTTCTTTTGAGGCCTACATTTTTCACCCCGTCACGCCTCAATAGTTTAGCAGTATTGGCTATATTTTTATCATTGGTAACGAGAGCTCCGCCCTCGCCGGCGGTTATATTTTTTGCCACATGAAAACTAAAACAAGCAGAAAAACTTTTTTGGCCCGGTCGAATGCCGTCCCGTTCAGCTTCAATAGCATGGGCCGCATCTTCGATAACAATCAGATTATGTTTTATGGCAATGGCGGATATCGCTTTCATATCTGCCATTTGGCCGTACAGATGCACTGGGATGATAGCTTTTGTTTTGGATGTAATCGCCTTTTCAATTTTTGAAACATCAATCAGTCCCGTTTCCGGTTCTACATCAACAAATACCGGCTTTGCTCCACAATAAAGTATCGGATTGACTGTCGCCACATAGGTTAATGGGGTGGTAATTACTTCATCCCCAGGACCAACTCCCGCCATAAGTAAAGATAAATATATTGAATTGGTACAGCTATTCGTTAAAACAGCTTCTTTTACTCCCAGATACTTGGCAAAATTCTGCTCAAATCGGCGACCTTCGTTTGCCAAAACCAACCAGCCGGATTTCAAAACCCGGACCATTGAGTTCACATCGCTATCAGCAATCGCTAATTTCAAAAATGGAACTTTAATTAAAGCGTCCTGGTAGAATTTTAAGAGATGGTTTTGGGCGATTTTATTCCATGTATGGTGCTGAGCGAATTCAATCGCATTGTGACTCATCTCATTTCGCAGTGTATGATCGCTAAAAATCTTTTTGATCGCTCGTGCCGTTTCCTCAATATTTTCTGGCTGAACTAAAATTCCAGCATTCTCTCGTATCGCGTATTCCGAGCCAAAACCTTTGGTGGCAATAACCGGCGCACCACATGCTTGAGCCTCCATATAGACAAGCGGAAAACCCTCAAAACCAGTAGCTGAATCTCGAGAAGTTAAGATAAAGGCATTACATTTGTTATATTCTTGAGCTAAGTCAGCACGACTGATTTTGCCCATTCTAATCTCGACTCTATTCTCCAATCCATTCTCTCTTGCTAATTGAACAAGATGCTGATAATAACTATCAGTCTTGGTATCATTATCCCCGCCTATAATTTTGTATTTTAAATTTGGAAACTCATTTTTTATAAGACCCAAAGCTTTGATCACCACATCAAATCCCTTGCGGTCTTTGATACCGCCAACCCCCAAAAGAAAACCCTCATTAGATATTTCGGTGCGAGGTTTAAAAACTTTACCATCTACACCGTTAGGAATAAATCTTGATTCTTTGATGTTCGGAATAACTTCTCGAAGCTTTGCTTCAGTATGGGAAGAACCAGTAGTAGTCATTTGAGACAGTGCATGAGCAGCTCTCATAAACCATCTCTTCGCAACGGCCTTCGGATTGTATCCTGTTGGTGGGATCGCATAGGTTCCATGAAGCGTCATAACATAGCGAGCCCCAATGAAGCGGCTAGCGAAAGCTGCGCCAACCATTGGCTTTTCATAGAGCACATGAACAATATCGCAATCGCCAAAGTGCTTCAGGCATTGATAAAAAACCTTTAGTTGATCGATAAATCCAAAAGTTACATGCGATGGCAGCACTTTAAAAACGTTATCGGCCTCCACATCTGAATCTGCCGAAGTAATAATCTTTACGGTAATATCGGGGAGTTCCGCTATGGCACCGGTGAGTCCTTGGGCATACCGTGACCAGCCGTCCCCACTGGATAATGATGATGCAATATAGCCAATCTTCATGGGAGTAGGGTACCATGAATTATTAAAAAAAGAAAGACCCGCTTTGTCAAATTGATGCGTTTTATGTTAGCATATGCCAATGCAAGCAATACTTCTGGCCAGCGGCTCCAACACACGAGTTCAACATTTATTTCCAAATTTGCCCAAAGTCATGTTTCCTTTGGATCAGAAGCCCTATTTGGAATATTGGCTGAATATTCTTCTGCCCCAAAAAACAGAAGTTATCATCTTAGTGCAATATCTTTCTGATGTTATCAAAGAATACATCGAAAAAAATTATTCGGAAGAACTCAAGAACGGGAAAATTAAGATCATTGATCGGCCGGAGAATCTCGGACCAGTCAGAGCTATCGCTGGACTGAAAGAAATTATTACCGGTGATTTTGCGATTTTTTACTGTGATGTCCTCTTCAATATTAATTTATCAAATGCCCAAAAATCTCTCAGAGATCAATTCTTGGGTTTAACATTTTTGACCACTGACAAGCTACACATGTTCGATAAAATGGAGATGCAGATTGACCATACAGAAAAACTGGTTACTCAATTTCAACCGGATGGATATGAACATGCAGACGGATGGATGGATGTTGGTCAGATCTACAAAAAAGAAGTTTTGAATCTTTTTGATAACGCCTCTGATGTGGCTGAACATTTTAACGTAGCTGTCTGGCCGCAACTTATCGAAGATAAAAAACTGACATACCACAAGGTCGGGCCGGTCTTTGATATCGGAACAGAAAAAAACTATCTTGCCACTAGAGAGATTTTCGCTCGGGAAGGATTAGGAGCCCTAGACGCGTAAGCGCTCTAAACGTTGCCACAACGCTGGCATCCTGTTTGATCTTTCCCTTCATAATCCATCCTATCCACCTGGCAAGCGGTATCTCCAATACCTCAATTTCCTCACGAGAATCTAGTTTTTGATTTTTTATTTTTTGACATTCCAATGCAAGAAAAGAATATTCTTTTGTTGGAGAACTTCTTGGAAGCGAATAGCTCTCTCCCAAATAAACCCATTTTTTAGCCGTATATCCGGTTTCTTCCAAAAATTCCCTCTTGGCTGCCCCCTGTTGCTTTTCATTCTTTTTTATTCCGCCGGATGGAAGTTGAATGATAATTTCATCAATAGCGTGTTGATATTCTCTGATCGCAACTACTTTTTGATTCTTCGTCAGCCCAAGAATACGAACTCCGTCTGGTTCTCCGTGAAAAATATATTCTTCCTTCCTGCCGGTTACGGGATTTTTAAAAAGTTGTCTGCCAATAAATTGGCCAAATCTGGAACGAAAAATATCTTTAAACTTCCCTATTTTTTTCCAGCGTTTAATCTTCATAGTAGTTTTGTCTCCGCATCCAGCATTATTTTTACCAGTTTATTGAAATCGGTTTTAGGTTTCCATCCAAGGATTTTTTTGGCTCTGGAGGCATCGCCGCACAGATAGTTGACTTCGTTGGGTCTGAAATAAGCCGGATCAATTGCCACCAGCACTTTGCCGGTTCTTTTGTCTGTGCCTTTCTTGTTCAAGCCATTGCCTCTCCAGATCAAATTCATACCGACACATTTGAATGCTCCTTCAGTAAATTCTCTGACGGAATGCGTTTGACCCGTGGCCACAACAAAATCATCGAGATTTTTCTGCTGAAGCATACGCCACATCGCTTCTACATATTCGGGCGCATATCCCCAATCCCGCTTGGCATCTAAATTACCAAGAAATAATTTGTTCTGAAGTCCTTTCTTTATCTTGGCCACACCTATGGCTATCTTACGGCTTACAAAATTCTCGCCTCTACGCTCACTTTCATGATTAAATAAGATGCCACAACTTATAAAAAGTTTATATGCATCCCGATATCTTTTGGCCGTATCATGGGCAAAAACTTTAGCAATTCCGTAAGGACTCTGGGCATTAAACGGGGTTCGTTCGGTCTGGGGACTCTCCATGACATCTCCAAACATCTCCGAAGAGGAGGCTTGATAAAATTTAGCACGTGGAGAATGTTTTCTCATCGCCTCAAGCAAGCGCAAGGTTCCTAGTCCTGTAACATTAGATGTATATTCCGGAACATCAAAACTCACCCTAACATGCGATTGGGCTCCGAGATTATATATTTCGTCGGGCGTTATCTCCGCTATAAGCCCGTCCAAAGATCCGGAATCGGCCAAATCGCCATAATGCAGAGAAAGTAAACCTTTGTCCTTGAATTTTTTTAGAGCGTCAATTCTGACTGTATTAAAAGTGCTAGCCCGTCGCACCATTCCATAGACACGGTAGCCTTTTTTCAATAAAAATTCAGCGAGATATGAGCCGTCTTGTCCGGTAACACCGGTTATAAAAGCCTTGCGCATGTCCCAGAATATACGCTACCTTGCTATTTTTGACAATAATCTGGGTAATCTGTTTTTGTTCTTTTCCCAAGCTGAAAATAAGCCAATAGCCACCAATATAAAATAGAACGGATATATGGGTAGCGCGTATCGTGGAACTGACCATACCAAACTATAAAAGATATTAAGATAAACAATAAAGAGCAAAATCCAGCCCAACTTATTTAAATTTTTTCTTTGTTGCCAGATTCCATATATCACAAAGAAAAATAGAGTAAACCAGATAAATCGGACGCCCAGAGCAAAAACTGTTTTTTTCAACTCTGACATCTCTAGGTGGCGCCCATCTGCAAACATCGGATGAATAGCGGTTACATTCTGCCACAAGGGTCCTTTCGTGAGAATGGGGCTATTGAGGTTAATGAAATTCAGAACCGTCATATACAGATATTTGTGCGGATTATGAACTATGTAATCCTTTGCCTTTTTCAAAAGTATGGTATCAATTTCTCTTAAGCTTTTGCCTTGTTTTGTTAAATCAATTATTTTTCGTTCCGTATTGGAAGAGTCTCTAAAAGCAACTGGATTTATTGTTGGATAAATTTTTTGAGCAAAATAGTATCCGAAAAGAAATCCGATGAAATTGCCGGTATAATTTTGAGACATCCTTTCCGTCACTTCTGTCAGGGCCAAGAGCGTGCCTCCGCCCCGAGGAGCAACACTAAGACCACCACCCAATAGTCTTTCTCTGGCTAGCCAAGGTCCAACGATGATAAGAAATCCGAGCACAAAAGCGAGTGCTTTAAAGCATATTTTTTTGAAAGAAATTTTTTTCCAGTATATATAGAAAATATATCCGATAACAAAAAAGAAGAAAAATTGAATGCTTCCCTTGGTGAGCGTGGCAAGGCCCAAAATTATCCCCGGCAAAAACCACCACTTGGCTTGGCCGTTTTGAACCTTATATAGCGAATAGACAAGCGATACAACTAAAAAAGTAAATAGTATCTCCTGGAGAAGCAGTCCCGATTGATTGACGAGAGGGTAGTAAATAGAAGTAAGAAGTCCGGCACCAAAAGCTTTTTTTGTTCCAATCAGTGGTTTGGCCAAACTGAAGAGAATGCACACGGTGATGGCAAATAGTAAAATCTGGATAATTCTTACCGCATCATAGTTATGACCAAAAACTTTATATATACCAACAAGAAAAAGTGGATACACCGGTTCAGCGGATGTTTCTTTACCTTCATAGGTATACGTCCCCTTTGCTAAAATATCCTGGGCTATGCCATCATAAATAACCTGGTCAGATTTAATTGGTTGATTAAATATTTTCTGATTCCAAAAGAATCCGGACACTGTGGCAAAAATAAATAACGTAATAATGATTTTTTTATGAGTCATAAATTTTAAATCTTAGTTCTTATTTTCGTAAATATCACTGTTAATACTAGCAGGATAATCTCGATAGACATATTCCAAAATCTTCCCAAAAATGCCAAGAAAACAGCCATATCGAGAGGGAAATAAATTTTTAAAAACAAGATTAGTGCTCCTTCTTTAATTCCAATACCGGCGGGAGCAAAAATTGCGACTGTCCCAGCCACCGAAGCGAGGGTGTATGCTCCGATTATTCCAATCATCCGATTTGGTAAAAATTCGGTCACTGAACTTATTAAAAAAAAGAAGCCAATGCCTATAAGAGTAGCAACTGCACAATAAAGTAAAATAATTTTTGCAATCTTTTTTGAGTCGAGAAATTGATTTCTGTGAATTGGTTCTTTTTTAAATTTAATCAGCACAAAGTTTATTAATCTATAAAAAATTTTAGGGTGAACCACTATTAATCCGGTACCAATAGCAGCGACGGTGATTAAATAAAAACCTGAAAAAATATTTCTAAAAAATATTCCCAACAAAGATAGCGATAGCAAAAAACCAGCTATGGTAGATAAGAAAATCTCATACACAATGCTCACTACGAGAGCTTTATTACCCAATCCTTCTTGGTTGCCCAGATAGGATCTTCCGGCAAATGCCCAAACCTTTCCAGGTAAATACTTAACAGGAATTGAGTACACAAAAATTTTGAAAATTTTAAATCTAGATAAAACAAGGCTCGGCTCAAGAGTTTTTACTATTCCCCCCCATATTCCCGCCGCAAGAACAATCGCAGTAATAAGAAAAATAAAGGAAAAGGATAGGTATCTATAATTTAAAGAAAAATTAAAATGATTTATTTTATTCCAACTACTCAACAGAGACCATCCCACAAATAATACGATGGCTAAAATAATTAAGTAATTAAAAAACTTAAACAATAAATTTTTGTTTTGAGAATCAAATAAAACCA
>OBEQ011708701.1_pt1 | contig 13593 bp, 11 predicted proteins | sample 1670901 | NCBI WGS metagenome assembly OBEQ01 (sample SAMEA104232315, study PRJEB22302) | groundwater metagenome | biome: forest; feature: aquifer; material: groundwater | place: USA | collected 2011-08-07 | depth 5.4 m
TCATTAATTTTACTTGATGAAATAGAAAAAGCCCATCCCAATATATTAAATTTATTTTTACAGGTTTTTGATGAAGGCCATATTACAGATGGCCAGGGAAGAAAAATTATTTTTACCAATACTATAATTATTTGCACATCTAACGCGGGGGCAGATATAATTTTTAAGCAAGTTGAATCCGGCAATAAAATAGAAAAATCTAAAATACTTGATTTTCTTTTTTTGAAAGGAATCTTTAAGCCTGAATTTATAAATCGTTTTGATGCCACTGTGTTTTTTCAATTATTAACAAAAGACAATTTATTAGATATAGCTCAATTAAACTTGTCTAGTCTTCAAAAAAATCTCAAAGAAAAAGACATAGATTTTGTTATTACAGAGCCATTAAAACAAAAAATTGTTGAGTTGTCATATAAGCCGGAATTTGGAGCCAGAGAAATGAGGAGAGTTATACAGGATAAAATAGAAAATGTTATTGCAGAGGCTTTATTGTCTGATAAAATTACTAAAGGGGATAGCATAGAAATAAATCCTGAAAATTTTGAAATAATTAAAAATTCACCTCGTTAAATAGTGTTATTTTTTTATAACCATTAGGCATCTAGATAAAATAGGTGGAGATTGGACTAAGTTTACATAAAATGGTAATATAAAAATATATAAGCCAACATAAAATTATCCGCAGTATCTGATGAATTTTAAAAAAATAATCAATCCATATACAATATTAAACAATAGGTTTTTTAAATTAAATGAAAATCATTGTAAAAACAAAGCCAGGATCAAAAGATAATAAGATAGAAAAAATTGATGAAGCAAATTATATTGTTTATGTTAAGGAGCCGCCAATTAACGGCAGAGCCAATGTTGCAGTAATTAAATTATTAGCAGATTATTTTGATATTAGTCCTTCATTGATTGAAATAATTTCTGGTTATATGGCTAGGGTCAAAGTTATAGAGATAAATAATTAATTCAAAGTAATTGAAAATCAGCCTATTTGGGTTGATTTTTTGTTGTGTTTTTGATATAAAAAAATCAGTGTTTTTTACGTCCTTTGACAATTTCTTTGGGAGGTATGCTATGAATCAAAAAGAAATTATTGATATCTTTGATAATTATGATGCAATTTGGGTTCATAATGGGGATCCGGCTATGCCCCATGCTGAATTGACAACAGGTCTTTGTAGTAATGGATATGTTAATTGTCGTGAAGTTTTACAGCATTCTTTAGTTTGCAAGATGCTTGCAAGGAAACTTTATTATAAAATGTTTAATCAAAATGTTTTATCACGTGTTAATATGGTGATTGGTTCATCTTATTCTACAATAACATTTTCATATGAATTAGCGGCACGTTTTGGAGTAAAACATGGTTTTACCGAGAAAGATCCATCAGATCCCAAGGGCAAAAAAATGATTTGGAAGGGTGGGAAAATTGGTTCTAAAGAGAAAGTGCTTCAAGTTGAAGATTTAATAACCACAAGCCATACTTTTTTTGAAGTTCGCCGCGCTATGCAGGAAGAAAATTCTGAGCCGATTAATTTTTTGAATGTCGTGGGTTGTATTGTTCATAGACCGCCAAATTTGTCGGTTAACTATGATGGATTAAAGATTATATCTTTAATTGAAATGGAAATTTGGGCTGTGAAGCCAGAAGATTGCTCCCTATGCAAGGCAGGTTCAAGGCGCTTGCGACCAAGAGGTAATTGGAAGGAACTAAAGACCGGAAAAAATAATTAAATATTTACAAAAGCCGTTGGGAAATCCCTTCGGCTCTTTTTTTGTCTAAGGACTTGAAAAAAAACTTTAAGAATGTAAACTAAACATAATGAGGTTTAAGAAAAAGAAATTGGTAAAAAACAAGAAAATGGCAAAAAAGCCGAAGAAGTTTTTTGTTAAAAGAAAAAAAATAAAAAAGAAAATATTTAAAAAGTTGGTTATTAAAAGAAAGATTAAACTCAATAAGACAAAAATTAAATCTGCAAAAAAAGTAAAACTTGTTAAACCGGTTAAAAAATTAATTAAAAAAAAATCATCAGTAAAATTAATAAAGGTAAATAAAAATAAAATAAAAAAGGCGAAAAAATCCAGAGCATCAAAATCAAAAAATATTTTTCCAGCAGAGTCCTTTTTTAAAGCCAAAATAAAAGTTATTGGAATTGGAGGCGGCGGCGGTTCAATTGTTTCAGAAATTGGTAGATCTTTAAATAAGGCGACTTTTGTTATTGCGGATACAGATATGAGGGCTTTTAAAAAAAAACCGGGAATTAAAAATTTTTTATTTGGGCAGGATTTAACGCATGGATTGGGCACCGGAGTAAACCCTGATTTAGGAAGAATGGCTGCCGAGCAGGAAAAAGAAAGAATTTCTCATTTTTTTGACGATCAGGATATTGTAATTTTTATTGCTTCATTGGGCGGGGGTTTAGGATCTGGCGCTACGCAAGTTTTTGCGGATGCCGCTAAAGATTTTAATGGAATTACTTTTGGTATATTCACTCTCCCTTTTAAATTTGAAGGCAAAAATAAATATAAAATAGCAGTTAAATCACTTCGCGAATTAAGAAAATCATTAAATGTTTCCATTACAATACCAAATGAAAGAATTTTTAAAATTATTGACAGTAATACGGCGATAACCGATGCATTTTCTATTGTTAATAAAAACTTAATTGAGTCCTTGGAGAGTATTATTGATTTAATTTATAACCCGGGCATAATAAATATTGATTTTGCAGATTTAAGAGCAATATTAAATGGAAAGGGGAATTTAGCTTTTTTAAATACTGCAGAAGCATCTGGTAAAGATAGGGCTGAAGATATAGCTCAAAAAATCTTGCATAATCCTTTATATCAAAATAATAATTTTATAGCAGAAAAAATTCTTTTTAATATTTCTGGTGGGAATAATCTTGGTATGTTTGAAGTTGATAAAATTTCGAGAAAAATTTCAGAATTAAACCCAAATGCCAAAATTATTTTTGGAATTTCCAAAAATTCAAAATATAAAAATAAAATAAAAACAACGCTTTTAACGACGGGTCCAAGCGCAGAAAAGAGAGTGGTTATTGAAAAACCAGTAATTCAAAAAGAAGTTCCAAAAAAGAAAGTATTTTTGAAAATTGTAAAAAACCAAAAACCAAAAATTAAAAAATCACGAGCAAAAAAAGAAATTACTATTAAAAAAATGCCACTTTCAAATACAATGCCTGTATTTGACAACGTGTCTTTTGAAAATAATTTGGCCGAATTTGGCACCAAAAAGTTAGAAATTACCGAAGCTTTAACAAGACCTAAAAAAGCTATTAGAAGATCTGCTTTAGAAATAAAGAAAGCAGAGGAGATAGAGGAGAATAAACAATCTATGCAAGAAAAGGAATGGGAAATACCTGCCTTTTTAAGATTAAAAAAATAAAGCGACATCAATATAATCCTTAATACGCAACAAGTCTATTAGTATTGCTATAAAAAATGGAAGAATCGCAAGAAATAAAAAAAGCAATAATTCCCATAGCTGGACTAGGAACAAGGTTTTTACCCTTGTCTTTGGCTATTTCTAAGGAATTTTTTCCTTTAATAGATAAGCCGATTATTCAATATATTATTGAAGAAGTAAAAAAATCAGGTATCAGTGAAATCATTTTTGTTATTAGCCCTAAACAAAAAATGATTTTAAATTATTTTAAAAAATCTCCTGAATTAGAAAAGATTTTAATAAAAAGGAAGAAAGATAAAATATTGAAAGAACTTAAAAGCTTTGAAGAAATTTTTGATGGTATTTCTTTTTCTTTTGTTGTGCAAAAATCTCAACTTGGAGATGGCCATGCTATTTTACAAGCCGGAAAATTAGCGGGAAATGGACCAGTTGCTGTTTTATTTGGGGACGATGTCATAGATTCAGCGGAACCCGCATTATTACAATTAATTAATATTTTTAAGACATGTAATGCGCCAGTTATTGCCTTAAAATCATTGCCTCGCGACAGAATTCCATCTTATGGTTCCGTAGCCGTAGAAAAAATCGCCAATCATCTTTATAAAATAAAAAAAATTATAGAAAAGCCCGAACTTTCACAAATTCAGTCAAATTTAGTTATTGTGGGCAAGTCTATTTTAACACCCGAAGTTTTTAGTTATTTAAAAGTTGCTCACCCATCTGAAAAAGGAGAAATAATTTTAGGTGAAGTTTTAGATAAAATGTTAAATGACGGATGCCCAATTTATGGATACGAATTAAAAGGTGAGTGGCTGGAATGCGGAGATAAATTAAAATGGCTAAAATCGTTTTTTTATTTAGCTCTTAAAGATGAAAGATTCGGTAAGGATTTAAAAAATTATTTAAAATCAATAAAATATTAAAAAACCGCTTTTAAGCGGTTTTTTAATAGTATGGCCAATATTTTAATATTAATGGCCATTTTTTTACACACTTTTCATTCTTATTTTATTAGTGTAAAATAATATAATATAAAAAATGATATGAATAAAATCGCTTTTTTTGAAATTGAAGAGCGGGAAAAGGATTATTTAAAAAAACAATTAAATAACATTGAAGTCTATTTTTTTACAGAAAAACTTTCATTAAATAATGTTAATTTAGCAAAAGATTGTAAAATAATTTCTACTTTTATTGATTCACAACTTGATAAAGATGTATTATCTAAATTTACCGATTTAAAAATGATTAGCACTAGGTCAACGGGGTTTGACCATATTGACTTAGAAGTAGCAAAAAAAAATAAAATTATGGTTTGCAATGTGCCTCATTATGGAGATAATGCCGTGGCTGAATATGCTTTTGCTTTAATATTGGATCTTTCAAGAAAAATTCACCAGTCCATTGAAAGAGTAAAAAGTGGGGTATTTTCTTTTGAGGGATTAACTGGCTTTGATTTAAAAGGTAAAACACTGGGTATTGTTGGATTGGGTAATATCGGCCAACATGTTGCAAGAATTGCAAAAGGTTTTGAAATGCAAGTATTGGGTTTTGATGTAATACAAGATAAAAAACTTGCTAAAAAATTAGGATTTAAATATGTTGCTTTTGAAGAATTATTAAAAAATTCCGACATTATAAGTTTGCATGTTCCTTATAATAAACACACCCACCATTTGATAAATTCTGGTAATATTAATTTGATAAAAAAGGGGGCGTATTTAATAAATACTGCTAGGGGCGGAATTGTTGAAACTGGAGCTTTAGTCCAGGCTCTTGGTAAAGGAATTTTGGCGGGAGCCGGTTTGGATGTGTTGGAAGAAGAGATTTTTATTAAAGAAGAAAGCCATCTTTTATCAAAAGAATTTTTAAAAAAGCACAACTTAAAAACTATTTTGCAAGATCACATTTTATTAAAACAGGAAAATGTAATTATCACTCCGCACAATGCTTTTAATTCAAAAGAGGCGTTGGAAAGAATTTTAGAAACTACTGTTTTAAATGTTCAGTCTTTCATTAAAAATAAACCTATTAATATCATTAAATGACATACGACCTTATAATTATTGGTGCGGGACCCGCCGGAATTTCTGCTGGTATTTATGCTGCACGCCAAAAACTAAATATCTTAATTATTTCTAAAGATATTGGCGGCCAAGTTGCAAAAAAAGCTGTTGATATTGAAAATTATCCCGGTTTTGAAAAAATTTCAGGGCTGGATTTAGTTGATTTATATAAAAAGCAGTTAAAAGCAAATAATCTTGAAGTTTTACAGGATGAGGTTTTAGGTATAGAAAAAAAAGACAGCAAGTTTTTTGTTTCTATAAAATTCGGAAAAATTTTCGAATCAATTTCTGTAATTATAACTTCTGGGGCTGAATCAAGAAAAATTTCAGTGCCCGGAGAAGAAGAATTTTCAGGAAAGGGGGTAAGTTATTGTTCATTGTGCGACGGTCCAATATTTAAAAATAAAATAGTAGCAGTAATAGGCGGAGGAAATAATGGATTTGAATCAGCATTGTTTTTATCAAATTATGTAAAGAAGATTTATCTTTTAGAATATGGAAATAAAGTGAATGCTGACCAAGAAAATCAGAAATTAGTTGCAAAGCATAAAAATATTGAAGTTATAATTAATGCAAAAGTGTTAAGAATTGAAGGCAAAGTTTTTGTAAATTCTATTACTTACCAAGACTTACAATCAAATGAAGAAAAAACATTAGAAGTGAGCGGTATTTTTGTTGAAATAGGATACATTCCCTCAACTTTATTTGCAAAATATTTAGTGGAATTAAACGATAAAAATGAGATAGTTTTTGACCCCAAAAATTTAGCAACAAAAACTCCCGGACTTTTTTCTGCCGGAGATTGCAATGTTAGCAAATATAAGCAGATTGTAATGGCTTCGGGAGAGGGAGCTAAAGCTGCTTTGTCGGCGTATGAATATATAAAGCGAAATAAATAATTGCCAATAGTTAATAGTTAATTAAAATGAGTAAAATTAAGGAAATTATTGCAAAAGAAATTAAGGATTCAAGGGGAAATCCCACCATTGAGGTTGAATTGGAAACAGAAAAGGGAAGCTTTATTGCTTCTTGCCCATCAGGAGCTTCTACAGGAAAAAATGAGGCATTGGAATTAAGGGATGAAGATGGCAGGGGAGTCTCAAGGGCAATAAAAAATGTAAATAAAATTTTAGCTCCAAAATTAAAGGGTAAAAATCCTGAAAATCAAAAGGAATTGGATAATTTAATGATTGAGTTAGATGGCACCGAAAACAAATCAAAATTGGGAGCTAATGCCATACTGCCAGTTTCTATGGCAATATGCCGGGCAGGAGCTGGCGCAGAAAAATTGCCTTTGTATAAATATATTGCGAATATCGCAGAAAATAACACTTCTTTAAAAATTCCTTTGCCAAGTTTTAATATATTAGAGGGTGGGGCGCACGCAAAAAATGATTTAGATATTCAGGAATTTATGATAGTTTGCCAGAAAAAAATATTTTCTGAAAATTTAGTTTTAGTAAATAGAATATTTAATAATTTACAAGAAATTTTAATAAAAAATTATGGAAGTGATTTGCAAATGGGGGATGAGGGCGGTTTTGCTCCCGAAATTTCAAAGACAGAACAGGCATTATTTTTATTGAAAAATGCAATTGGTGAAAATATTGACGTAAAAATCGCTTTGGATTGTGCTGCGTCCCAATTTTATAAAGATGGAAAATATTTATTAGAAAAAAAAGAATATACAAAGTCAGCTCTTTTGGATTTTTATAAAGATTTACTGCAAAGATTTCCAATTATTTCAATTGAAGACCCGTTTGCAGAAGAAGATTGGCGGGGTTTTGAAGAGATTTTGAAAGAATTACCAAATACTATAATTGTTGCAGATGATTTGACAACAACGAATATAAAAAAAATTAAAGAGGCGCATAGTAAAAATACTTGCAATGGAGTAATTATAAAACTAAATCAGATAGGGACGGTTTCAGAAACCATAAAGGCAGTAAGGTTGGCAAAATCTTATGGATGGAAAACTATAGTAAGCCATAGGTCTGGGGAAACAATGGATGATTTTATTGCCGATTTAGCAGTTGGAATCGGCGCTGATTTTGTAAAATCGGGGTCTCCCGCGCAGCCCGAAAGAATGGTAAAATATAATAGGTTATTGGAAATAGAAAACGAGTTTCACCCAGTTAAATAATTTTCGGCAAAGCCAAAAATTAAAATCCAAATGATTTTATTTAACCAGGGTAAATAAAAAAATAATTTATGGCAAAACTATTTTTATTAAGGCATTTAAAGTCGCAGTGGAATTTAGATAATAGGTTTGCAGGATGGGTTGATAATCCTTTATCAAAGGAGGGAGTTTTGAGTGCAAAAGAAGTTGCTGAAAAATTGAAAAAAACTTGTGCTGAGCAGAGTCGAAGCATTGATATTGTGTACACTTCGCCCTTGATAAGAAATGAGGAAACGGTTTTAAGGGTTTTTGAAAATCTTACCTTGAGCGGAGCCGAAGGGTTTCCAGACAAGTATCCATTGTTTATTCATTTGGACGGAGGTAAAATGTCCCGATGGGGAAATTTTGAGGGTATAGACAATTATATGCCCGTGTATGTTTCAGAAAATCTAAACGAAAGATATTATGGCAAATTGCAGGGATTAAATAAAGATGAGATAATAAAAAAGTATGGTGAAAATATGGTGCATTTATGGAGAAGGGGATTTAATGATAAACCGCCAGGGGGAGAATCTTTAAAAGATGTTTATAAAAGAGCTGTGCCGTTTTTTAAAAAATATGTTGAAAAAGATTTGACGGCAGAAAAAAATATTTTACTTGTAGCAAGTCATAATAGTTTAAGGGCTATTGTAAAATATGTTGAAGGTATATCTGATAAAGATATTGAAAATGTAGAATTGCCATTTGGAGCTTTAATGAAGTATGAGTTTGACCCTTCGGCAAACTCAGGGCAAGTTGGGAAGTATGAAAAGTTGTAATAAAATAGTTATGGGGTATAATTATTAATAAACCAAAAAGCAAAAACCAAATATCAAAACCACAAACCAAAAACAGAAAAATCACTTTTTAGTTTAAAAGTTTTTCATTTGTATTTTTGGTATTTAATTTTTGGATTAATAAACATATGTACAAAAAAATTATAAGCAAATTAAATAAAAATCAAATCTTAGTAGGCGTAGCAGTTTTAGCCATTATTGTGACAGGAGTTTTAATTTCATCTAATTCTAATACTGGTTCTAACAATATACTTTCATTTTTTAAATTAAATTTTGGAATGTCTGCCGATGCCGTAGCAAAAAAATCAATAGATTATTTAAATAAAAGCGTTTTACAGAAAGGTCAAACTGCCCAATTAGTAAGTACTTCAGAAGAAAGCGGGGTTATAAAAATGAAAATTAAAATAGGTACAAATACTTACGACAGTTACGCAACCAAGGATGGCAGGTTTTTATTTCCCGAAGCCTTTACTGTAAATGTAGTGACAAATAAACAGACGACTCAAAATACGCAAAATACGGCTCAAGTAGCTCCTGTCAATGTAGCAAAAGTTGCCAAAACTTCTCTTGAGGCATATGTGGTAAGCAGATGTCCTTTTGGACTTCAAATACAAAGGGCTATTTCGGATGCTGTAAAAAATACTCCATCCTTAGCAGAGTTTATTAAAGTAAGATATATCGGTGCTATTTCTGGCAACACAATAACTTCTATGCACGGAGATGCAGAAGCACAAGAAAATTTTAGGCAGATATGCATAAGAGAGGAGCAAAACAGCAAATATTGGCCTTATGTTTCTTGCCAGATGAAAAGTAATGATGCGGCTGATGGATGTCTATCGTCTGCCGGAATTGATACCAATAAGTTAAAGGCCTGTCTGTCAGACAGCAAAAGGGGATTAGCTTACGCCAAAGAAGATTTTGCTTTAGATACTAAATATAACATTCAAGGTTCGCCAACATTAGTATTAAATGGAACGGTAATTTCAGAAGATGCTTTTGGTGGAAGGTCTTCTGATTCAATGAGAAATATTATCTGCAGTTCATCTACAACGCAACCTGATTTTTGTAAAACAAAATTAAATACTACTCCGGCGGCTACTTCGTTTTCATTGACTTATTCTGGATCGAATTCTAATGGTTCTGGTAATTCTGGAAGCACTGGTTCTAATTGTGCTCCTGCTCAGTAAATATAATAGACCCACTTTGTAAGGGTTTTCGTGATGAAATAGTTAGATTCCGAGTTGCAAATTTGATAGAATTTTTATTTTTACCCTGCGGGTAAGACTAAAAATTATAGCGAATTTGCGGCCGGAATATAACCATTGCAATAGAAAAACCTTACGAAGTAGGTCTAATAATTAAATACAAAAAAATGTTAACAATATATTCAACTCCAACTTGCATTTATTGCAATACTCTAAAAGAGTATCTTGCTAAAAACAACATTGAATTTAAAAATATTGATGTTTCTTCTGATGAAAAAGAGTTAGAAAAAATGGTTGCTATTTCAGGACAAATGGGTGTGCCTGTTGTTGATATTGATGGCAATATTGTTATTGGTTTTGACAAAGAAAAAATAGACGAGTTATTGAAACTTAACCCAGTTAAATAAAATTCCCTTAATTTTAATTTCGCTTTTAGCGAAATTATTTAACCAGGGTAAAAATAATTATGACTAAAATTGCGATTAATGGTTTTGGCCGTATTGGCCGTCAAACATTTAGAAGGATATTAGAAAAATATCCTGATTTAGAGGTGTTAGCCATTAATGACTTAACCAATACAAAAACTCTGGCTCATTTACTAAAATACGATTCTAATTACGGTATTTTTAATAAAGAGATAAGTTTTGATAAAGATTGTATTTTAGTTGAAGGTAAAAAGTATAAAGTTTTTGCAGAAAAAGATCCAGAAAAATTGCCTTGGAAAAAATTAGGAATTGATATTGTATTGGAATGCACAGGATTTTTTACAGACAAAGAAGGTGCAAAAAAACACATTAAGGCGGGAGCTAAAAAAGTAATTATTTCAGCTCCTTCAAAAGAAAAAGAAATTCCCGGATTTGTATTGGGAGTAAATACTGATAATTTTGATATTAAAAAAAATGATGTGTTGGATATGGGATCTTGCACCACCAATTGCTTGGCAGTTGTTGCTAAAGTTTTAAATGATAATTTTAAAATTAAAAAAGGATTTATGACGACTGTGCATAGCTATACAAACGACCAAAGAATCCTTGATTTACCTCATAAAGATTTGAGGCGTGCCAGGGCGGCGGCAGTAAATATAATTCCAACCAGTACTGGAGCCGCCAAATCAATCGGTAAAATGATTCCAGAACTTAATGGAAAATTAGATGGCATTGCCATAAGAGTCCCAACTTCTATAGTTTCTTTACTGGATTTGACAGTTGAAGTTGAAAAATTTACAGACAAAGAAAAAGTCAATGAAGCATTTATAAGGGCCAGCAAGCAGGATAGTTTAAAAGGAATTTTAAGGGTTGAAGAAAACGAATTGGTCTCTTCTGATTTTAAAGGCGATTCGCATTCCGCCATTTTTGATTTGCAAGAAACTATGGTAAACGATAACTTAATTAAAGTGTTAGCTTGGTATGACAACGAGTGGGGCTATTCATGCAGATTAGCCCAATTTGCGGAATTTGTAGGAAGTCAATTGTAATTACAAAAAAACAGGTCTTCAAAACCTGTTTTTTTTGATTGCCAATGTAGTTAGCCAATGCCATGTGCCGAGCTTTGCTTTGCTGTTGTTGTAAAAAAATACCCCGAAAAGTTGTTTAGACTTTCCGGGGTTTCTTACAAGCGATAGTTCTAGTCCGTCCTTATCATCCGCGAACCCGGTGATTTGACCTTTTTTTGCAAGAAATCTTCCTCATCATGCCTTTTTTAGCAACCAATGGGAGGTGTTGTTATGTTATTGGCTGTGTCAGATTTTTCTGACCATCACGCATTTACATCACCTCAATGCGTGAATGATTCGTCGCCCATGCACTCGACATAGGAAGATTTCCGTCCCTGAACTATCGCAAGTAATTTTACAAACTAATCTAAGCTTATCATATTTTTAAAAATTTGTCAAAAAATAATTTTCGAATTCGTATCATTTACTTATTCCTCCCTTTGAATTATAATTACAGAATTAAAATATAATTTTTTTGAAAATGGAATCTATCATTCGTAAAAATATTTTATGGTTTAATCAAGTGGGCGTTGCCGATGTTTCTTTAGTTGGAGGTAAAAATTCTTCATTGGGGGAAATGTATAATAATTTGGTTTCAAAGGGAGTCAATGTTCCTAATGGTTTTGCCACTACTTCAGAAGCATATTTTTATTTTTTGGATAAAAACAAATTAACAAAACAAATTGACCAAATTCTAAAAGATGTAAATATACACGATTTAAAAAGCTTGCAGCAAAAAGGAAAAAAAGTCAGAGATTTAATAATAAAATCACATCTACCAGAAGATTTAGAAAATGATATTGCCAAGGCTTATAATGAATTATCAAAATCTTATAATGTAAAAAATGTTGACCCCGTTAGAAGTCAAGAAGTCTCGGGGAAAAACCAAAAAAAACAAACTTCTAACGGGGTTGATGTAGCTGTAAGGTCTTCAGCCACTGCCGAAGATTTACCAGGGGCAAGTTTTGCCGGCCAGCAGGAAACTTTTTTAAATATTACAGGACTCGAAAATGTTTTAGAAGCGGTAAAAAAATGCTATGCATCTTTATTTACTGACAGGGCGATAGTTTATAGGCAAGAAATGGGATTTTCTCATTTAAAAGTTGGTTTATCAGCAGGAATACAAAAAATGGTCAGATCTAATTTGGGGGCTTCTGGAGTTATGTTTTCTTGCGATACAGAATCCGGTTTTGCAGATGTTGTTTTAATTAATGCCAGTTGGGGCTTGGGTGAAAATGTTGTTTTGGGGCGTGTTGAACCTGACCAATATTATGTTTTTGAAACAACGCTTAAAAAAGGATTTGAACCCATTATAGAAAAAAAGCTTGGGTCAAAAATAATTAAAATGATCTATGATAAAAATACCAAAAAACCAACTAAAAATATTTCAACACCTTTAAATGAAAGACAAAAGTTTGTTTTAAATAACGAAGACATTTTACAGTTAGCAAAATGGTCAATGCAAATTGAAGAACATTATAAAAAACCAATGGACATGGAATGGGCTCGTGATGGCAGAGATGGAAAATTGTATATTGTTCAGGCAAGACCAGAAACAGTTCAAAGCAAAAGAAATCTTAGCGTGCTAGAAGAATACGTTTTAGACAAATTCAAAATTCAAAAGCAACCTTCGGGAGTCCCTCTGGGTCCAGCAAAATTAAAAATTCTCGCTCAGGGTATGAGTGTCGGAAGCAAAATTGGTTTTGGAAAAGCCAATAAAATAATGAGTCCAAAAGATATTAATAAATTTAAAAAAGGAGAGGTTTTAATTACTGGAATGACAGACCCAGATTGGGTTCCTGCAATGAAATTGGCTTCGGCAATTGTTACCGATCAGGGAGGAAGAACAGCGCACGCGGCCATTGTATCCCGCGAATTGGGAATTCCCTGTATAGTGGGAACGGGGAACGCTACAAAAGTTATAAAAACTGGCGTCCAAATAACCATTGATTGTTCTACGGGCGAAAATGGATTTATTTATGAAGGGTTAATTCCTTTTAGTATAAATAAAACAGACATTTCAAAAATCCAAAAAACCAAAACAAAAATATTGATGAATTTAGCCGATCCGAGTCAGGCATTTAATTTAAGTTTTATACCAAATGATGGCGTGGGGTTGGCTCGTGAAGAATTTATAATTGCCAATACCATAAAAATTCATCCGTTGGCTCTTATAAATTATAAAAAATTAAAACCAGCTTTAAAAAAAGAGATTGATAAATTAACATTTGGCTATAATAATAAGGTTGATTTTTATGTTGATAAATTAGCCGAAGGCATTGGAAAAATTGGCGCGGCATTTTATCCAAAACAAGTGATTGTTAGATTCTCTGATTTTAAAACAAATGAATATAGGGGTCTTTTGGGCGGAGATTTGTATGAGCAAGATGAAGAAAATCCAATGCTCGGTTTTCGCGGAGCTTCAAGATATTACAA
>OBEQ011152419.1_pt1 | contig 13592 bp, 13 predicted proteins | sample 1670901 | NCBI WGS metagenome assembly OBEQ01 (sample SAMEA104232315, study PRJEB22302) | groundwater metagenome | biome: forest; feature: aquifer; material: groundwater | place: USA | collected 2011-08-07 | depth 5.4 m
CGGCGCCGAATGACGAAGGGCTCCACGATTCGGACGGCCTGGCCCGCCACAATTCCCAGCGCCGGCTTGTCATCGTCAAGCATCTTCTTCCACTGGGCGGACGCTATGAACTTGCCAGGCGGCGTCACCGTGCCCTGGGCCATTCCCACCAGGTCGTGCAGCGAGAGTGCCGTCATCACTACGAGCAGTGCACCGAGTACCAGTCTCTTCGTCATCGTTTGTCTCCTCGAAACAGATCGCTTCCGTCCGACCAGCTATGTCGACTTCCTCGGCCAGACCACACCTGGTCCATTTTGGGGACAGGCTAGGTTCAGCGACGTCGCGACTGGCGGCCGTCGGTGCTAGTTCGAACCGGTGAACTTCGCTTTCCCGAGCTCCATCAACGGCGCGACGCCGTCCGGATCGACGCGGACGACGACATAGCTCGTGAACTCCTCGGCGTCTTCCCACTTGTGGGGTGTGCCGGCCGGAATGACGAGGACATCGCCCTTCGCAATCGTCACGTCCCTGGCTCCGACCGCCGTCGTGCCGCCGCTGCCCTTGCCGTTGCCCGCACTGACGGGACGGCGCTTCCAATCGGAGATCTTGCCGCCAAGCTTCATGTGCCCCTTGCCTTCGAGCACGTAATACACCTCCGCCACGTCGTCGTGAACGGCGTAGTTCGGGTTCTTCTGTCCTTTATTGCGATTGACCACGCTGACGCCAACCTGGTGCTTGTCGCTGCCACCACCCGCCTTGACCATGTTCATCGGAACATCGTCATCCTTGGCGGCAATCATGTTTTTCTTGTGCGCCTCGATCTGGGCCGCCGTGATGAGAGTCGCCGGCAGATCGTAATGATGACCGGGCAGCATCAGGGGTGACGGATCGTTGGGTGCCTGCTGTCCGGCGAGGGACGCCGCAACGCCCATGACAAACATTCCTACCGCGCAATATCTCCAGATCGTGCTGTGCATGACTTCTCTCCCATCCGAAAGTGTGACGGATTGTTCCGACATCAACCGCGGGACTGCGATTCCGTGTCGCGCCCTCGCTCAATGTGCTGCCGCAGGGCGCCATCAAAACCCGGCGCAGCGGACCGGGAGCCTCCCTTAGAACCCGTGAGGCCGTATCCAGAAACTCTCTTCCCACGAGTCGCCCGGCTCGATTGATTGGAGGTCCTTGTAGAGGCCTTTCTGCGTCAGGTTCAACGCATTTGTAATCGCCGCCATCGGTTCGAACGCCACGGTGCCGCGCGCCGGAGGGCCGGCCGCTGCGTTCGGATCAGGCCCACCACCGCGATTTCCATTGTTCGGACGTGATAACACGAGGATCGTTCTGAACCTGGGGCCGACGACGACGTCAATCCGCTGCGCCTTGCCAATGAGCGACATCGTCGCGCGGCCTCGATCGTCCCGCTCCAGGTCCGTGAAGATGTCATCGAGCGTGACGTCTTTCACCAACACGTTCCTTGGATCGGGAAGGATGCGCGCAATCGGCTCCGTCTGGCCAGTCGGCAGCGTATTTGAGTCGAGCATCCAGTGCGTCTTTGCACCGACCGACAGGCGCCACTCTTCTCGCGGTGAGTCGGTGAGCTGGAAGTACGGGTGAAAACCAATGGCGACGGGCATCCGCTCATCGCTCAGGCTGTCGATCCGGGTGTGCACTTCGAGCGTGCCATCCTGCACCCGGTAGGTCATCGTCAGCGTATGTGCGAACGGAAACTGTTTCATGTAGCGCGGGATCCGGAAGAAGTCCAGTTTCATCGTCACCCACGACGATTTCGAATCCGCTTTCGCTTCAACAACCTTCCACGCGTCGGCGCCGGTCACAAAGCCATGAATGGGAATCGCGCCGCGGCCGGTGTTATCCAGACCAAGATCAAACGAGTACTTCTGTCCATTCGCGTAGAAAGCCTGCTCGTCGAGGCGATTCGCGTACGGCCAGAGCAGCGGCACGCCGTTCAGCCCCATTCGACCGCGAATGTCATCCAGCGTGTTCCACGTGCGGCGGATGACGTCCTGGCCTTTGACCGTCATCTGATACGCGTTGCTGGCAGTCGTGAGGACGCGCACGATCATCTCGGTGCGCGTGTCCGAAAGCGTTACGACGTCTCCCCTGCGGGAGACGTCGTACCGGGTTTGAGCGTCCGCGGCGGACGCATGTAACAGGGAGCCAACCGCGACGAGTGCGAGCGCGACGAGCATGAAGCGAAATTGGCGCAACTTCCTCACCGCTTGGAAGTGAAAACGGGCCATCAATTGAACCTGGCGGGCCGGCGCCACCGAAGTAATTACACCAAACCCGGTCGGGTTGATCAGGTTGCCGGTGGCCTCAGGCGTCAGATTGGTGGGCGTCGGGTCGGTCAGGCTACGCACCTGAAGCGTCGAATTCACGCCGGTGATCGTAACCGTGTTGAGCGCGTTGAAGGCGCCAAATGCGCATTTCGAGCCGGCGGTTGGCCCCCATCCGGACGAAGCGGGCCACCGATACGCGTTCGACTATGCGATCGAGAGAGCGACGATTCCTGACATGCGGCAAATCGCTCGGAACGTGGCCGAGCGGATGCGGACCTGAATCTCCCGCCACTCACACACGACGGCATCCATTTCTCTGCCGAGAAAGCATCAATGCTCTATTACTGCCTGGGAGGTAAGGAGCTGATGTTTGATGGGTTGACTGACCTGCCGTGAGCCAAGACGGACCTGCCCATCGCAGCGGGGCCGGACCTTCGACGGGTGCCAGGTTGACGTAACACTGAACGTTCAATCTGCTCGAGAACCGGAGTCAAAGACCGGCCATAAGATCGGCCAACCGATCGGCCAATACTAACTCCAACTGGCTGAAAATGCCGGTAGAATGGTGAATAAAGCTATTCATGGATCGGCCAAATATTCCGCCTGAAACGCCATCTCGTATCGAACCTGCTCGCCTAGAAGCACCGTCCGAGGCAATCGCCGATGCCTTGGCCGACCTCACGACGGCCGCAGCGACGCTCGGCAGCTCGCTGCATCCACGAACCGCCGGACATCTTGCGGAACTCGTCCGAATCATGAATACCTACTACAGCAACCTCATCGAGGGGCACGACACGCGTCCCCGCGATATCGAGCGGGCGCTGGCAAACGACTTCGAGGCCGATCAGGGTCGACGAAACCTTCAGTTGGAAGCCGCCGCGCATGTGCGGGTGCAAGCCGCAATCGATCGCATGGCCGCAGACAACGAGCTTCCCGAACCGGCATCGGCGATCTTCCTCCGCATGCTCCACCGTGAGTTCTATCGAGATGCACCAGACGCCATGCTTCGCGTCGTCAGCACCGATCGCGAGCTCCTCATGTTGCCTGGTGAATGGCGTACGCGCCCGGAACACGACAATGCGGTCGGGCGCCACGTGCCGCCGTCGAGCGACCGCGTCCCGGACTTCATGGAGTACTTCGAATCGCGCTATCGGTTCGAGGGCCTCGGCAAGGCAGCGCGGATTCTAGCGATTCCTCCGGCGCATCACCGCTTCAACTACATCCATCCGTTTCCGGACGGCAATGGACGCGTCAGTCGTCTGATGAGTCACGCGATGGCCATCAAGGCCGGGATTGGCGCGCACGGACTCTGGTCGATCTCCCGAGGGCTCGCCAGAGGCCTCGAGAGTCGCGGCGAATACAAGCGCATGATGGATCTCGCCGACACACCGCGGCAGAGCGATGTTGACGGGCGCGGAAACCTCTCGCAGAAAGCGCTCGATGACTTCGTGCTGTGGTTCCTCAAGGTATGCCTCGATCAAGTCACCTTCATGGCCGGTCTGTTCGAGCTCAACACGCTCGGCCCTCGGTTACGGCGGCTGATCGAACAAAGTGAGACGCTCAAACCCGAGGCGGCACCCCTCCTGGAGGAGGCGCTCATTCGAGGCAAGATCGAGCGCGGCGAGGCCACGCGAATCACCGGGCTTCCAGAACGAACCGCGCGGCGAGTGCTGAACGACGTTATCGACGCGGGACTGCTGGCATCGGAGACGCCGAAGGGACCAGTGTCCCTGAGGTTTCCAACCGAGTCCCTGGAAACGTTATTTCCGCGTCTCTACCCTCAGACGTAGCTGACCGCAAGGCGCAGCAATTCCCGGCGAAGCGGCCTGGGGTGCCGACTCCGGCGAAGCTGGAGCTGGCTCATCAGGCTGGATTCGAACCAGCAACAACCCTCCGGTTAACAGTCGCGGCAGGCCGATCTGCGATAGTCGTGTACCAGGTGACTTGACCTCGTTAATACTGGGTCGAAGTGCCCGACACCAGCCAGCGATTCATCGTACCAAAACACACCAGTGTCGATCGGGAGGGGGTACAGTTTTGGGTACAGGTCTCCGCTTGCTCTCAACGCGTCCGTGGTTCGACGCCCGGCGGCGACGACTGTTATCAGACTCTTTGACCGACACGCGAGAAGGAACAGGAAGGCCACCCCTCGCCGTTGTTCACAGCCTTGGCCAATCGGCACCATGATCGTAGTCGGCCCAATCGGTGGCGCGAAGATGAGCGATGAACACTTTCACGAACTCATCTTGAACCTGCTGGGGAATCAGCACGCGCAACAACTTCAGCCGTGCGGGAGGCACGCCTTGGCGGGCATTGTGGACGAAGCCGGCGTCTCGTGTGAAGCAGAGATCGTATTCTCGACAGGCTAGGCTATAGAGCGCGCCGTTGTCGACGCCCCGCTGGTGCAGCGTGTGAACCGATTCAGCCTCGTGGCCCTCGGCTCGAAGCGCGTCCACGAGTTTTCGAGGAAGGTTCTCGTCGATGAGAACCTTCACGCGGCGGCTTGAGCTTCGGCCAGTTCGGCCAAGACACCCCGCACGGCTTCCACCGTCAGGCTTGGATAGGCATCGACGATTTCAGGGATGGTCATGCCCGCAGCCAGGCATTCCAGCACGTGCGCCACAGAGATGCGCGTGTCGCGGACCCGCGGCCGGCCTGCCAGATGTTCGGCGTCCGCCACAATCCACTTCTTCATGGTCGTATGGTCGCAGGATTTGGTGGATCAGACAAGTCTCGAGATTCAGGGCCATGTTGATCGGCCATCGCATACCGTCCGGACTCGAGAGAAAGAACGTCCGTGCGCGTACGCTCAGCTGTGGCGGGGGGGGCGCATGCACGACCGCGGGTCACATAACGGCCCTTCGGTTAACGTCGGAACCCCCTTAATATCGCCTAGCCTCTGCTCTGTTCGGCTCGGTATTCCTGAACGGCCTTCTCGACGGTGCGTTCGACGTCATCATCCGTCATGCCGCGGCGACGCGTCTCGCCCTCGCGCTTGGCCCGCTCGAACGTCCGCCTGGCAAGCTCACGTTGCAAGGCTTCCGTCGTCAGTTCATCGACCGTCTTGCCCTCGGCCTCAGCGACTTTCCCGGCACGCTCCAACAGTTCCGGCTCGATGGCGACGTTCTTGGGCGTCATGATGATGCTGGCCTGCGAGTGTCATTGTACGTCCGCAGTCAGAGGAATTGGAGTTGCATTCGTCGGCAGCGCGGACAGAACGATCGCCAGGCAACGGTTTCAGGTCCTACCTCCCGCGTACGGCCTTTGTTTCGCCAGGGCCACGTCTACTGCGCCTTCTCCCGGCACGGAATGCGTCAGCATCCCCGCGCATCGAATCGTCCCTTCACAGGCGGTTGATCGTCCATGGCCTGGAGTGCGCGCCCGGATCCTCAATCCGCGACGTTTTCAGCGGCTTTCTCGCGCCGATCGGGTTCGTCGAGGAAGGGGCCACGCGCCGAGTAAGATCCTGGCCCGGATGAGCCGCAAGCGGAAAGACGACGCCAAGGCCCGGCGGCGCGAACAGGCGAAGCGGGCGGACCGTCATCGTCGACAGACGGCCGATAAGTGCGCGCACCTACTGTACGAGGCCGAGTCGGCGCTGAACGCGCGCGACGTGGAGCAGGCGCGCCGTCTGCTCGAGCAGATCCTTCGGGTTCGTCCGAACCACGAGATCGCCAACGAGTACCTCGCCGATCTGCACTTCAAGGCGCAGCACTTCGAACTGGGCCTGGTCCACTACGATCGGCTGTCGCAGATTCCTGATTGGCCGCCTCTCATCTACAACGCGACTGTTGCCTGCTTTCAGACCGCCCGCTTCGACCGGGGCCGGACGCTTGCGGATATCGTCCTGAAGAAGACGGTCCACCAGGCGGAATTCAAACGCATTCACGCCATGGCCCGGGTGCTTCGGACCGAGGGCGCGAAGGCAGCGACACGGGCGGCTGCCGCTGCGCGCCGCCACGCCCAAGCGGCTAGCACAATCGAGGCGTCATGGCACGCGGTGTCGAATGACGGCACGGCGACGGACACCGGCGACACGGAGCCCGCTGTGCACCTTCAGTCCGCTCCTGCCGCACCTCGTCGATCCGCGCCGGAGACGGTCGACCCTCAGGCGCCCGGGCTGCCCCCGTTTCCTGAGTTGACAGTGCCCGAGATTCCGATCGCCTTCGAGGTGGATCGCGGAGGGTTCCCGGCACAGGTACGATCGACGGATGGACGTGCAGTTGCGGCGGCGCTACGCCGAACTCCGGCTGCAGAAGGGGTTCGACGAGCTCGTCGCGCTCGGTGCTGTGCGCGATGTCACGCACTTCCGGTATCAACTCGACAGCGTGCGCCGAATCCTTCGCGACTTCCGCGGCCGCGTGCTGCTCGCCGACGAAGTGGGTTTGGGCAAGACGATCGAAGCGTGCCTCGCGCTCAAGGAGTATTGGATGCGCGGACTCGTCCGACGGGCGTTGATCCTCACGCCGCCGTCGCTCGTGGGGCAGTGGGTGGACGAGCTGACGTCGCGGTTCGACCTGGCGCCCGTGACGCCGGACTCGCCGGGCTTCCACCGCGACGCGGACGAATCGTGGGCACGGGCGCCGCTGGTCGTGGCCTCCCTCGCGCTGGTGCGCCAGCCGGCCTATCGTCACCGCCTGCGCGCCCTCGACTATGACCTCGTCATCGTCGATGAAGCGCACGCATTGAAGCGGCGTACGAGCGCCGCTTGGCAGCTCGTCAACGATCTGAAGACCCGCTTCCTGTTGCTCCTAAGCGCGACGCCGGTCGGGAACGACCTGAGCGAACTCTACAATCTCATCCTGCTCCTGCGCCCCGGCCTGCTGCAGACCGAAGCACAGTTCCGGCGCGAGTACGGACAGACCAGCGCGCTCGAGCACGCGGGCCGCCGCGAGAAACTGCGCACGCTGCTGCGGGAAGTGATGTTGCGGAATACGCGCGCACACATCGATCTGAAACTGCCGCGCCGGCTGGCTGCGACCCAGGTCGTGCTGCCCGGATCCGCCGAAGCCGAGATGCTGGCCCGGCTGACGGCCGTCATCCGCGAGCGGTACGCGACCGCGAGTGCCGCCGATCGCTGGCGGTTGACGACGCTCCAGATGCAGGCAGGCAGCAGTCCGGCGGCGTTGCGGTCCGGCCTGGGCGAGCGCGCGGCCCGGCTCGGAGCCGGTGAGGACCATCTCGACGACTTCGCGCCCGTGGCCGCGGCGCTTTCCGAGGTCGGCGTCTCGGCCAAGGCCACGGCCCTGGTGGAGCTGGCGCGCCGTTCGGACGAGAAGAAGATCGTCTTCACGCGTTTTCGCGCCACGCTCGACGAACTCGAGCGCGTGCTCGTCGAGGCGGGGTTTCGCGTGGCCGTGTTTCACGGCGGCTTGACGACAACCGAGAAAGACGCCGCGATCGCGGCGTTCCAGGCGGACGCGGAGATGCTGCTGTCGAGCGAGATCGGCGGCGAGGGCCGCAATCTCCAGTTCTGCCGGACGGTGGTCAACTACGATCTCCCCTGGAATCCGATGGCGATCGAGCAGCGCGTCGGCCGCGTGCACCGCATTGGCCAGGCACGTGAGGTGTACGTCTTCAACTTCTGCCTCGCGGGCAGCATCGAGGAGCGCATCCTCCGCCTGCTCCACGACAAGATCAACCTGTTCGAATTGATCGCCGGTGAGATCGAGATGATTCTTGGCCACCTCGACGACGACCAGGACTTTGCGAGTGTGGTGATGGACGTGTGGGCCAGGAGCCAGACCCCGGGCGAGGAGGATCACGCCTTCGAGGAATTGTCAGCGACGATCCTCCACGCCAAGGCCCAGTACCAGCAGACGCGTGAGCTCGATCGTGCGCTCTTCAGCCAGGACTACGAGGTCTAGACACTACATGGCCTCACAGGTTCAACAGTTTACGCGCGACCTGCTCTCACGCCATGGTGCGCTGGTCGACCCCGCGGGAGACGACGCTCTGGATGTGGTGGCGGGCATGGACCTCCAGGCGCGGCTCGGCCTCGCCGACTATCAGCGGCTCGTGTTCAGTCCGGACGCCACCGGGCCTGGTCAGCTCGTCGACTACGACTCGCCGCTCCTCGAGCAGATGGGGCGGCTGGTCGACACGACGGGTCGTGTGGCACTTGTCCGAGGGCCTTTCCGTTCGTCCAAATCGGTGGACGCTGAGCGAGAGATCGTTCGCGCCGTGTCGCTGCAGAACGGGGTCTGTCGCGTGCAGGGGATGGCCGCGGCCGATGTGATCGATTTCGGCTTCGTGTTCGAGTACAACCTCCTTGCCGACGAACGCGAGAGCGGGCTGGTGCAGGTCTGGATCAACCCGGCGACGCGGTCTGCCCCTCGATTGGACTCGTGGTTCGGCACGGCGGAGATCGCCGACGACGAACGAGCGTTGGCCTCGGGTGAGGCCGTGGACGTGCCGTGGACGCTGGCGATCGGGGCGGCGCACGCGGCGCTGGGCGCACCGATCGACGAGTTCGTGCTGAGCCTCACGCGGCGGCGTGACCGCGACGTGGTGCGGATTCGCGACTACTACGAAGAGATCGACCGCGAGATCCGTCACAAGCTGACCCGAGCGCGAACGAGTGAGGAGGCGCGGCGCCGCGAGCTCGATCGTCTGGACGCCACCGCCGCGAGCTACCGGGCGCGCCTCACGGAAGTCGCCGAGCGTGCCCGCGTCCGCATTCGCCTGGTGCCGATCGCGGTGTTCGCCTGCCGGATGCCGACCTGGCAGATCACCGTCCGCCTCAAGCGCCGGACCGCGACGGCCGACGCGCTGTTTTCATGGAACCCCATCGACGGCCGCGTGGAGCCCCGGGCCTGCGATGGCTGTGACACGCCGGTCGAGGCGGCGTTGCTCTGCGATGATCGCGTGCACTACCTGTGTAGAGGCTGTCTCGAGCCGTGCGCGGCATGCGGGCGGCGGTACTGCCGCGCGTGCCACACAGCGTGCCCTTCGCGCCACCAACAAGCATAAAGTCAGACGCGGCTCTCATCCGCCTGGCGAGCCGCGGAGACGTCCGAAAACCGCAGCCGCGGGGGCACAGTATTGGGTACAGTCCGAAGCCGCCATTAGCCGCATCCCACGATTTCACGGAGACAAACACCGCATCGCGAACCAGCAACCCACCGGGGTTTCATTAGGATCTTGGTGGGAAGCCAAATCGGAGACTTTCTTGAGGGATTGGCTCCTCAGGCTGGATTCGAACCAGCAACCCTCCGGTTAACAGCTTCGGCGGGCAGATCTCCGATGGCGTGTTACCACGCGACTTGACGTCGTAAATCCTGGCTCGAAATGCGATCCGGAGCTGCTCGCTCGTCGTACTGAATCACACGCATTCCCATCGAGAGGAGGTACAGTTTGGGGTACAGTCCGCGTCGCCCCATCGCCTCAGTTCGTGGGCTTGACGAGTTCCACCCGGTGCCCGGCGCCCCGCGCGCGCGCAAGTCCACCGTCGCACGTCAGCAACACCGTATCGAGCACCTCAGCGAGCGCCACGTAAACGGCGTCATAGGCGCTCAGGTTGTGTCGAAGCGCCCACACCCGGTCGAGCAGCGGCTCGTGGGCGTGGCGCTCCAGATCCAGCGCGCGAAGATCCTCGAGGGCGTTCGCCGCGTCCGTCGCATCGAGATCGCCATCATTCGCATACCGCCGGAGCGCCTGAGTGACCTCGATGTCCGCGAGGTGAGGCACGTGCAAACTGAGGGCTGGGTCGGCGATACGCGTCGCGATCGTCCGTCCTGCGGCCGTATGGAGCAGCAGCTCCACAAGAGCCGACGCATCGAGGACGATCACCGAGAATCCCGTTCGGCGCGGATCACGTCCGAAGCGCTTCGCTTGATGCGACGAACAGGCCGCGCTCGAAGCCGTTCGAGCACCTCGTGTCGAGTCGGCCGCTCCAGCGCTTTGCCGACTTCACGCAGGATGTAGTCGGACATCGACATGCCCTCCATCGCCGCCCTCGCCTTCAGCCGGCGATGAAATTCAGAGGGTACGTTTCGGATCTGCACCATCGTCTGTGACATGATAACATCATGCTTTCATCGCTTTTGCATGTCAACGTGAGCGTTCTCGTCCCGGAAACCAGCAACCCTCCGGTTGACAGATTGGCGCAGGTAGTTGTCTGTAGCTCGGACGGGAGCCTTGATCGTGCCCGGCGTTCGGGAGAAACCCTGGTCAGCGAGCTGCGGTTGCCGTCCCGCCGCCCACCGGCTTGAACCGCTGGACCCTCCGACCGTCCAGCGACTCCGCAACGTAGAGATTGCCTTTCGAATCTACGGCAATACCGTGCGGGCTGGCGATGCCCCCCAATTGGTGGCTGCCCGGGCGGCCGAACTGCGACAGTTCCTTCCCAGAGACTCGATCGAAGACCCGAATGAGTTTGTCGCTGAAATCGCCGACGTACATATACTTCTGGGCAGCGTCACGCGAGAGGGCGAGCGACCCTGCCCCGCCGTTGCCCGTATAGGGCGCCCGGAAGACGAGCGGCGTGGGAATATTTCGTTTGAAGGTACCCGTCTTGTCGAAGACTTGGATGCGATCGCCGTTGCGGTCGCACACGTACAGCAAGCCGTCATTTCCCATCACGACGCAGTGCACGATATCCACGAACCCGCCGCCCACGCCCGCGGCGGCCTCGGCCGTCGTGCCCTGGCGCCCCCACTGCCGTAGGAACTTGCCGGTCTTGTCGAAGACGGCGACGCGCTTGTTGCCGTAGCCGTCGGAGACGAACACCTCGCCGTTCACCGGGTCCACGGCGACCAGCGTCGGAGAAAAGAACGCGACTGGGCTCGCGTTCAGGAAGCGGGATTTCAGCGTGCCGTCCGCGGAGTCGACTTTGCCCTTGACGCCGATCTGCAGCAACAGCTTGCCGTCGTGGGAGTATTTCTGGATGAAACCGTCGCCGTTGCCGGCGATCCAGACATTTCCCTGTGCATCGAAGGAGCATCCGTGCAGCGCCTCCGCCATCACCTGACGATCGCCCCAGGAGTTCACGACGTTGCCCGTCTGGTCGAATTCCATGACTGGCGGCGCGGCTTGCGCGATTTCCGAAATTCCCGGGTACAAGTTGGCGCGCGATAGGACGAAGATGTGGTCGTTCGCATCAACGCACACGCCGCCGAGCTCTCCCGTGACCCACCGCTCGGGCAGCGGCTTGGGCCAGGACGGATCGACGTCGAACTGTGGGCCGTTGAGGGCGGGTCGCGCGGACTGCGCGCTCATCTCCATCGAGCGCCAAAACGGCGAGGAAAGGACCACCGCCGCAATCAGCGCCAACGCGCCCGCGCACCTTTTCGTTGTCATTGAGCCCTCCCGAGTTGCCGAAGATGGAGCGACCGAGGCGCGAGCGACCAGCATCGGAACGGTTCAGACCGGGACGTGAAGGATCGTCGACAGCCTAAGGTAGAAGACCACTATATTGCAACCGCTGGCTTTCGAGGTTGTGGGCCACTTGGTACGCCGACGATTGACGAATATACAAAATCGCTTCTCGCGCCAGATGCTGCGGTCTCGGGATCGCCGGTGACGTTGAAGAAATCAAGGACCGCGATGCCGCGAGCCGCCGACGGCGGCTCCTGCACGGGCGTGATGGGCGCTGGAGCCGAGGCAACGGCCGAGACGGCCCTCGCCTGCTGGACAACCGCCGCTGAGGCCGTTTCCGCCGCGTCAATGGGGGCGGTGAACCGGTAGCCACGCCGGGCGACCGTCTTGATGAACCGCGGGTTCGACGGATCGTCGCCAAGCACCCGACGCAGTTCAGACACCGCCTGTGTCAGCGCGTTGTCGGTGACGTTGGCGTCGGGCCAGATGGCGTCGAGCAACGCTTCCTTCGTAACCAGGTCGCCGGCGTGATCGAGACGAGAAACGGTCCGAAGCGGTACGACGAGGTCACAATCCCATCTGCCAGTGCTTGATCGCCTCTACCGGGTGGATCAGCATGATGATGTTCAGCGTCAGGTTGTCGCGAACGACCAGGGCGAGCACTCCTTCCACCGCGATCACGCATCCCACCGATACCCACAACGGCAGCCGGCGCGCCATCCAGAAGCCGAGCATCATCGCGATGATGTCCGAGAGTGAGTTGACGACGCTGTCGCCATAGTAGTCCAGGGAAATCGTCGCGGCCCGGTAGCGGTCGATGATGAACGGCGAATTCTCGACGACTTCCCACGCGGCTTCGATGAGGACGGCCGCCAGGAGCCGGACCGGCACGGGTAGGCGCCCGGCGACGAGCGCCAGCAGAGCGTAGAGCCCGATGCCGTGGAGCACGTGCGTGAACGTGTACCAGTCGCTGATCTGCTGTGAGTTCTCTGAGCTAGCGACGACGCCGTGCCAGAGTTTGATGGTTCCGCAAGTGCATATCGGCACCCGGCCCACGGCGAGTTCGATGGCTGCGACAACGCCGAGGATGGCCATGACCATCGCGGCCACGTGCCTCGACCCCGCCAAGGGCACGAAGGCTCGTCGTCTTGCAGCCATGAAGACGCGTCCATCTTACGCGGCGGGAGGCGTCCGATATTGGTGTTCTCCCAGCTCGGGTCATGGCAGCCCTCTCGTCTGCCCGCCTGGCACTGTCGCGACGCGGCCGTCCGAACCCGCCCCCATTCAGTCGATGGCGGCGCGGCGAACCGCTCGAAGCGAGGTCCACGGGTGGGTACAGTCTTGGGTACAGCCGGGTAGTCTTCTCGGGGTGGACTTCGAAGAAGTCTCAGGGGTAAAGCGATATTCGAGACCAGCACCCCTCCGGTGTTTCATAGAGGGATTGCTCGAAAACAAAATCCTTGATCTTCGCGAGGGATTGGCTCCTCAGGCTGGATTCGAACCAGCAACCCTCCGGTTAACAGATTGATGCAGGTTGGCTATCTTGTTGGTTCTTCGTGCGTTTAGCTCGGATGGGATCCCTGCTGATACCTTGGTGTTCGGGACGAAATTGTTCACTGATTGTTCACCGGTGCTCGCGCCTCTCTCGCCCGAGGTAAGCCTCGCTGACATGACGGCGGAGTTTTCGGACACTACGGGCTCAGAATTCGACCTCGGCAGCGGCGAAGTTCGCCGCGCGCCCGCGAGCCGCCCGCAACGCTGCCATCGAACGCGTATCAATGGAGACATGATCGAAGTCGAGACGTAATCTTCTGCGAGAGAAGCCGGCCAGGAGATCCGGATGACACGCATGTCGGAACGCGGTGCTAGTGGAGAGCTTCCTCGACTGGAACGTTGAAGGTAACCGTGTTCACGGCGCCCAGGCGTTGGAACTGCACCCAAACGCGGTACACGCCGGCACGCGGAAATGCCATGTTGAACTGGATGTCCTTCTCGGCA
>OBEQ011605287.1_pt1 | contig 13592 bp, 9 predicted proteins | sample 1670901 | NCBI WGS metagenome assembly OBEQ01 (sample SAMEA104232315, study PRJEB22302) | groundwater metagenome | biome: forest; feature: aquifer; material: groundwater | place: USA | collected 2011-08-07 | depth 5.4 m
CGAATGACTACAACAGCTTCGGTCAACTGCAAAACGTTACCCATCCTGACGGCACAGCAACGAGTTTCACCTACGGCTTTGATAACGATCAGCAGTGGAAAACCACCACGAATAGCAAAGGACAAAGTAGAACTGACTACACCTCTCTCCTGGGCGACGTCGTGAAGGTCATAGACCACAATGAATCGAGTATCGAATATGGCTATGACAGCGTAGGTAATCTCTGGATCACCGCGCAACGGGCCAATCAAAGCAACACCGATCCTGATGCGGTTACGATTTTGACTTATGATACCTTTGGCCGCAAAACGGCGATGACCGATCCCGACAAGCACACTTGGGGTTATGCCTACAACGCGTTTGGCGAACAGGTGGAACAAACGGACGCCATGAACCAAAAAATCGTGACAACATACGATGTGTTGGGGCGGCAAACCAATCGCAAGGATTACAATTCTATCAGCGTGGTGAAAAGCGAATCGACGTGGACCTACGACACCAGCAGCGCCAATCAAAGCTGGCCGGGGAAACTCACCAAAATTCGCACCACCTCTAGCCAAGGTAATTTATCAGGCGGTACACACATTGTTGAACTGTCATACGATGATGAGGCCACTCGCCTGACTGGGCAAAGCATTTCGATCGAGGGCACGCTCTATTACACTCACACGACGTATGATGAGTATGGCCGCATCTTTCAGGCGTTTGATGCGAGCGGTAATTCGCGAGGGCGCTGGAATGTCTACAACGATCATGGGTATCTCAGCGAGATCCGCGAAGCCGCGATCATCAACAACCAGCCCATCATTTATGAAACCATCGAAGAGCAAACAGCACGGGGTCAGTTAAAAACTTTATCACTCAGCAACGGTTATACCGTCAGCCAAGCGCATGACGAAGACACCGGACTCATCACCAGTATTGGCACGAGCATGGGTAACGTGGAAGCGCAATACATGACGTACCATTGGGATTCACTCGGCAATCTGATCCATCGTTGGGATGAACATCTTGAAGAATACGAAGCCTTTTGTTACGACGACATGAATCGGGTAGTGGATGCAGGGCGTGTGATGAATTTGGATTGCACGGCATTAACACATACTAACGGCGAATACCGATACGATGGCATGGGCAATTTGACGCAAAAAACGGGTGTGAATTACCTCTACGAAAAAACCGGCAATGCAGGCCCACATGCCGTGACAAAAGTGGGCAATAACAGTTACTCCTACGACTTAAACGGAAACGTGTTGAGTGATGGCAGCCGCAGTTATGCTTACACCACGTTTGACCAAGCCTACAGTATTACTAAAGGTACAGAGAGCGTGCAGTTCTGGTATGGCGCGGACCGCAGTCGTTTCAAGCAAATGAATGCCAACGGCAAAATGACGCACTATGTTGGCGATGTCGAATTCATAGTGCAGGGCAACCAAATTGACGTGAAGCGCCAAGTCAGCAACTACACCCTGGTGAGCGAGATTCGCAGTCAAGGAACCACTATCAGCAGTGTCACACAACACCTGCTGCGCGATCACCTCAATTCGGTGTACGCGGTCATGGAAGGTATCGATGTCAAAGACTATTTCAGCTTCGATTCGTGGGGTAAACGGCGCAATGCGCAGAACTGGGCAACGCTATGGGACTACACCACTAACAGCAGTTCTATTCTGTCACTCACCAATTTAACCACACGCGGTTACACCGGTCATGAGATGTTGGATACAGTCGGCATCGTGCATATGAATGGCCGCATCTACGACGCAGCTATCGGGCGCTTTTTGCAAGCCGATCCACAAATCCAAGCGCCTATGGATACACAGTCTTACAACCGTTACACGTATGTGAGAAATAATCCGCTGGCCTTGGTGGACCCCAGCGGTTATGGCTGGCTGTCCAAAGGCTGGCGCAGTTTCAAAAATGCACTCGCAGACAATCCCTTATTGGGCGCAGTGGTCTCCATTGTTGCCGCTGTCGTCATTGGTCCCTGGGCAGTACAAGCATTTGGCGTTATTGGTGGCGGTGCCTTTACCGGATTTGTTGCCGGTGGTCTGGGTACGGGAACTTTAGAGGGTGCTGTGATCGGCGCATTTTCCGGTGCGGCCTTTGGTGCCTTGCACGGCTTTCAGCCGGATAGCCTACTCAGTGCCGATGGATTGCTAAAAGTCGCCGCCCACGGATCAGTTGGAGGTGCAGCAAGTGTGTTGCAAGGCGGAAAATTCGGGCACGGTTTTGTGAGTGCGGGAATTACGCAAGCTGCTTCGCAAGGCAATGTGTTTGATCCGTTGGATCAAGGTGGCAGTATAACTGCGATTCGTGCTAAAAATGCTATAGCGGCAGCAATTGTAGGTGGTACGGCGTCGGCAGTGACGGGCGGGAAATTTGCGAATGGTGCTGTAACAGGGGCGTTCTCTAGATTATTGAATGACCAAGCTGATCTAGCTAAACAGAAAGAAAAGTGGGTTGACTATAATGATGAAAAATATAACCTCGATATTAAAATTACAGAAAATACCTCAAACTTTGATCGGATGAGAGCGGTAATGGGCATAAGAGCACTGCTCAATGACATGCCTGATAGTCAGTTTTCCGAAGTCTTGAATGTGGATTCTGAATTGGTAAGTATTTATAGAATTAAATATGATAAAGATCTTTCAATCCAAGAAGTCTCTTTTAAAGCTGCTACGTTAGAGGATGGAATCTATGATTCGCTTCAACACTATGGGGTAAGTAAACTTGGTCGTGTATTAATAAATAATACTGCATCAAGACGAATAGCTAGATCTATTAGGGGTGGTATTCATGCGGCAGAACAAGCAGGTTTATTTGACGAAAGCGAAGGATCAAACTGAGTGTTGACAACAATTTATAAATTCATAAAGACAAGAAGAATAATACTAGCGGCGTATTTGCCGCTAGTATTATATTGCTCAACGACCATTGCTAAAAACAATCAAATTTTGAGTCTTCCGTTACCAACCAAACAACCAATTGAAGAATGCAAACAACTCGACGAATTATCAGATACAGCTAGCGCAAAGTACTTTTTCTTTGTCAAAGCGTTTGATGGATTGCTTCCTATTCCCAATCGTTACAAAGTCAGAGCTGACACATTAGATGAAAATGCATTGATCTTTCAAAGCATGAAAACTGCGTCCTGGGATATCCCTGTTAATAAGATGAAATCAACTTCGGGCTATATAAAAATTAGTTTATTTGGTGCAGACGATGCAAAGAGATTCGAAGGAGACGTAAAAAAGATTTCTAATAAGCGAGGAAAGGTTTTAGAGATAATTGAAAAACAGATTGAAACAGATATTACGCAATGTTATGTGACAGATCGTCGGGTTTTACTACAAATCACCGACGAAAATCCGTGCTTATGTCAAAGTATTTTGAATGCGTATGATCGTCTACCCAGAGACTAACAATATGTCAAACATTCTCAATAGCAATAAAGTTGATAGTACGGTTAAAAAAAGCTATCCAATTCTAATTTATCTGATATTGGTATTTTGTGTATTAGTGTTCATCGGCTTATTTTTTGGCTTACTTCTTAATGTCTTTCTTATTGGGGCGTTGATTATATCTTTATTAGGTATCTTTACGATGGTTGCAAAGCATATTGTCTTGAATGGTGAGCAGAGTATTGTTAACGATGATGTTGAGCATTCGTTAGAATTAGAAGATGCTTTTGATATCGACGTAAATGATGATTATTTTGATCGGCTCCACTGAGTTTCATGGATTACCATGAGTGTGACTGAAGGAGATCGGTTGCAGATTTTCCAGTGAATGAGGAAAAACTCACAATCAAGCTACTCGATCCAAGCGACAGACATATACTGGATAAATATTATTAGTTATATAAATGCATTAATGTACAGTACATACTTCCGATAAAAATTATCGGATATTTGATAAAGTATGTAGGCTATGCTCACGATGTGGAAAAATTTCCGCTTTGTCCCAAGAGCAGACGTTTACGATGCAATTACCTGTTAGCTTAAGTAAGATTGAGATCATTGGTTGATCGTAGTTTACCGAGCACCATTTAGTGCCCACCAGTAATACGCTGCCATCTCTACATCTGCTGGAGTCCAGGCTTGTAGCGTGTTTGTAACAGCACATGTGTAGTAATGTGCAGGCGCTGCATTTAGTGCCTGCGCTACAGAATTTATTATCGGTAAATACAATGAAAAATACTCCGCCTTGTTGCGTGCATAATTTGCTTGTTGGTAGATAGCAAGCCTTGAAGTATTATGGCGGCCATTCGACCATTCCCTAACAAATTGCGTTACATTGCCTTGGCCAACTATCTGTAGTGAGTTAAAAAAGTATGAAGCATGCCTATCGACCGCCGCCCCGTGTTGAGGGGAACAAAATCGAAATATTTTAGAAGCGATTACAAGACTAATCCCTGGAAGTGCGCACAAACCGTCAATACCAATGCATTCATGGCCGGGGGTTATGAGGCAAGTAATGGCTTTCTGCATATGGCTTACATGCGCTGGTGTAGCTCGGCATATTGATTGGTGGGAATTTGCATTATTCCCAGCCCATGCTGAAACCGCCATAGTTATCTGGTGTGCATCATTTGGTGTTATGGTAGGTGATAAGTAATTACGGACGGTATTTATAAGATTAATAACTGTTTGTTGGCTATTGGCTGCACCCGTTCCTTGAGGCCAGTCATATAGATTTCGTGCATCAACTAATAGGTTGACTAACGTTGCTGAGAGCGTGTATTGGTTTCCAGGTATTGGGGTCAGAGAAACTCCAGCAGGGAAGCTAGGATTGTTATCATTTGGTGCTGGCATATCATGCTCCTTATTAGCGCGCAGCATGGGGTTTTAATCCAACTCCCCATTTTACTTTTATTAAAAGTAGTAAGCTGGTCAGCAATATTTCTTTACGCCCTGCTGTGTATAAGTAAGGATGCCGACCGTACCTATTATATGTTGTAACGTATATTACTAATCCAATATTTCCTTAAATTCGAATTTCGTAAACGGCAGTTCGGTATCGAGAGCCGTATGCTGCGTTCAAATTTTCAATTCTACGATGATACGAATCCCTCGTACCAATAGCAGTCATATAACCCTATTATTAATCAGACAATAAACTGAATTCTAGTGCAGTAGCGTAACGAAATCTAATGTTCTATATTTATTGCTTTCTTTTACGAATAGTCGGTAGAAAACATGGCTACGATACACCTCAATTCATCCCATAGACTGCTGGATGATTTTAATAACATCTCTATAGTATTAGCTTCAGTTGCAATATCAATTCAATACCTACAAAGTGGTTCCGCCATTTATAACCACGGAGATTATGCCGCATTAGATGGAAAATGCGGAGAATCGATCCGTATTCCTTTACACGGTCCAGTGCAAGTTGCAATGACAAATCAATATCCTAGCTATATAGATATAGTAATCGAAGGAAACACGGGGGTTCAAAACGTTGGTCAACAACGTATTGCTGGACTGAACAATGCTATAGATGGAATCATCTCACCCTACTTTGTTAACTTTTACGAAAAACATCAATCTGACGCAAGAAATCACTTTGGCACCACCTATGATATATGGCCCTCAGAATGGCGAATAGGGTGGGTGTTGAGGAATGCGTTTGCTCATGATGGTAAAGTTCACTATCGAAATCTAAATACCCCCTCAGTTATTTGGCGCGGTATTACAGTATCGCCAGCGAATCAGGGTGAGGTAGTCATGAGAAACATTGCCGATGTAGCCGATTTGCTGATTTTATTGATCGATATGGACAACGTGCTGCCATAGGCAATAACAGCATATTTTAGAGCAAATATCTTACATCTATTTAGATCATTCAACAGCACTCGAACGTCTCCTTTGAGAACTAAGCTGACCTTTTACAAATCATGTCAATTCCTGGTTTTATCTGTGATGGCCTAGTGTGAACTGATTGGAGACATCTAAGCCTCATTTCGCAAACGCGCTTGAAAGATAAAACTGTCTAGTTAAATACTCAACAAGTGGTCAAAATGGCTAGCGGACAAATTATGGTGACAAAAGGCGGACAAACTATGGTGCCTGGAACAATAACATCATGTATAAGCTAAATAATTTAATATAGATGCTATACACTCTTGATCGTTGGTCTGAAATAAAATAGAAAAGAAATTACAATGATTATTCCAAATGTGATTTACAAAATATTTGATGAAAAGAAATATGCTCTTAATCTTATTAATCAAGGTGAATTTAAAGTAGGAACAGTAAGAAGCTTTAAAACAATTGAAGATAGCGCAAGGCGAGATGAATCCGAAAACTCTGCAATATATCAATGTAAAGAAGAACATCTTAGCGTCGATAAAGATGGCAACCTCACACGATCAATTGGCATAGTCACTACAACGGTAGGAGCAGGTGGCGACGATTCTTTTATCTATTGCATGACCGCGCCGCAAAGTGGCGATATAGCACATACCCAACGTAAATTTGGCAAGTTCTACGTTAGGATAAAAGATGTGGCGCAGTTTTTAAAAGATTTTCAAATTGCCATAGACAACAATAAAACACTATCCGAATTGGGCACTACGTTAGATTACAGCATGGTCTCTTACACTAAAAACACCTATCTTGGTGCTCTTACACGTGAGGAGCTGTTGCGCTTAGGGTGGAGCCAGAAACCAGACGCTTTTAAATCAGAGCATGAATTTAGAATCCGTTTTTGGGCGGACAATACATTGGTTGTGAACAATGACAAACTTATTTTATGTGTTGGACGAAAGCTCGATTATTGCGAACTGATAACCAGAATGCCCCCGCCTTAAATCTACAATGACATATCGAGCACCCAAAGCATCGAGGAATTAATTGATGAATGCTGCTTTCAAAAAGGAAATCAAAAACAGCTCGAGTGATCTCAGGGTCTTATCTCTGTATTGCTTCTCATAGGTTTTATCGTTTGATATAGGATTCGGTGACTCTATTGTTGGGAATCCCTTAATTCACGAGACGCTCATCAGGCTTTAATAACTTTAAGTCTTGGTAGTCGAGACTTAGGATTTTACTGAATTTTTGTTTTGTCTTGTAATTAATCGGGAACATATAAAAATGTCGCGTGACTAAACTCTGTAAGATTCTTAGCTTGAAAGCATTATTGTCATTAAGATCACACTCTTTCATAAGCTGGGTTTCGGGGAAATTCGCATAATGGTTGAGATTCAAAGCAAGATACACGAGACGCATAAATGGCTCATCGAAGTTTGCGAAATAGCGATCATATGTTGGCATTAACTCGCTTGACCCTAGTGAGTAGGAGAGTTTTGAAATGATGCCGATAGCTGCGAGTTCACTTAGTGCAATCACCGATTTTAGAGCAAGACTTTTAACATCTTCTTCGGAAATGCAGGGCTTGCGACTAGATATAACGAATGCCATCTCCAGCAGAAATTCCGCTTGATGGTTTCTGATCATGTCGAGATAGGCCCCCAAAGTTCTTCGCGATAAATTACTACACGCTGTCAATATTCGGTCTTTTTCGGCGCGGTCCAAATCAGCCGGAAAATTCTTCAAGAACTGCCCAAGAATTTGAATAGTCTTAAGAGCGGCATTCAATTTTCCAAGCAGGGTGTTGTGCGCTTCTAATTCTCTTCGATTTGTTTCCTCGAATTCATCTTCGTCTTGGCGCTGTATATCGAGACGCTCCAATTCTTGTTCGCGAAGCTCCGTAATCGACAGGCTGGGGATCACGACATTCTCGATCTTTCCATTCAGATCATTGAGAAACCTCACATCGTCACCCAATATTGCGGGGGGAGTCTCGATATATTGAGCCTCACATGCTGCTAGGAGCGTGTCCAAAATTCTACGATCCTTAGAATGATGTGCTAAAAAGAGGAGAGTGCTTGCACTCTCTTCGAGATACAATTCGTTAGACAAACGGTCAATGGCCGCCGCAACCGCCTGATCGTCAATATGGTTGTGAAAATAGAGGCTAAGAAAATAGTAATAAATGTATGGCTGCCGAAAGGCGAGTCCATCGTTTCGCCTGTCTAACAATTGCATCTTCACCAGACGTTCGATCTGCACATCAAAATCGTTAAGTACTTCGATCTTTTCTTGAAGCGTTGCGTGTAGTTTGCGCAGTTGTGTTTCTGCTAGCAGACGCTGACCCTCGTTAAACATCCAAAACGCAACGTGGGATAAATAGGTGGTTAGAATACTTACCATTGCCGGCGTCGGTGAGTGCTTGGCAATGGATTGCTTTATAAACAACTCGTAGAAGTAGCCGTGGGTATTTGCTTTCAAATCTAATTCAGTTCCTGCTTCAGTAGCCTGCAGTATTGCTAACAAATAAGGAGGATAGGCAGGCATATAATTCTTCCCAAAGACGGTATCCATTGCCTTGCGAATCCTGTCGAGATTGGCAATGAACGGGGCAGTATCGTGTGCGGCATCACCATTCAACAGTAGCCATTTTTCGATGAGCTTACTCTGTTGTGTGTAGCTGAATTGACGAATATTGTAATACTCAAAGGGAGTCTCTCCCGTACTTACCACAACAGACTCCGAAAGTTCTTGCAATGTAAGCGCTGTTTCATCGGCAAAGGCAATAACTCGATATGATTGCTGTTTTAGCGCGGTTAGCAATAAGTTACGTTCTCGAGGGGCAACTTTTGCGCGATGATAGTTGTCAATAATCAACACGCGTTTAGAGCGATCAGACTGCCGAAAAGCATTAACTGAACCGGGTTCATAGTTCTTAAGAAACGCGTCTTCAATATTCTTGGCACATTTTTTTACTGACAGGGGTTGAGTGGAGGCATCTATCAGTATGGGAATGTCTCCTTTTTCCCTGAGATGGCTGAAAAGCCGCTTTGCCAACGCTGTCTTTCCCGACTGATCGTCTCCAAAGATAAACAGACAGGATTGTTTCATGACAAGATCAGGAATATTCTCGCCCCGAATTACTTTTCTCACTTTGTCGCCAGCCTGATTAAAGCGCTTTAGATCTGGGAACACGTACACATCACTGAGTTGTAATTGTCCCTTTACGCGATGAGTTAGTGTAATCTCAAGATCTTCTAAACGAGCTGAAAAATTTGGGAGTAATTGAAAGGTCTGGCTGACCCGGAAACTGTTCTGACTAAAGTCCTCCCACTCATGGTATTGGTCAGTGTTGCTATTACTCTGTGGTAAATAGGCTTCATCTCGCCATTCAAAACCAATCAATCGCATTTTTCTATCGGTTGTGTCGAGCACCAACACGTTAAATTCACTTGTTGCGGGATCTTCACTGTCCTGCAGTGCACCACCTTCAATATAGATCGCGTTACCCTGTTTTGAAGTCACATCACGCCGATCAATCACATGTTCATGCCCGGTGAGAATAATATCACTCATGGATTCCACTCTCGTCCTGAATTCTCTTGCACAGGTCGGCTCCATCCAATTGGTAGGATGGTGATATACGCTGATGACAGCGGCACCGGTGCTTTTTTTTGCATTTGGGATCAGCTGAGTTGGAAATACCAGGGAGCCAGGCTGTTCGTGAAGTTTGGAGGTGGCAGCACTGTTAAAGCACATAAAAGAAATGCGTTCTGTTCCAACAACAACGTGTAATTCGCGGAAAAAACCAGAATCCACCTGTACTGTTTGCGCCAACGGGAGAGTATCAATTGCACTCTGGAAATCGAAAAACCGCTTTAGTGGATCTAGGCAGATTGATGAATAAGACGCTTCACACAAGAGTGCCGGCTGCTTTAACACATCCGGCAACACAGACTCTCTCACTGCCATTGAGTCTTTGAAATCACAGTCGTGATTGCCGGGAACCGTAACAAACTGAGCTTTCAAGGGGTGAAATGCATTATCTAGCAAATCCGTCAACGAAGAAACAAATTCCAATGCGAGCATATATTGGTCGTCTGTGGCAGAAAACACAATGTCCCCCGACAAGACACAAATAACAGCATCCAACTCGCTCTCTATATTTTTAATCGAATCCACGATCTGTTGAGTTCGTGTCAGGACTTGGTCACTCTCAGTCTTGATGTGAATATCGCTGAGGTGAAGTATGAGAGCTTTCATGATTAAATATCCCTTTAATTATATTTATGCGACGAGATTCGAAACAGAGTAACACCTACTCTGAAATAAAATTTATAGATTATATAAATGGCAAACTTACCAGAGCTGATCAGGTTAAGATGTATTTTTGTGAATTAATGTTCTTAAGCTAGGTAGCTGTGGCTGAAATCCCTGTAGAAGTATTGATTTGGATTTGTTGAGCTTTTACAGCGTTAAACTCACTTGCTAGCTCATCGGCAGTAAAATTCATAGAATCGTTATTTTTATTCTTGTCTAAAAAATAGATCCAATCGAATATTAAGGGGTTATCTTTTCTGTTTGAAAAAATCTGGTATTGAATTTTTTCAATAAAATTATTTTGCTCAACATTGTTACATTTACCTTTTAATATAAGACCCCACTGCTCCTCGATCTTAAATTTCATGTTAGTCAATCTATTAATTGCATCTAGGTTTGCTATGTATATATAAGGCATTGTGAGAATAAAGGGCAGTACCGCAACACCTATAGTTGCTATGGTACCTGTGATAGACAGGTCAGCATGAATAGCCATGGCACTAATGACTAACAATAAGACTCCGCCTACAAACAAAATCAAATTGTTATAGGCCTGCCTGACAGTTTGGTCCCACCAACAGTTGGTTCGTTGACAAATCATTTGACCAATCACTGTAGGGACTGTTTGAACAGTCTCAGGATACCAATCATATAAGTCGTCACTATTCTTATGCTTCTGTTTGTAGCGATTCGCCCACCTTTCAATTGTCTCGTGATCGACTGGTTGTCCATAGGTTACATCACACCATGGAAGTTTAAGCACATCACTGTCGAATTTCTGCTGTATTAAGGCAGCCTGTTCTTTTAGCGATGCAACTTGGATCTGAAATATTATTTCGACGATCACTACACCAATAGAAGCTAGAACCACGAGCCAAGTTAAATCGTTGGGTAGTAATTTTAAAAAGCTGGATAGCCAAGCATTACTATGGAATAGCGCTGCAAGTGTTACTAAAAACATAAAGGGAACGCTTAAAAATACCTGAATACCTGTTAAGAACTTAGCTCTAGAGTAAAGTTGTCTTTGAGCTTGTAGCTTTTGAATAGATGACGGGGTATTTTGGTTTGCTAATATTTTATCAGACATACTTGAGACCTACTCATGGGTATATATAGGAAATTTATCACCGAAAATGATGGACCACTTGGCAATGGCTTTTCGATGGTCATTGGCTGACTCATACTCCCTTGCTTGTTGAGCAATAGTTGTATCGGAATTGCATCGATTCGATATTTTTTTTCTTGTGTCGCTATCCAGCGTATTTAAATCACCTTGTATTTTCTTCGGGTCTATCACAGCGCGATCTATCGCAGTTGATAGGTAGCTAATGACGTACTGAAACTCTATATCAACAAACTCTGAAGCTTTAGTTGGTCTTGAGTGTTCGTAATAATCCAATATCATATTCTCTAACATATACGACGGTATTGACGGCATCGTCGGCCTATTATTCCAATATTTAACAACGCGAATTATATTAAGCACATGACCAATATGCTGCTGATTAATCTTGGTTACCCGAGCTGCATCTATTCTGGGGTCGGCTTTTTTCCAGTTCCCATTTCCATCGGGAATTACATAGAATGTTTGCCCGAATATGTCGCGCTTGGTAAAAAAGCAGGGGACAATATCAAAGTTCCACTCATATGACTTCAGCTTTAGAGTTGCTGCCTCCTGATTTCGTTTTATTTCAGCGCTATCGTATTGAGGTACGTTGTACAAATTAGATATGAATTTATTTATCACTTTTTTCGAATTTAGAGTTTCGGTGTTATCGAAACAAAGTTTATTTAAATGAGGTGAAGTTTTCGGAGCAGTAATGATCAGTGTATCGCCATATTCGTCATACCAGGCTGAATCGGCACTAAGACAAATCATCATGTCAATATCATCGAGCGGACGTTTTTTGGTTCGCCTTGCGTATGAGCCAAAAAACGTGTCCATATCACTATATAAATGAGGGAATGAAGAATCCTTCTGGGGAAATTCATGGAGTCGGTCCACAAGCCAGTCTCTGCTTGTTCTAGCACCAGCGTTAGTTGTTGGATTCAGATTGATAGTGTTTTTCAAAAATTTATTGAATGCACCGTTTACGGTGCTTGCACTATTAATGTTTTCTGCGATGAACATAGTTTTAGTTAAAACCTCGCCATTAGCTTTACAGTTAAAGGGAATTGCCAAAACAAGACTTCATTTTGTTTGATACTTGATCGGCAAAATCTTCTTGATAAGCTGAAGGCCTAATTTAATTTTCAGTTACGCCAATAAAATCATCATCACCTAGAGATTTCAGCACTTCGCCCATAGCAATGCCAAAAAAAGAGCAGATAATAGGCAAGGAGGTTTGGTAACCCATTTAGCAGTGAATAATGGTAAAATATTTGGTAATGGCCCTTATACACCCAATCAAGACATTATATGTCTATATAGGATTAATATAGACCGTAATATAGAATCTACAAGCCCTTTTAAGTCTTTTTATGATCTTTTTGTGCTTTTTACAATAATGCCTTTGACTAAACACCTGTCTTGCTTCATTATTAAGAGATGATAGAGGCGTTTGACAAACTAAAGTTGCAGGAAATCAGAGGCTTACGAGGTTGGACGCAGTCCGAACTTAGCGAGAAGTCGGGGATGAGTGTTCGCCAGATTAGTAAATATGAGTCGGGCGCTGCTCAACCTCGCCCGAAAGCTATCTACCAATTGGCTTCAGCATTAGAGATTCATCCAAGAGTACTTTGCTCAGCGTTTCACAGAGAGAGTTTCAACTACGATGAAAATGACGCACGCCCTGCACCCAATGCAGATGCTCTAGAACTACCTCAAAATTTGTTTCAATTACTCAATCGAGCCGCCGCCGAAAACGGTAATTCAATAGAAGATGAGATTCTCGATCGATTAATAAATAGCTTTAACGATAGACAAAAATTTCTAATAAAAACCGTTAATAATGATCAAGAGATTCTAATGTTGAAGGAGCGCTGCGCTAAGCTCGAAAGCGATCGTGAAAAACTCAATAAAGCGTTACAAAATGCTATGGGCAACGATAGCTGGTCCAACAGATAGCCTGGAAAACTGCGGGGCGAACTACAGATAATTTTTGCACATGGATTCTAATTGTTGTAATTAAACATTTCCAAATATAAAGTGTTAAATTGATTCTTAACACTTCGCTTTCTTTTCAGTTCACTTTATTCAGTGATAATTTATTTACTCAGTACCTTAACTTAACAGAATTTCGATGTTATACTAAATTTAATAGAAAAAACAATGGATTAGCTTATTTTTGGGTTGTTTTATGCCAACTTCCTTTTTAGCTAGACGAGTTGCATTCAACTAACGTTTTCTAGGTTTAAGAGATTCTCGATTAAATCAGCAAGACGTTGGTTGAAAATTTGACTTCTCCGCAGACTCAGGGATCTTAGATAAGTGCACTTATTGGTGATAGGCGC
>OBEQ010140517.1_pt1 | contig 13588 bp, 13 predicted proteins | sample 1670901 | NCBI WGS metagenome assembly OBEQ01 (sample SAMEA104232315, study PRJEB22302) | groundwater metagenome | biome: forest; feature: aquifer; material: groundwater | place: USA | collected 2011-08-07 | depth 5.4 m
ATTCGGAAGCACCACGATCACCACCCCCCCCGATCGCACGAGACGGCGCCCAGCGCGGGGATCGCCTGGACAGGCCACCGCATCTCCAGCCCGGGCGTTCCGTGCTGGTACACGACCCGGTTGTCCACGCCACGGGCCTCCAACCCCTCCAGGATCGCAAAGAACAAGGTTTCCGCGCCGCCGACGCGCTCACAATGATCATTGACCTGGAGGATGATCATCGGGCGCGCCGGCGAGTGTGGTGCAACCGGCGGACTCTCCTCAGCCACGAATGGGGAAGCAGCGCCACGGCGGCATAGGTGCCCGTGCGAAGCACCTCGACGGGACGGTGATGTGCCGCCACCAATCGGGCGGCCGCCCTGAGGACGGCGGCGAGCGAGGCGCCCTCGATCCGGGCCCGCGGGAGCTCGCGGGCGGCGGCAGCGACCGCCGGCCTCAGCACCGCCGCCTCGAGGGCCTGACTGGGCCAGCCGCGCGCCCGGAACGCCGCGAGGAACGTTTCCACCAGCCGCAGCGTGCGGCCCGGCACAAAGAGGTTCGTGGCTTGTCCTGCGTGCACCCGATACGCCACGAGCGGCTCCGGAAGATACCCCACCGCGCCCTGGACGCTGAGCGCTAACCACATTCCATAATCGGCGGACAGCTCGAGCGCGGGATCGATCCCCCCGGCGCGCAGCAGCGGCTCCCGGCGCAGCAGGGCCGATGACAAGCAGATGCCTGCCATCTGATGCGCCACGAGCTGCGTCGCGAACTCCCGTCCCGAGAGGAGTTCAGGCCAGGGATAGCTCCGACGCTCCACAACCGTTCCCTCGGCATCCACGAGGTCGTGGCCGGTGTGGACGAGGACCGCCTCGGGGTGGCTCGCCAGCCAGGCGGTGGTGCGCTGCAGATAGGCTGGGTAGAGGTAGTCATCCGCACAGAGGAATTGGAGGAAGGTGCCGGTGGACAACTCCAGGGCCCGCTGGAGATTGCGCGCAAACCCGAGATTCGCCGGATGACGCACGTACCGGATCCTTGCATCCCGCATCTGGGCGACGATTTCCTCCGTGTGATCCGTTGAGGCATTGTCCACCACGAGCAGCTCTAGCCCAGGGTCCTCTTGTCCAAGGACGCTGCGGATCGCCGCCCCGATCAGGTGCCCACAATTGTAGGTGGGAATACAGACGCTGACCGATGGCCGCGCCGGCGTCAGGGGCCCCAGGGGGCGCTCCCCCGACTCAGACATGCCGAAAGAAATCCTCGAACACTTGCAAGACGTAATCGAGCATCTCGTCGGTCAATCCTGGATAGACCCCGATCCAAAAGGTGCGGTGCATGATGGCCTCGGCGTTCGGCAGATCCCCGACCACGCGCGCGCGGATGTCCTGATAGGCGGGCTGGCGAAGAATATTGCCTGTAAAAAGCATCCGGGTGGCGACCCGATGGCGCTCCAGGAACTCCACCAAGGCGTTTCGAGCAAAGGGGGCCGTGGCGTTCACGGTGATCACAAAGCCAAACCAATTGGGCGTGGCGCCCGCGACGGACTGCGGCAGCAGCAAAAATTCTTCGTACCGCGCGAGGCCCGTGTAGAGCCGCTGAAAGTTCTCGCGCCGTCGGCGGATAAACTCCGGCAGCTTGGGCAGCTGGGCCAGACCGACGGCCGGTTGCATATCAGTCATCTTCAGATTATAGCCGATGTGGGAGTAGATATATTTATGATCATAGCCGGCGGGCAACTCGCCCATCTGCCACCCGAATCGCTTGCCGCACGTATTCTCCTTCCCGGTGTCGCACCAGCAATCGCGGCCCCAATCGCGGAATGATTCAATGACTTTTTTCAGCACCCCGCTCCCGGTGAGGAGCGCACCCCCCTCCCCCGTCGTGATGTGATGGGCCGGATAAAAACTCAGGGTCCCAATATCGCCGAATGTGCCCACCCACTGCCCGCCATAGGTGGCCCCGAGCGCGTCGCAGGTGTCCTCGACCAACCACAGGTGATGGGCTCGGGCAAACGCGGTCACGGCCTCAACGGGAAACGGGTTCCCCATCGTGTGGGCGAGCATGATGGCCCGCGTGCGCGGAGACCAGGCGCGTTCCAGCTGATCGACCTGGACGTTGTACGTCGGCAGCTCGACGTCCAGGAAAACCGGGACGAGCCCCTGCTGCAGAATGGGGTTGATCGTGGTGGGGAACGACGCGGCGACTGTAATCACCTCGTCACCGACCCGCAGGCGGCGGTCCCCGAGGGCGGGCGAGGTGAGGGCTGAGACGGCCAAGAGGTTGGCCGACGATCCCGAATTCGTCAACACCACGTGCGGGCTGCCCGTCATCTCGCTCAGCGCACGCTCGAAAGCCTTGGCAAACCGGCCGGTGGTCAGCCAGAAATCGAGCCCCGCCTCCACCACGTTCATGAGTTCTTGGGCATCGTACACCCGCCCGGAGACCGGCACCATGGTCGTCCCCGGGACAAAGGGGCGCGGCGCATGGGCGTGGCGGTAGTACTGCGCGACGAGGTCCTGGATGTGCCGGCGCAACGCCTCCCCGCGCGGATCATCCATCGAGGGACTCCAGGGGGCCCGGATGCGCGTGCAGCCAAGCCAGCCCTTCCGCGACGCCCATCGGCCGGACGGCCACAGCCCCGGCAAGGCGTTCCGTCAGCATCCCCGCCCGCAGGGGCCGGCGCGCGACTTGCCCCAGCTCGACGGAGGGGACCCCGATAATCTTCGAGGCATCCAAGGCCCAGATGTCGGCCACGCGCCGCGCGAAGGTGCACCGATCCATCCAGTCGGGACCTGCCACGTGGTACACTCCCGGCGCGCCGTGCGTGGCCACCTCGGCCGCGATGGCCGTCATGTTGGTCACGAGGGTCGGGTTCCCCCATTGATCCGTCGGGACACGGATCGACTCGCCTCGACGAAGCGTGCGCACCAATCGCTCCAAAAAGTTCTTCCCCTGGGCTTCCCAGCCGTACAACACGGTGACACGTAGAATCAGGGAGTCGCGCACCAGCCGCCGCACGAGCGCCTCAGCCTGGACCTTCTGCCGCCCGTACTCCGAGAGGGGGTTCGTGAGATCGGTCTCCCGGTACGGTCCCGCTGTCCCATCAAACACGTAATCGGAGGAAAAATAGACGAGCCGCGCGCCGAGCCGCGCGGTGGTGGCAGCCACATGGGCCGTGCCCTCCACATTGACGGCGGCCGCCTCGCGCGGATGGGTCTCGCAATAGTCCACGTTCGGGTCAGCCGCACAGAGGGCGACGAGTACGGGGGCGTGCCGGGCGAGACAGGCGGCGACCTCCGCTTCACGCCGGATATCCAGCGGGAGGCCGCCCGGGACGGGACGGGTGTGATGCGTGCCGAGGACCTCCCAGCCGCGGCGGCGCAGGGAGTCCACGAGCGCACGCCCCACGAATCCCGAGGCCCCGATCACCAGCGTCCGGGGACGATCGCCGCTCATGGCGCATCCGTCGCCCAGCGATACGGGATGTGGTAGTCAAAAGGCTCGATCCGTCGAATCTCCTGCGGATCATGGGGGTGGGTGCTGCAGTTGGCAACGATCGCCCGCTCCAGGCCCACGCCCTGAAACCCGTTCCACAGTCCTGGAGGAATCTGCACCAGATGGTAGCGGGCCTCCCCCAGGAGCATCTCGTGCAAGGCCCCTCGCGTCGGGGAGTGGTCGCGGTCATCATAGATGACCAGCCGAATCTGTCCGACGACGACGGCATAATTCAGGGTCATGACCGTATGGAGGTGCCAGCCCTTGACCGCGCCGGGATGGACCAGGGAAAAATAGATTTCTCCGAACTGCGTGAAGTGCGGATCGTCCCGCCGCAGCATGTGCATCACCATGCCCCGGGCATCGGGAATCGTGCGCAAGGGGATGACGCGCACGTCATGGATCGGTGAAACCTCGTTCACGAGCCGGCCTGGCGCCGCGCGTCCTGCGCCAACACCCGCCGGTGCCACGCGATGGTCTTGCGCAGGCCCGTCTCCAAGGACACCTTCGGTGCCCACCCCACGACCCGCTGCACCTTGCGGCTATCGAGCCACTGTCGGACAATCTCACCCGGCAGGCGCCCTGTCCCCTGGACTTCGGGTCGCACATGTTGGGCGTGTGCCAGCCGGAGAATGGTCTGGACCAGGCGGCGCACACTGATGGGCTGGCCCTGCCCGGCATTAAACACCTCGCCTCGGGTCTTCTCGATCTGCTCCGCCAGGAGGAGATAGAGATCGACCGCATCGTCCACGTAGAGGTAGTCGCGCTCGGGGGTCCCGTCACTCCGGATGATGGGGCGCTGGCCCTGCAACACGCTGCGGATGGTCTCGGGCACGATGCGGGAGACATTTAGATCACCAGGGCCATAGATATTCGCACAGCGGGTCACCACCACCGGCAGGTGATACGTGTGATAGTAGCATTGCGCCAGCAGGTCGGCGCAGGCCTTGGAGACATCGTAGGGGTAGAGGGGTTGCAACGGAAATTCTTCCCGGTAGGGGAGCGTCCGATGCACCCCATAGGCCTTGTCGCTGGAGGCGACCACCACCGCCCGGACGTGCGGCTTGCCCCGGCACGCCTCCAACACATTCCACGTGCCTTCAATGTTGGCCTTCAACGTAGAGCGGGGCGACCGATTGGCGGTGCCGACGATCGTCTGCGCCCCCAAGTGATACACGACCTGGATCGCGTACTCATTGATCGTGCGCTCCAGGAGCGCCCCGCACTCCAAGTCGCCGTACACGACCGTGACGCGGTCTGCGAAGGCGCGCCAGGTGCCGTGCGACGCCGCCACATCGTCCCGCACCAGTCCCACGACGCGGGCCCCTGCCCCCACTAATCGGGCGGCCATTGCCGACCCGACAAAACCGGTCATTCCCGTGACCAACACGGGGCGGTCTCGCCACCATGCGCGTTTCATGAGCCCTCCGTCATCCAGGGTGGGGTCCCTGACCGACACAGTTCGTTCAGGGCCAGCGTATCCTTATAGGTATCCATACAGCACCAGAACCCCGTGTGGGTGAAGCCGCACAACTGCCGGTCACGGACCAGCGCCTCCAGCGGTTCCCGCTCGAGCACCGCCTGGTCATCCAGGTAGCGAAAGATCTCCCGCTGGAACACAAAGAATCCTCCGTTGATCCACCGCGGCAGGCGGGGCTTCTCCTGGAACGCGGTCACCCTCTCGTCCTCGCCGACCACGACCTCCCCAAACTGCGACGGGGGATTGACCAGGGTCACCGTACCGATCCGGCCATGCTGCGCGTGGAACGCCACCAGGGTCCGAATGTCGAGGTTGGCGACGCCATCGGCATAGGTGGCGCAGAACGTGGCGTCACGAAGGCGCGATTCCAGGCGTTTCAACCGTCCTCCCGTATTGGTGTCCAAGCCCGTGTCCACGCACTCGATATGCCAGCTCGCCGGCACGGCCCCCGGCCGACGGACGTACGCCTCGATCGCCTCGCGGCCAAACCCCAGACAGAGGAGGAAGTCGGTGAACCCGCACCGGGCGTACCCCTGCATGACATGCCAGAGGATCGGGTGCCCGCCGATCTCGACCAACGGTTTCGGTAGCGACTGCGCGTCGGCCCGCAGCCGCGTCCCCAACCCCCCGCAGAGAATTGCGACCTGCATCGTGGGGACCTGGCCGCCCCCGCTACTCGGCCGGCGGGGGGAAGACCCCGACCGGCGCGTCGCTGGGCAGGGGTGGGGCCTCCGCGGGCGCATCGCTGAGCGGGGGCAGGCTCGACGGGGCCTGCCGCGACGGGTGCTTCTCAGACTTGCGCTCTCTCCCGTGCTCCCCGTAGTAGTAATAGTAGTGCCCGTGGGAGCGCTCGACCACGAAATCGTTCAAGAGCACGCCGATGAATTTCAGCGGACTTTGCACCAGTTGGGTATGGGCGGCGACCGTGGCATCGCGTGGCGTCCGACGGGCCCGGACCACCAAGACGGCGCTATCCACGAGACGGGTCAGGATCGTCGCATCCGCGACCGCCAGGACGGGCGGGCTGTCAATAATGAGATACTGGAATGTCGCGGACAACGCATCCAGGAGTGTGATCATCCGGTCGCTCGCCAGCAAATCCACCGGCCGGGTCGGCACCGCCCCGGAACAGATCACGGTCAGGCCGTGCGTGTTGGATGGGACCTGGCAAATCTCTTCGAGGGTGGCCTGCCCCTGCAAATAGGTGCTCAGACCCGGCTCCTGCAGCAGCTGGAACGTTCGGAACAGCCGGGGGCGCCGCATATCGGCGTCGATCAGGACGACGCGGCGCCCCAGTTCCTGCAAGGCGACCGCCAAGTTCGCGCTGACCAAGGATTTCCCTTCCTCGGGAAAACTGCTCGTCAGCAGGATCCGATGAGACGTGGCGGTCGGCAGCAGGAATTCCAGGGTGGTGCGGACCCCGCGCATCCCTTCAGCCGCCATGCCCTCGGGCTCAGCGAGGAAGAAGAGTGGTTGCTCGGCATGGCGCCGGTGAGGCATTTTCAGATGGAGGACGTGCCCCAAAAACGGGACGGGAATGGTCGCCTCCAACTGCTGACGGCTCTGAACGGTTCGTGAGAGTGCCTCGCGGAGGAAGGCCAGCGTCCCTCCCACGGCAATCCCCAGCACTAATCCCAAGAGGTGGATCCGATGGCGGTCCGGGGCGACGGGGTGCTCCGGGAGACGGGCCTCTTCGATCACCCGAACGTTGTTCGTCTCCAAACTCTCCGCCACTTCCATCTCCTTCAACCGTTTCACCAGGGACCCGTAGAGATCGGTGGTCACCTGGGCGGCCCGCGTGAGATTGTTGTACTCCAGTTCCAGCCGATTCAACTCGAGGGCCAGCTGTTCTTGCTCCGCCAAGGCCTGCTGGAGTTCCTCTTCTTTGGTCTTCGCCGTCTCATAGTCGAGTCGCGACGTCTCGACGGCTTTGCGAGCCTCCTGTTGCAGCTGTTGACGCAGCGTGGTGATTTCGGTCTCGAGCGCGAGGATGGTCGGATGTTTCTCGCCATAGACGCGTCGGCGATCCTCGAGCTCGGCCTCTTTCGCGGTCAGCTGCGCCCGAAGAGCCGGCACCAGGCCGACGGACTGCACGGCGGGCAGCGCCTCGATCAGCGTTCCCGCGGTGAGGGCCCGCTGAATCTCCGACTGCGTCGCCTCCGCGGTCACGCGCGCCGTCTTGGCTCCGGTGGCCGAGGTGGACACCTCCTTCAGCCGCTGGACGATCACGTTCTGCCGCTCCTCGAGCGAGACCATCTGATGGGTCTCTTTGAAACGCTGAAGGGCTTCCTGGGCCGCCTTCATCTGGATTTCCGTGCGGGCCACCTCGTCCCGCAGCCACCCCACGCCGCCGGTGGTCTGCTGGCGTCGACGCTGCAGATTGAGCTGCGTATAGGCCTGGGCGGTGCTGGTGGCGATGCGCATGGCAAGGGAGGGATTCGAGGAGGCCACCAGGAGATCTACCAGCTTGGTCCCTCGAACAGGCAAGACCTTGACCATCCCCGCCAAGGTCGACGGCGGGTCACGCGACGTCGAGAAGGGGGGGAAGCCGGTCAGGTTCAGATCTTGGATGACCTGCTCCGCCACGGGCCGGCTGACGATGAGCTGGTATTCAGTCGCCAGGAATTCGGTATCGCGCAACGCCACGTTGGCCATCGGCTCGGCAAACCGCACGGGTTCCACGGTCGAGCGATCGATGAGGAGACGGGCCCGCGCCTCGTAGACGTTCGGGAGGCGCGCCGCATAGGTCCAGGCGATGATCACGCCCACGACCCCACACGCCGCCAACCAGCGCCAATGGTAGCGGAAGAATCGCAGATAATCTTCCAGTTGCCACTCGGCCTGCGTTTCCTGGACCGCCTCAAGGACGTTGGGACTCACGGCGCCGCCGCCCGGGATGCCACCCCCCACCGACCGAGCAGGCTTATCGAGACCGCCCGGGCCAGAATCCAGAGATCCATCCTCCACCCCACGGTGCGCACGTAGTGGGCGTCGAGCGCCACCCGCTCAGCCGGGACGGGATGTTTCCCCCCGTACAACTGCGCCAAGCCCGCCAGGCCTGGGGCGACCTGGAGCCGGACCGCCGCCCCCGGGAGCGCCGCCAGCGACTCGCCCTCCTCGACCAAGAGGGGGCGTGGCCCCACCACACTCATCTCCCCGCGCAGGATATGGAGGAGCTGCGGTAGTTCATCCAGCGCCGTCGCGCGCAGCCACCGTCCGAGGGGCGTCGGCCCGCCGTGCCGGACCGAGAGGGACCGAAATTTTAGCAAGGGAAATGGCCGGCCGCCCTGCCCGATCCGCGCCTGCCAGAGGAGTGCGGAGTCTGGGGCGACCAGCGCGGTGAGCACGACCCAGAGCCCCACCGCGACCGGCCAGACGACCCCGGCCGCTACGAGAGCGAGGAGAAGATCCCCGCACCGCTTTCCCCACCGGCCATACCAGGAGGTCATCGGCGAGGGGCCTTTCCTGTCACCTGCTTCTCCAGCGCGCTGAACTCCACGTGCACATCGACAGTGCCCTCGTGCATCTCGAACTGCGTGATCTGCACCGACAACTCCAGCTGGTCGATCGCCTGGTTGATGCGGCCGTCCAACACCTGACAGAGTACTGTGGGCACCGGGACATGCCCGACGGCCAAATGGGTGGTCTGCACATGGAGGCGGCCCTCGACTGGGGTCACCACCATCTGGCCGGATACCGGCACCCAGACCGTCCCTGCCCGCACCATCATCGAGCCTTCGAGCCCCTCGGTGCGGAGGCGGAACTGGACGCGGTCCAGCTTCCCAGGGAACCGCTCGCGGAGCCGCTTGAGCACCTGCCGCTGGAAATCCTCATCCGTCAGCCGGCGCGTCCACATGGTCTTCCCACTGGCCTGCATGGCGTCGGCCACCCGCGTGGCAAAGGTCTCCGCGAACGTCGGAAGCGCCATCTCGAACCAGCCGACGACCGGCGGCCCCCCCGGCCCGCCTTGTGCCGCGTTGCGGAGCTCGGTCTTCTGGGCCTGGAATTGCTGCATCGTTTGCTGTGCGCCGCTGACGGCGCTGGCCGGGAACGCCTGCTGCAGCCGCCGGAAGGAGGCCTCGGCTGCGTCGGTCTGGTGCAGGTCGATCAGCTGGACGGCGCCCACCTGCGCCGTCAGCATGGCGGCCAGGGCCGGATCTTTGGTGGAGCTGGCGGCCGCCTCCAGGGATTCCGCCGACGCGTCGAGTTGCCCCATCGCCCGATAGCTGTCCGCGATCTGCGATTGAGCCAGCGACGTGAGGGCCGCCCCGCCCACCATGTGCGTCACCTGTTGGAGGAGGGGAATCGCCGCCGCGTGACGCCCTAACGATTTGAAGCACCAGGCACGACGGAACTGCGCCTGGGCCGCTACCGGGGTGGCGGGATCTGCCTCCGCCGCCAGCGCGAAGGTCTGGGCCGCCTCGTCAAAATCCGACAGGCGCATCTGGGCGGCCCCGAGATCGAACAACGTGCGCTGGCGCTCCCCGGCCGTGACCGCTTGGGCGACGTGGCGCTGGAGTGCGGGCACTTCGCCACTCTCCTGACGGGCGCGCTGGATCTCGGCGAGGAGCAACTGGGCAATCTGTGATTCCGTCACATCGGTGGTCTCCGCCAACACCTCGCGATACATCTGTTCCGCGCTCAGGAGCGATCGCTGGCGGGAATAGAGATGGGCCAAGCGGAGTTTCAACCCCATGCGCCCTTGAGCCGTGGGAAATTGCTCCAGCAACCGGCGGTAGAGTTGCTCGGCCTTGGCCAGATCCCCGACCCGCTCCGCCTCCACGGCCGCCACCATGCGGCGAACATTGATGCGCCCGGTCGTGCGGCCCTGCTGGAAAACCTGGCGGGGGAACAGACGGATACGGTCCACCATCTCCTCCACGGCCGTATTCGCATCATCCAGGGCCCCCCGCACCGCCCCGCGCGCTTCCGTCTTCCGGGCCGCGATGGTGGAGACCATCGTTTGGGCATCCTCGACCGCGCGGCGAGGATCGCTTTGCAACACACCCGCCGCGTACTGGAGGGCCACGGTCTCCGTCGGATTCCTCTCAGCCCCCGCCATCGACGTGAGCAAATTGTGATCGATGAGGGTCATCGCGGCCTCCGCTTTCCCGACCGCGTCCGCCCGACTAAGCACCTTCAACGAGAGTTGGAGCTGGCGGAGGTTCACATCGACGACCACCTGGTTGTACACCACAAAGAAGATGGCGATCGGGAGGAGCGCCAGCGGGATGCGGGCCCAGAGCCACCATTGCTGGCGCTGCCAGGGATCCAGGGTCATCGCCACCACGCAGGCGTCGTCAGAAGGCCCTCCGCCGGACATGGAGCGTATCGTGCGGATGGATGAGAATGGCCGGCCGGCGTCCCGAGAGAATCTCGTTCGTGTCCACCCGGTAGCGAACCTTCTGCCCATTCGCCTGCACGCGGATGATCTCCAAGGACGAGCCGCCAAATTTGTTGATCCCGCCCGCCATGCTGAGGGCCGCCAAGACGTCCACGCGTCCCTCGAGGGGATAGGTCCCCGGCTTCTCCACCTCGCCCAGGACGGAGAACCGCTGTCCGACAACCCGGACGCTGACGCTCGGGTCGTTCAAATAGCCCTCGGCGAGTTTCTGCGCCAGGAGATGTTCCAACTCCCGTGGGGTGTGTTCCTGGGCCGTCACGTCGCCCACCAGCGGGAAGGTGATCGTCCCGTCCGCCCGCACGCGCACGGTGCGGCCCAAATCCTCCTGGCCCCACACCGAGATCTCCAACTGGTCGTTCGCATGAATCGCATACTCCGCCTCGAGTTCGGTGTCGGCGGCGGTCATCCCGCCCCCCCACGGGGGGATCGCCCCGCATCCGACGACGCCACTGATCCCCAGAAGGAGCGTGACGACGTGCCTGCGCGCGGTCCTCACAGCTGGATCTCCAGGCCCACGGTCGCGGTGTGGCTGAAAATGTCTCGTTGGCTGAGCAAGGAGTAGGAATAGGCCATCTTCCCCTCCACGTTGGGACCGATCTGCCAGATCAAGTCGAGCCCCGACCGCCAGGAATCGGTCTGTGTGGTGCGGGTCTTCACGTGGCCGTAGAACCCCTCCCATTTCATGCTGAGGCGGGGCGTGACCTCGTGTCTCCAGGTGAGGGTGATCGCGCGGTTCTCGAACGACTGCCCTGTGGACCCAGCGGACGGCAGCGTCTTGCGCTCAATCAACAGGTCCCAGCCGGTACGCGGCCCCACCGCGCGCGCCAACTCCAGCTGGAGATCCATGGTAATCGTGGCGTCCTCGGCCTCCGGGACGCGCTGGAGAAAATCCGCGGTGGTGGTGGCCACGGTCGCGGGGTCGAGGTCATACGTGTTGACCACCCGGAGCCCGAGGGTTTGGACATCCTTGCCCAACGCCTTGGAGAAGGCGGTGTCCGTCACGACAAGTCCCCCGAAGACCGTCCAGCGGCGCGAGAAGTCGCGCGTCACTCCCAGGGTTCCTTCCTGCGCGTTATTCTTGGTGCTCGCCGAATCCGCGGCCTGGTCTTCGTACCAGGACACGTGGTACTCCCCGTTGAGGGTCAGGGTCCGACTCAGATCGTACCCGGCCTTCACCTCCGCGGTGGTCGTTGTCGCCCGCGTCAGATGGGTAAACCGCCGGATCGTGTCGCTCTGCTCCGTGCCAACCACCAAGACATCATCGACGAAACGCCTCAGCAACGCCGAGGCCCGGTAGCGCGCCAACGGATTGTAGAACAGATAGCCGCGGAGCTCGTTCGTCGCCCCATTCTGATTGAGACTGTGATGACGGAAGGGATTGATGCCGTAGCTGCCCCCATAGAGCCAATCCCCTCGAGGATCGGCAAAGGCGATCTCGCTATTGAGGGAGGTCCTCCAATCGGACCGGCGTCCAGCGCCCCGTGTCGCAAACACGTTGTCCTGATAGGTCTCCTTAGCGGCAAACGTCAGGTGCGTCCGTTGACGAAAGAACTCGGCCCAGCTTTCCCGGAAGCCCCCCGCGGACGGCTCGGGGGGCAGCAGCTCCTGCGCCCACGCCGCCCCCGGCCCCACCAGCATCCCGACGCCGAGGACCAGACTCCACCAGGCCCAGGTTAGACGGCGCGCCACCAACGCCTCCGGGGCCGCCGCGTCATCTGGGACTCCGCCTCCTCGGTATAGCGCTGCAGGGCCGCGCGGTCCGCCTCGTCAATCTGTTCGAAGGCCACGCCCCACTCGTACTGGCCGTCCGCGCCGGCGCGCACCCAGGCCACGCGCCCCATGGCGGACAGGGTCCGCTGCAACGGCACCGCGTTGATCTTCAACTGCAATCGGGTCCCAACGGCCACCGACTCGCGGGCCACCAGCCGCAGGCCGCCCGCGCTCGCGTCCCGGGCCGTGACCAACGCCTCTGGGGCCTCCGGGGCGGCGGCATACTTCACGTACCAATCGCACGGAATCCGGACCCATTGTCGCGTATTTTGATATTGGTATCGGCTCGCCATGTCACTTCACCATCGTCCCATCCGCACCAGCTCCTGGAGGATCGGGAGCCGAAGCGAGGACAGGATGATGTCCTTGTGCCAGTCAAATTTGGCGATGCGCCGGACCAGGTCCACGACATCGCCCTGGGTCCCCAGCTCGACGACGGCGTCAATCTGCTCGTCGGACAAACGGGCAAAGAGCGCCCGGAGATGCTCGCCGATCCGCAACTCCGGGGCCAGGCGCCGGTGCCACTCCCGTTCATACTCTCGCAGGACCTCGGCCCGCCAGTCGCTTCGCTGCCATGCCGTCTGCAAGGTCTTCGCCGCGAGGGTGGCGCAGAGCATCCCGTAGTAGATGCCCCCTTGAGTCGTCGTCTTCACCTGGCCGGCCGCCTCCCCTACGACGAGGACGCGATTGGTATAACTGCGCGGGATCATCCCGAGGGGGACTGGCGAGAGTTTCATCGTCCAGCGCTCCGCCCGCAGACGCGGGGCGATGTGTGGGGACCGCATGAACTGTTCAAAGTGGTACGGGGCATGCTTCGTCACGGTCAGGCCGACGCGGGCCATGGTCGGACCGACGGGCGCCACCCACGCGAAGGAGTCCGGGGCCACGATCTTCCCGAGGTAAATCTCGGTATCCTCCAGGCCCTCCATGGGCACTTCGGCCTGGGCCCCGTAGATGATGGCCGGCGGGCCCTTCAGGCCGACTTGCTGTGGAAGATTCGTCCCAAACCCTGTCGCGATGACCACCGCCTGCGCCCGCACAAGCGGCATCACCGGATCCGCACCGACCTCCACCGCCTCGGCGGTCACGCGCAGAGTCCGGACCCGCACGTTGAACTGGAACTCTGCACCGGCGGCCGCGGCTTCGGCCGCCAGGGCGCTGTCAAATTGTTTGCGGCTCACAATGTGCGCCAGCGGAACTCCAGGATCGTACCGGAACCGACGGCCCGACGGGGCCACGAAGGTGAGGGGGCCCAGACTCGCGAGGATCGGCGCCCGCGGGAGGTCCAAGTGCTCGAAGGCCTCGGTCCCGATAATCCCCGTGCAGTTGACGAAGTCGCCGGCCGCCGCATGGTCTTCGAGCACGAGCACTCGCTGCCACGCCTGCGCCAGCAGGCGGGCGCAGACGGCGCCCGAGGGCCCCGCCCCAATCACCACCACATCGTACAGGTCACGCACGGG
>OBEQ010786930.1_pt1 | contig 13588 bp, 18 predicted proteins | sample 1670901 | NCBI WGS metagenome assembly OBEQ01 (sample SAMEA104232315, study PRJEB22302) | groundwater metagenome | biome: forest; feature: aquifer; material: groundwater | place: USA | collected 2011-08-07 | depth 5.4 m
ACCGGAAGCCATCGCCTTAGAACTCGGTGAGGTGAAAAATCTCTCAGTGCAAGGGATCACTCGTGTGGCGGTTGGCAATCCAACAGTGGTGGACGTGTCGATCGTGTCGTCGAATGAGATTCTCGTTCAAGCGAAGAGTGCTGGGACCACCAACGTCATCCTGTGGGGGAGCGAAGGTCAACGGGTGTGGAATGTCGAAGTCATCGATCGCACCCCCGAAGCCGTCGAATCACAGCTCAAACAGCTCCTCGTCGAGTTGCACCTCCCTGCGGTCCGCGTTCAGCGAGAGAAGGGGAAGCTCTTTCTCATCGGCGAAGTACCGCGTAAGGAAGATAACGATCGATTAGAGCAGATGCTCAGCGGCTTTCAGGGGGTGATGAATCTTGTGACGGTGCCAGCCGAACCGCCCCCACCGCCAGAACTGCTGCCACCGTTGGTGAAGATTGCCGTGCAAGTCGTGGAGATTGCGCGCAGCGATTTGGAAAAAATCGGCGTGAACTGGAGCGGGTCCTTGGAGTTCACTGAGCAGAGTATCGCCGTTGGTCCCTCGGGAGAAGTTAAGACAACTGAGCCGCTTATCGCTGGGACCGAAGCCCCCTTTTCAAAACGTATCAGCGAGCCGTTTCGTATCGGGCGCTTATTTCGCAAGGGGGTGCCCTTTACGCTCAATGCCCTGGTAACGCAAAATCGTGCGCGCCTGCTCGCTGAGCCGAAATTAGTGACGGCCAGCGGCAAACAAGCCTCCTCCTTCGTCGGGGTCGAAGTGCCAGTCATCAAGGCAACTTCCTTCGGGGCGGGCGTTGAGAGCGTCAGTGTGGAGTTCCGGGAGACCGGCGTCATCTTGAAGATGACACCCACTGTGCATACCGAGGATCCGGATCGCAAATTACGACGGTCATGGAAGCCGAGGTGTCCCGTATCGACAAGGCGTCTGGGCTAGAAATCCCAGCCGGGTCAAGAACCATCTTGGTTCCTGGATTCGCGGTTCGCAAGGCCAATACCGAAGTCACGACTGTGCCTGGTGAGACGATCGTCATCGCGGGATTGCTCGAGGTCCAAGATGATGACAACGTCAGCCAGATCCCTGGATTGGGCACGATGCCCGTCGTCGGACGTCTCTTCCGCCAGCCAGAGGTGAAGGGGTCTCGACGAGAACTCGTCATTGCCGTGACGCCGGAGCTGATGGTTGATGAGGGGAAAGAAGCTGACCACAGGCTTGCGCTTGAACAAGCGCTGGCCGTGGCCGAAGTGACCGCCTCCGTGGATGATCCGCGATTGCGCTATGCCCTGCAGGTGCAGGATCGCATTGCCAAAGCGTTGCGCTATCCGTTGCAAGACAAAGAGCTGAGCCACGAGGGCACGGTGAAGCTTCGGCTCCACCTGTTCTCAGATGGAACGCTTGGGCGCGCCACCGTGTCGAGATCTTCCGGTATTGAGTTGTTGGATTCGGAAGCGCTCAAGGCGGCCGAATCGCAATCCCCCTTTCCAGGATTCCCCAGCCAACTCAGGGAACACGAGCTGTGGCTGGAGATCCCCGTCATCTTTCGACCTTCCTGAATTCGCTGTAGGCTCAAGGCCGAAGGCTCGAGGCAAAGGCGTTTTTTTGCCTACAGCCTCCCCGGAACGACTTTCACCAAAGCCGGGGCGGGCCAGCCTTCAGCCTCAAGCCTTCAGCGGCATGGAATTGTCTTCTGAGGCGCGATCAGGCATACTTTGCTATAGCGCTGATTAGAGATACTCAAGTGTACATAACGGATCATAGCGCGCGAGGACCGGGTGTGGTATGTCCAAGCGCGTTTCGTTCGTCATGACCATAATACCGGGTGAATGATGGCTCTCTTTACTACAACTCTTGGACAACACCCCATCGGGGTGGCGGCGGCTTCCCAGACCAAAGCCGGGAAGTGCGTTGTCGTCTTTGGAACCAAAGGTGGTGTGGGGAAAACCGTTGTGGCCACCAACCTCGCGGTCAGTCTCGCCCAGCGTTTCAAGCAGTCGGTGTGTCTTGTGGATTTGGATGTGATGGCTGTCGGTGATGTCGCAAAGTCACTCAATGTATCACCGACACGATCCATCATGGATCTCATCGCTGCCTTGAAGCGACCTTCGCCACCGCAGAAACTCGCCATTGAGACCGTGATCGTGCCGCATCGCTCCGGGGTCCATGTGCTGGCCACGCTCACCAATCCTCGACAACTCGCCCAGCTTGATTCGAAGGTCTTACCGCAGGTGTTTCAAGCGCTCAAAGAACGCTATGACTACGTCATCATCGACGGTGGGAAAGCGTTCTCCGATCCGTTGATTGCCGCGTTTGATGCGGCGCATTTGATTCTGCTCGTGACCTCTCCAGATATCATCACGCTCTACCAGACGAAATGGGCGCTTGGAGTGCTGGAAAGCCTGCTGTTTCCCTCGATGATGGTCAAGGCCATTTTGAATCGGGCCGAGAGTCGCGGCGGGGTAGGCCGGCAAGATGTCCGGGCAGCCATTCCGTGTGAAGTCATAGGCGAGATTCCCTCAGATGGCAACACCGTTGGGACCTCGCTCAATCAGGGCGAGCCGGTCGTCACGGCGTTCAGCCAGTCCAAAGTGGCGGGCGCGTTTCTTCGTCTTGCGGAGTTGCTGGGGACACGATCAGATTTATTTGTGCCGCATCAAGATATCCCACGACACCATCGAGGCGCCGAGGGGGTACCGGAGCTTCCCGCCGGCGCGGCCGTCGTATCGTCGTCGCGGCTCTACGCGGGTGATGAAGTGGCGAGCGTTGAGGAAACGCTGGATGAAGTCGTGCTGATGAAGCGGCGCATCCATGATCGCTTGGTGGAAGAGTTGGATCTGAAGAAGCTGGATCTCGCCGCATTAGCGAACAACGTTCAGATGCAGGAACTGCGTCAGAAAACCGAGCGCGTCATCACCAATTTGCTCGCTCGCGAAATGGGTGGGTTGATCTCCTCGCACGAGGTGCGCGCCCGCATGGTGAAAGAGATTGCGGATGAGGCGCTGGGCTACGGGCCGCTCGAAGAGCTGCTGGACGATGCGACGGTGACCGATATCTTGGTCAACAACAAAGACCAAATCTACGTGGAGCGTCGAGGAAAACTCGAGCTGACGACGAAGAAGTTTATCTCCAACGACCAAGTCCGTGCCGTGATTGAGCGCATCATCGCACCGCTTGGTCGCCGAATCGATGAATCGCCGCCGATGGTCGATGCGAGACTCCCGGATGGATCTCGCGTCAATGCCGTGATCCCCCCCCTCTCGATCAAGGGGCCGACGTTGTCGATTCGAAAATTTGCTCGGGTGCGCTATACCGAACACGATCTGATCAAGTTCAACAGTGTGAACCCGGCCATGGTCCAGTTCATCCGTGCGGCGGTGCATGCCCGGAAGAACATGATCATCTCTGGCGGAACGGGCTCCGGGAAAACCACCTTCCTCAACATCGTCTCCGCGTTCATTCCGGAGGGCGAGCGGATCGTGACGATCGAAGACGCGGCCGAACTCAAACTCTCACAGACGCACTGGGTGAGCCTTGAGTCGCGTCCGCCCAGCGTCGAAGGAAAGGGCCAGATTACGATTCGAGACCTGTTCCGCAACACCCTGCGGATGCGGCCCGATCGGATTATCATCGGTGAGTGTCGTGGCGGTGAAAGTCTGGACATGCTCCAAGCCATGAACACCGGTCATGATGGCTCGATCACCACGATCCATGCCAACTCACCACGTGACGTTGTGAGCCGTCTCGACTCGATGGTGCTCATGTCGAATATCGATCTCCCAGTCCGGGCGATCCGCGAGATGGTCTCCTCCGCGATTCATGTCATTATTCATACCGCACGGCTCTCAGATGGGTCGCGAAAGTGCATTGCCATTAGCGAGTTGATAGGTCTAAGCCACGAAGGTGATATCACGATGCAGGATTTGTTTGTTTTTCGGCAAAGCGGGGTGGCATCCGATGGCGCGGTCGTGGGAAAGTTTCTCGCCACTGGAAAATTACCAACCTTTTTGGATGAGCTCAAGGTGAAGGGGATGGGGGTTGACGAATCATTGTTCACACCAGGAGAGCTTGATGCGAACCGATTCGGCACAGGACTGGCAGATTCTCGTTGAGCGCAGCCACGCTGTGTTAGCGACGCGGGCGCAGGTAGCCAGCTCCATGCGCGATCGTATGATCGGGCTCTTGGGACATCACACCCTCGCCGAGGGTGAAGGACTGATCCTGACAGCGTGCTGCTCGATTCATACTTGGTTTATGCGGTTTGCCATTGACGCGGTGTTTGTGGATCATCGGTGGGCGGTCGTCGCCCTATGGAAGGCGCTGCCGCCGTGGCGGATGACCTCATGGGTGCGGCAAGCACAAGCCGTTATTGAGCTACCTGCAGGGATGGCAAACAAGGCTCAACTACTTGTGGGTGACCAGCTTATTCTCCTTGCTAAGGCAGCCAAAATTGCTTGACAACGCTGCGGGCCCTCAGATAGACTTAATGTGCAAGTGGTTCTTCGAGATCTTGCATCTGGGACAAGCGAGTCCACGAGAAAGGCAAACCCATCGAGAGATGGGGGCCCCCGCAAGTGGTGTGGGGTCCGCCAAGGAACGTTGGCGGAGCAAAGCTACGGTCCCTTACGAGAGTCAAAGTCAGGGAAGCCGGGCTGCCGAATAGGCAACCCGGTTTTTGTTTCTTCAGTATTTAAAAACATATGAAATCGCTATTAATCAGATTGCGTTACTAGAATTTAAAATCAGAAAAAGCAACGCGTTCAATCAAGGCAACAAGGACAACAGGCGATGCGAAACACCTCAAAACTTTCAGACAGCCGCGGCAACGCCTTCATTGAATATCTGGTTGTGGCCTTTGTGGTGCTGGGAGCGACCGTGGCGTTCTACGAGACGAACCTTAAGAATGCTGGAGCGGGAGCTCGAGGACAAGTTGAAGCGGCCTTTTCCGATTTGTGTCAGCGCGTTGGCGGAGCGCCATGTTACTGAGGCACGCGCGGATGACCAGCTTGAAGCGATCCATTCAGCGAAGGAGATTGGCCAGCTCCCAGGGCTCGCAGCGGGGCCAGTCGATGCTGGAGTATGCGGTGTTGGTGGGCGCGGTGGCTTCAGCGCTCGTCCTCATGTCGAATTACGTGCGGCAAGCGTTCAACGCGCATGCCCAGGTCATTGAGGAGGAGCTCAATGGCGCGACAGATGAGAATTCTCCGTAGGATGCGATATCGTCACAGGGTGAAGGGAGGTGAGGTGAGGATGAAGAGTCGGTTAGGCAGTCGGCGAGGGCAGTCGATTTTGGAGTATCTCGTGGTTGCCACCATCATTGTCGGCGCGGTCATCGCGGTGGCCAATGGGGCCATCAAAACCAACATGAAGACGCTCTACGACAACGCGGGCACCAGAACCGGTGATGCGGCTACGTCTCTGAAGAATCTGAAGACCGAATAACCAGTAGGAATTGAAGGAGGTGACGTCGATGCGATGCATTCGTTCAGCACGAGGACAAAGCACGGCCGAGTACGCGGTGTTGTTTGCGATTGTGATTGGTGCGGCGATTGCGATGCAGCAGTACGTGAAAGGTCGGCTTCAAAATGCGGTTAAGTTTCAAGCCGATAAGTATGAGACGGCCGCGGGAATCAAAGGCGTCTTTGAAGATCCGAATCGCAGCACACACAGTAAGTCTGGGGTGAATCTTACCATGAAGTCTGCGACGGCAGGAGACATCAAGATCGATTCATCTAGCAATACCACACAGAACAAGAAATAAGGGCATCGGATCCGTCAGCCGATGGATGATCTACACCTTGGTGGGTGTGTTGTAGGGACAGAGCCGTCGGAGACGGCTCCAGTAGGAGGTGAGGAGAAATGGTGAAGCGAGCACAACGAGGTCGGGGACAGGTGACGGTGGAAACTGCTGTGTTGTTTGGGGTGGTTGTCACAGGGCTTGTCGCGATGGCGGTGTATCTCCAGCGCGGCGTGCAAGGTGGGGTGAAGTCGAACGCCGATTCCTTCGGCACGCAGTTCTCAGCGAAGACGGCGTGGAGTACGAAGACGAGTTCCGATACGACAGAAACCTCAAACCAGATTCTCAGCAACCAAACGACGAATTACAATCAGGCTGGCTTGAAATAATCGCGATAGCACGCGACGTGTGGTTGTGTTGAACGTGTGAAGCGATGGCGTCTGGAACCGTGAAAGGGGACAGATGAGGGCTGGGGTGTGCTCAGGGCGGAATGACCGTCCAGCGGTGTTGGTGTTGCGTCGACAGCACGGGCAACAGCTGGCCGAGTTTGCCTTGCTGATTGGCATCGGCGCATTGGTGGCGGTGTCAATGCAGTTGGTCACCCGTCATGCGATCAGCCAAGGCATTCAGAGCGCAACCGAGCGTGTGCTGGGCGGCGTCGTACTGCGTGCCTCGCCGAGCCTCATCGAGGTGGGACAAACCAGCACGATTAGTTGGAATATTCCTGGGGGCGGGACATGTACGATTCCTTCCGGTGGTCCTGCGGGTTGGGCCGGCAGCCGCTCAGGAACAAAGGAACAGACGGTCACTCCGACGCGCACGACAACGTATCGGCTGGATTGTGGCGGGGTGGGTCACGCGGTGACGGTGAGAATCGGGACATTGGACGCGCATTCAACATTTGATAGCACGGTGAATGGCGATGCAGGCGTCCATCCGCACACCAACGTGACCCAAAGGAGTTCGGGAAGCAGTGTCAACGAAGACGACAAGCTTCATATTCCACACTAAGCCATTGATAAGAGTTGAGAGGAGCAGGACCTCAGGCCTGCTGAGTGAACATGTCCAGGTCCTGGATGGTTCTCGAGGGTGGAGTAAATGAGCAGATCGAATAGAGGACAAGCGAGTTTGGAGACGACGCTCCTGATCGGTATCTCGGTGGCGGCCTTAGCGGGCATGGCGATCTATGTCCAGCGAGGCTACCAAGGCTACCTCTATTCCAGCGCGACCGACCAAGGGCTCCAATTTGATCCGAAGCAGACGTATGCCACCTGCCAAGATTTGACGACGATACAAACACAAAAAATTGACATGACACAGGGCCACGCGGCTCTTCAAGCGTTTGGACTTTCAAAGCACTATAGCGTGGGTTCCAGAAATTTTCCGTTTTCACTTGCGGCACCATTCAATCATCGAGCAGGACTCATCGGGCGCATTCGTGGTGTACAAGCGAAAGTCGACACAAATTGGAGTTTTACCTCAAAGGCAAACTTTGATGCCGGACCGTGTTAATCAAGCATCTTGGGGTCTCCGAGGCCAGGCGATGGTGGAACTGGCCATCTTCGGGCCGTTTGCCTTGCTGGCCCTTGCCTTCATGATTCAACTGGGATTACGAATGAACTACCAACAAGAAATCGAACAGCAGACATTCCGGCATGCCTTGCGGATTGCGAAGAAAGAAGGCAAAAACGAATCACCATCCGTGACGATGCATCAGTTTCGTGATCGCGAGCTCCCCGATCTCTCATCAGGATTTAGTTTCTTACCGCGCGTCAGTACCAATGCGAGCGCAACCGTCACCTGGGCAGAACATCTTACGAGGCTAGAGGAGGGCGACCCAGACAGTGAACCGCGCATCATTGTACGACTCGCCAAACGAACGAGTCCCATAGCGGCTGCGAAAAACCATGACTTCGAACTTCGCTCAGGACAGCTGAAAGAAAACCAACCGCTCATTAAGAAAATTAACAAAACCACGACCAGTACCGGACACTTGACGCAGAGCTCAGTGAGTGGTGCGGTGAGCACGGATGTCACGGATACGACTGAGATGCTTTTGAACACCAAAAACTCGAGTGATGGACACCTCCAAACCACGGTCAAATCGCATCCTGTGCGTCGGAACTGGTGAGATGCATCAACGCATCTGCTCTCGCGGGGCTTCGATCAGCAGCCAGCAGTGGTGGCGTCGGTGTGGGGTGCAAGGCCAGGTCATGCTGGAGTTTGCCGTATCGCTCGTGGGTCTCGTCAGCCTGATTGTGATCTCGCTGAATGTGTGGCATTGGTTAGGACGGACGATCGTGGAACGCCAGGCATCATTTGAAAACACACGAAAAGAAGCGGGTAATACAAAACCGGGACAAAGTGTCCCATATCACCGGCCGCCGATTCAGCTCTTCAAATCACCCGCCTCTATAGGTGGTGATGGGGGACTGAGCGAAGTGCCGGTGCCCTCCGGCAGTGATTGCCCGGCGGGTGCTCCCTACTTTAAAAAGGTAAAGCAATTGCAGCACGAAATCGACCTACTAAATCAGACCGTAGAGGCTGAGGCAAGGAAGGCCGAGAAGTGGGGTCATAAAGCCGAATATTACAAGACGCAACTCGAGCAATGTGACAGCGATGATGATGCCTGCATCAAGCATTGGTCCGATCTCATCAAAGAGGCTGGGCAGAAAGCCAAGCATCACTCCAAGGCGGCTGAAGATGCCGGCACGCAGATTGAGCAGAAGACAACGGAGATGACTGAGGCAGCCCAGAAGGGGGATGAGCTGTGCAATCCACCAGACCCGCCACCCTCAACCGACTAGTCATGACAACGGAGCGACGACAGAGTGGAGAAGTCCCTAATTGGTGTGGGTCTTCTTCGATGTCGCTGCTCCACGTTGCGAAGTGCTTGCGAACAGATCTCGGTCATCCGCACCGAGTCGGGCAGAGTTGCCAGCGAGGACAGATTGCCGTGTCCCTGATCGTGGTGGTGGCCCTGACGCTGCTCTTATCTTCGTTCCTCATGAATCTCGGCGAGGTCGCGCGTCTCAAGACCGCCACCGCCAACGCCGCGGATGCCGGGGCACTTGCTGCAGCGTCTTGGGTTGCGAGCGGTGAAAACGGCGTGGCTGTGCTAGCGAAAGCCCAATGGATCATCTACCTCATCGGACAACTAGTCATGATCGGGCCGTGGTGCGTCCCAGCGGGGTATATCTATACCATTCTCTTCATGATCGCTCTCGAGCAGGCGAACTTCGTGAACCTCTATCTGAATGGAGAGAAGGTGATTCTCGATGCCGTCTGGGACGCGGCCCAAAAATCCGCGCTCTTTACTGCCCTAGCTAATGCCGGGATTGATGATCCCAAAGAACAAGTGTCTCATGACATTAAAACACTTTTTGAAAGCGGGAGCGTTCCAAGTGAAAAAACTTTTCACTGGAAGCGTCAGGGAGCCAACGGTCACGAGGAAAATAGTTCCGTGACCGTCAAGGCCCAGATGGGGTCTGAACCGGACGTGTCCTTTAGTCCCTTTGGACCGATCAGCATTTTCTGGGCCATCCCGTGCATCTACGTTTGTTGCTGGGGTCCCGTCTTTGGCTTGGATTCAAGCGATACGAAACTCACCATTCCGACACCGATCATGACAATCACACTGCCGCTTCCGACGATCAAATCATGCGGACAGATCTGTTCTCCCATTGTGATCATGAACCCCCCCGTAAAGATTATTCCGCAGAGCATCGACGCTGGTAGTGGAAAGGTCACAGTGACCGTGATCCGGAAACGGGAAAGTGGCAATACGCTTGGGTTTTGGAAGATGCGTTATCCAACGGAGGTGAAGTCGGTCGCGACGGCTGCGTATAACGAAACGAGTATCGATATGTGGCCGTCGCAGAACTCAAAAGCGGTACTCACCAAGACCGTCCCGTGAGCGAGGGCCACATGAGGCAGAATACTTATACGAAGAAGGCAGATCGACGAGTTTCCTTTCGAGGCAAGCTCCACCTATGCCTCTTGTTACTGGTTAGTGCCATGCAGGCTGCTCCTGGTTGGTCAGCGGATGACCTTCCACTCCCCAAAGGAGCGCGGATGCTGGAGGAGCCAGTGGAGGTGAGCCTGGGTTCGCAATCGATGAAAGTAAATGGATTCAAGACGTGGCTCTCGCCACAGGAACTCCGTGAGTTCTATACGAAGGCGCTGCCGCAGCAAGGATGGACGGTCACACCGGTGCCCTGGATCGCACAAACAGAGCAGGCCGTTGGAAAGCTCGATGCGTATCAGCGGGCCCATCCAGATGACATCTCACATGATGCGACGGCGCAAGCCAACATCGCACGCGTCAATGCGGAGCGTCCCCGGCTCCAGGCTGTCAAGCAAGGACTCCTCTATGCGGTACGACGGGATGAGCGTCTGCTGTTGAACATCGACTCAGCAGAGGGGGAGGCCAAGAAGACTCGCGTCGCCGTCAATCGATGGAAGGAGAGCGCCGCGGCAGGGCAAGCAGGGATATCTGAGCGATCATTGAGCGCTCCCGCCTCACAAGGAGGGTTCCTCTCAAAATCTAGTCCGTGCTGTACGGGGGAGGCAGTGCCTCAATCGCAGCGCAAGTTGCCAGGTTCCATCCCCGCCTACCCGAATGCCCGGGTGGTGCTCAGTGGCGGTTCACCGTCAACCGATATGAACCAAACCACCATCACCGAATTCGCGCTGACAGAGGATTCAATGGATCAGGTGACCGAGTACTATCAGCATCAGATGGCCTATAACGGGTGGTCGCTTCACGAACTCCCCGCCGGTACGGCTTCGACTGTTCGAGAGCACCTAGGCTCAGAGGGGGCCGGGCTGCTCAACAAGATGAAATCACTCTTATTCGAAAACAATGGCGCTCGCTGCACCGTGGTGGTCGCTGAAGGTAGCCCTGACGCCCTCAGCCAACTCAATGGATCACCAACCGGAATGACCAGTAAGGCTGGTTCGTCGTCAGGTCTGAGCCTGAAAGAACACACCTTCATCGTGATTAGCTATTTCAAAAGCGATACAGTGACGGACCTCTTGCACAAGGTGGGGTCAGCAGGAGGCAGGGCCTATGGTCGATAAGTGTCGGAACGGCCAGTCGATCGTGGAAAGCACGTTACTTCTGCTTGGTGTTACGACAGCCCTCGTGTTGTTTTTTTCATTCCTCCGAGCCTCGGTGTCGGGGCGTGTGAAGGCGGGCGCTGATGCGTTCGGATTTGGGTTGCAGTGTGATGGCGCTGCGCGGTGCCAGTGAGGGCTGATGGATCTCTTGCTCATGTACGGCTTATGTTTTGGCTCGGTGGTGCTGGCCGGAGTGGCGAGCTATGCGACGCTGACTCAGCGGACCACAACGTATCTGCAGGAAAAGTCCGTGCAGGCCGCGGCCCAGTTGAGCGAGATGTTCATCAACCTCTCCCGACGCACGCTGTGGCTGATGTATGCGCTTGCACCGCTTGCTGTCGGAGGGCTGGGGTGGTTGCTGACCGAGCGATGGTATGTCGGCGTCGCGGGTGCGGCAGTCGGTGTGTTGGTCCCGAGGATTATCATCGTCCAGATGGATCGCGCCCGTCGCAAAAAGTTTCACGCGCAGTTAGTCGACGGCCTCCTCCTGTTGTCGAGCAGTTTGAAAGCGGGCTTGAGTATGCTGCAGGCCTTTAGCGTCCTCGCCGAGGAGATGCCAGCACCGATCTCGCAGGAGTTTGGATTGCTGCTCAAGGAAACCCGCATGGGCATTAACCTCGATGAAGCGGTCAAACACTTGCGCAAGCGGATGCCCTCGGATGATGTGACGCTCTTTGTGACCGCGGTGCTCGTCGCGCGCGAGGCGGGTGGCGATGTGACGCACATCTTCGGTCGACTCGTCGAGACGCTGCGCGAGCGCAACAAGATCAAGGAAAAGGTGAAAACGCTCACCTTCATGTCCCGCTTGCAGGGGGCCCTCATGGCCATGCTGCCGTTTGGGTTTAGCTATGTCGTCTACCAAATGGATCACAACTATTTCCACTATTTCTTTAGCGACCCGATGGGTCGGATGATGCTGACCGCGGTCGTGGTGTTGCAGGTCCTTGGAGGACTGTTATTCCTCCGGTTCAGCCGGTCACCACTGTGAGGCGCTGATGATCCTCGTTGGCATTGGATTGCTGTTTGCGTTTGCCAGTATGGCGTGCTTGACGTGGGCGCTGTGGCCCGATATGAGAAGCCGCCTTGTGCGACAGCGCATGTATCACGAAATCAACGTGGATGAGCGCCCGACGCTCTTGAGTCAGCTGGCCCAGATGCTGGAGCCTATGCATCGCTTCCTTCCGACAGGCTGGTACAGCACGCACATGCGCCGCCGCTTGGAGGCGGCAGGGAAAGCGCGGATGCAGCCGCTGCATTTTCTCGTGCTGCAGGAGATGGGGATGATCGCCGGCTTGACGTGTTATCTCCTGATGCGGGGCCTTGAGCATGTCAATGTCGGGTGGCTCGCACTTTTTCTCGCGGGTGGATTCTTTGTCCCCTATCTATGGCTGTCCAGTGCGATTCAGACGAGACGTCAGAGCATTTCGCGTGATCTGCCAGAGCTGGTGGATTTGTTGAGTCTGTGTGTTGATGCGGGCATGGATTTCATGAATGCATTGGGGCGGGTGGTGAAAGAGTTTCGCCCTTGTTCGACGACCGAAGAGCTGGGGATCGCCATTCAAGAGGTGCGGGTCGGCAAGCGGCGCCGTGATGCGCTGCGGGCCTTTTCATCCCGTGTGCAAACCCCGGAGGCGAGCTCGTTTTCACGTACGCTGATCCAAGCGGACCGTATGGGCACGGGGATTTCTGAAGCGCTGCGAATTTTGTCCGAGGACATGCGCATCCAGCGCTACAACTGGGCCGAGCGGTTCGCGCAACAAGCGCCGGTGAAGATGTTGCTGCCGCTCTTATTCAGCCTCGCCTCAGCGCTCATTATCGTCGCAGGGCCGATTCTGATGCAATTCCTCAAGGGCGGGTTTAGCGTTTCAAACTATAGCGCAGGCGCACAAAGCGAACAGTAAGGAGCCAGCGCGCTAGATACTCAACACGTCAACAATAATTGATCAAGGCCCGGCCGGGTATGCCAGGCCTACTCCTTCTGCAGAGGGGGTAGGCGAGAGTTCGTGGCTACCCGGTCTTTTTTTTGAGGGAATGATTACATGGATTCAAAAATGATTACACCGATAAAAAATGTTAAAGACGAGCTTACGAAGCAAATTATTGGTTGTTGCTTCCATGTCCATCGGACACTAGGACCTGGATTCCCTGAGAAGGTCTATCAGGCGGCGTTGTTGGCAGATTTACAAACGACGCATCTTTCAGCTGAGCGTGAACGGCGTTTTGAGGTGTTTTTTGACAACAGACCCATCGGTGAGTTTCGAGTTGATGTACTGATCGAAAGCCGTGTGATTCTCGAGATAAAGGCCGTGACTGGTTCAGCGCCACAGGTTTTTGCCGCACAGCTCCTTGCGTATTTGAAAGCGGCAGAACTTTCCGTTGGCTTGCTTGTGAATTTTGGCAACTCCAGTTGTCAAGTCAAGCGCGTCGTCTACTCGCCAGTAGCGGCGCGGTCCGTCGCGTCATCTGTGAAATCAGCAGTTGAAGCGATGTCGTAAGGGAGCATCTGTGTAATCAGCGATGAGAATCGATCAATGGTTACAACTTAAGCGGACGAAGGCCTTCTGCATCGGCCTCGCGACGCTGTTCGCCGCGGAGCAGGCGTGGGGCGCGGATGTCAACGCGCTCAACATGCTCCAGCTCTCCGGCCAGCAACAACGTCAGCTCGATGTAGCGCGCTCAGCCGCGATCGTCACGATCTACGATGATCTCTATGGTCGCAGCCCCACAGCGGA
>OBEQ011417860.1_pt1 | contig 13587 bp, 12 predicted proteins | sample 1670901 | NCBI WGS metagenome assembly OBEQ01 (sample SAMEA104232315, study PRJEB22302) | groundwater metagenome | biome: forest; feature: aquifer; material: groundwater | place: USA | collected 2011-08-07 | depth 5.4 m
ACCCATGAAGAAGTGGTAACTCCTTTGGCGCAGAAATACGTTTTTTCTTATCGCGATTTGCCAATGGCAGTTTATCAAATTCAAAATAAGTTCCGCAACGAACCTCGCGCCAAGTCCGGATTGCTTCGCGGTCGGGAGTTTAATATGAAAGACATGTATTCTTTTCATGTTTCCCAAGAAAATCTGGACGAGTATTATGAAAAAGTAAAAACAGCCTATTTTAATATTTATAAAAAATTAGGAATTGGCGATATTACCGTTTTAACGTATGCCTCCGGCGGAATGTTTAGTAAATACTCTCATGAATTTCAAACTTTTGCCGAAGTGGGCGAGGATACGATTTATTTTTGTGAAAAATGTTGCGTGGCCGTAAACAAAGAAATTATAGATGAACAAAAAAATTCTTGCCCGGAATGTGGCAGTAAAAAATTAGTCGAGCGTCAGGCTATAGAAGTAGGAAATATTTTTAAATTGGGTGATAAGTTTTCCAAACCATTTGGTTTTGAATACGCCGACAATGACGGCAAAAACCAATTGGTGCAGATGGGCTGCTACGGCATGGGTCCGTCAAGAATTATGGGCGCATTGGTAGAGGTAATGCACGATGAAAAAGGTATTATCTGGCCAAAAGAAGTGGCACCATATCAAGTACACCTAGTTTCTCTTGGTGCAGATGACAATGTAAAAGAAGCGGCCGAAAAATTATACAATCAATTATCAGAAAAATGTATAGAAGTTTTGTGGGATGACCGCGATGCTCAAGCCGGAGCCAAATTGGCCGACGCGGATTTGATTGGTATCCCAACCAGACTCATTATTTCCAAAAAAACTTTGGCAGAAGATTCTGTGGAATTAAAGGAGAGAAATGAAAAAGATGCGCAGATGGTGAAGTTGAATGATATTCTGAGGGTGGTATAAAAATTATGATAAATAATCAAAATAATGTCGCCTATATTGACGGCGCAAATTTGCATAAAGCGGCTTTGCAATTTGATTGGCAGTTAGATTATAGGCGCTTGCGTGTTTGGCTTGCTGAAAAATACGGTATTACTCAAGCGTATTTATTTCTTGGTTTAATTCCAAAATATAAAAATCTTTATACTTATCTTCAAGAGATTGGATTTACTTTGGTTTTTAAGGAAGTTACCTACTATGGCAAAGGTAAGGTAAAAGGAAATTGTGATGCTGACATTATTGTGCGTGCTATGAAAGAGGCTTATGAGAATGTTCATGAAAAAGCCGTGTTAGTTACAAGCGATGGTGATTATGCCGCGTTGGTAGCATTTTTAATTGAAAAAGAAAAATTTGAAACTATTTTATCACCTGCCCCGTCAGATAAGTGTTCTATTTTGTTAAAAAGAACCGGCGCTAAAATAGCCTATATTACTGATCAGCGTTCAATTTTGGAGGCTATAAAAGAAAAAGCCCCCGATGCGGACGGAACCGCATAGGGGTCTTTTTCGTAGTAATTACCTTAAAGATACCATTTATTTACTATTTTGTCAAGCTTTATCCACAGGGTTAAAATAAAAGAAGCCGACGGAACATTCCGTCGGCTTTTGGCTTCTTGAGCCCGATTCACTTCGGGGGAATGATGTCATTCCCATGGAAGTAGAAGGCAGGCTTCTCGAGCATCTCCGGCGTGGGCTGGGCCACGGGGTGAAGCTCGAACTTGAAGACCCTGGTCTTCTTCCCGTCCTTGTGGACTGGTTGAAGGGTCTTCATGGCGTGGACGTGCGGACCGTTGGTGAGCGACTTGGCCGGATCCTTGGGGACCAGTACTTCGTCGCCGACCTTCGGGCGATCGCCCCGCACGCCGTTGTTGTCGTGCAGGTAGATCGTGGTTTGGCCGTAGTCGTTCTTGTGAACGACTCCCAGTGCCGTTCTGCCCGTCTGGGGGTCCGTGATCTGCTCCAGCCTGGCGAAGCACCAGTCACGAGCTTCGACAGCTCGCTTGAGCTGTATCCCCGGATCTCCATCTTGGTACCATCCGTTCTCGTTCGGAATGTGTAGACCGCCGAGCAGGGCCCAGCGCATGGCCGAAGGCACCTCCATGGGCCAGTGCTTGCTAGGCATGACCCTCTGGGCATCCCAGGTGATGTGATCACGCCGGTCTTCCCGGTCGTTGATCTTGAACACCTCCACGATGAAGGGGATGGTGTTCCAGTCCGGGTAGAGCCGAGCCGCAGCCTGGCGCTGCAGTGGTCGCTCCATGTCCCGTAGAGCATCGACAGCCCGAGTGTTGTAGGACAGTCGCGACAGGTGTCGGACTGCCTTCTCCACCACGGTGTACAGTTGGCGCTCTCCGAACCGAACCATCAGATCATCGAAGTGATCGTTCCACTGGATGATGATCTGCTCGGCGCTCATGAGCGACTGTTCTGGCAGCTTCTCCAGGAACTCCGTCAGTTCCTGGGGCTGATCGAACAGCTTCCAGGCATCGTAGTTCTTGGTGAAGGCGTACTGGAACTCGGAACCCCAGTACTCGTTCTGGCAGTGAGCCAGGAACAGGTTCTTCACCTGCTCGTTGGACCAGCCAGCCTGCAGAAGGTGGTTGATCCAGGGCAGACCATCCACCTCGGTGCTGGTGATCCACTCGATCACCAGCGGGGTTGCCCCCAGCTCCAGGGCTCGGTTGAGCTTCTGATGCCAGGGGGAATCCTTCCCCAGTTCGTTCTTGATCTGCTCGTGCGTCTCGCGGTCGGTCGTGGTCATGGCGTCTCTCCATCTGTTGTAGTCGCGGGTTGTGACCCGCGCTTGGTTGAAGGAGAGACATCTGTCTCTCAGCGTGGGTCAAATGATGGTTTTGTCAAAGTGTGTTTATAACACGGTTTCCTCCTTGTCCGGCTCTAGTGCCGGACGGATAAATATAGCATAATTTGTCTGAAAAGTCAAGACCACGTTCAGCAACAAAAAACCACCCAATTGGGTGGTTTTTATCTGTGTAATCAGTTATCTATTCGCGTAATCCTTTACAAATTTTCTTCCTTGCTACGAACTATTCTCCAGTGAATGAGGAATAGGGGAATACCCACGACAATCATAGAAATATCACGGACAACATCACGTTGCTTTTGCGCTATGCGGCTTGCTTCGTTTTGTTTTAGGCTAGCTTCATTTTGTTTTTCACATTCTGCTCTGGAAATATTTGGATCGACGACCGGTTTTGCTTCTGGAGTTGCCATTGGGGCCACACAAGGAGCGTTGTAATACATATCTTTATCGGCGGCGGTAAATACCCAAGTTTTTAAAGCGATGTTTATGGTGTCGGCGGTAGAGAATACCACCATCATTAATGCCACAAACGATACCAGGTAGAAGTAGATGCTTTTTATAGTTTTTCTTGGTTGGTCGGACATATGTTGTTGGTTAAAATGATTAAAATGGTGAAAGTGGTGAAGGTGGTCAAATTGACCAAGCGAAGCGATTTATCAAGTGTAACGATTCAACAACTTCATCACAGGAGTCCCATTTTTGTTTTTATATCTTCCATTTTTTTCTCGGCAATGGCGCGCGCTTTTTTGGCGCCGTCTTCCAGAACCTTTTTTACTTTGTTGTCATCCAAGGCGTTAAATTTGGTTTGGAAATCAGATAAGAATTCTGTAACAGTGCTGGTTAATCCTTTTTTAAAATCTGCATAACCTTTACCGGTGTATTCTTTCTCTATATTTTTTATAGTTTGTCCGGAAAGTAGGGAGTATATAGTAAGTAGGTTGGTAAGTGCCGGTCTGTCTTTGCCGGATTCTATAGTGCTACCGGAATCGGTAATTGCGCGGGAGATTTTTTTGGCTGCCACTTCTGTGCTGTCTAGCAAAGCAATATAATTGTTGGCGCTGGTTGCGCTTTTGCTCATTTTTTTGGTTGGATCGTCTAGACCCATTATGCGCGCACCAACTTTAGTTATCATTGGTTCGGGCACCACAAAAGTTTTGCCATACAGAGAGTTAAATCGTTCGGCCAAGTCTCTGGTTAATTCTACGTGTTGTTTTTGATCTTCACCGACCGGCACCACTTGTGGGTCATATAATAGGATGTCTGATGCCATAAGCACAGGATAATCAAACAGACCCATATTTATATTTTCTTTGTGCTGTTTGGCTTTGTCTTTAAATTGAGTCATGCGTTCCAATTCGGAAAGTTTAGCCAGAGTATTTAAAATCCAAGTCAATTCTGTGTGTTGCGGTACTTGTGATTGTACAAAAATTGTGGATTTGTTTGGGTCAATGCCAAGCGCTAAATAAGTTTTGGCAACATTTAAAACATTTTGGCGTAAAACTTTTGGATCCTGCTTTACGGTAATGGCATGCAAATCTACAATGCAATAAAAAGAATTGTAAGAGTTTTGGAGTTCCACCCAGTTTTTTATGGCGCCAAGGTAATTGCCCAGATGTAAATTGTTTGTTGGCTGTACGCCGGAGAAAACTCTTTGCATAGAAAAAATTAAGTATGTTGATAGTTTACAGAATAATTCGTCTGTTGTAAATAACCGTGTTGTCATCTCCCTCTTACCAAGAGGGAGCGAGAGGGAGTTGCCGAGGTGCTGGTCGCAATCGACGGCAAACCACCCCTACCCCTCCTTGGAAAGGAGGGGATGAGGTGTGTAAAAAAAATCTCCGACACGCAAGGCGTCGGAGGGCTGGCGAGAGCGGCGAGTTAGCGGCGTGTGCGCCCCATCCGTCGGGGCTTCCACACGGGCGGTGGGTTTCTTTTGTAGCCGTTGCGCCACTTCTTGGGCGAGGGCGAGTACCGCTCCTGTGTTTTCAGTTGGAGCGGGTAGCCGACGCTTAGCGCCAGCAACAGAAGAGCGAATGTTGATTTCATGATTACCTTCTGGACCGTTTGTGTTTGGACCATCCGTGTTTGGACCGTGCGGGCTTCCTGGCCGATGAAGGCACGAAAGCTTTCTGGCGAATCGGCTCCACAACGCTGTACTTGGAACCGGCGTTTTCTCCTGCCCATTTGAGGGCACGCTCGAAAAGCAACACCAACCAACTTCTTAGCCTTGTTGTTGGCGGAAGCACTTCTGGTTGTAACTCAGAATTCGACATCAGGTATCCCCCTGGTGGTAATGGCTAGGTTTTTCTAGCCATTTTTTTCTTAGCCCGATATTAACATAATTATAGCTAAAAGTCAACCCTGTTAAATGTCGTTTTGCGACAATCCGCTCTAGGAGGATTATTTAATAGGGTCAATGTTAAGGAGTTATTCACAGGCTTAAGGAAAGCAAGTTTTTTGTTGTTGCACCTCAAAAAAAACTGTGTTACGCTTTAACTAGCTCTCTGAAAATTTAATACGGCAGTAACAAAAAAACAAAACAACAAACCAACCCAAACATAACGGGTAAAGGTGCAACATGACGACAAGTGCGAACAAGAAGGTTCAGCGCGCTTATTTCTTTAGTGAGATTGGATATGATACTCATATTTTCAATCCGGTTGCTTACGAGAATCTGGTAAAGTTTGCGGAGCAGGATCCAGATGAAATCATGATTGTGATTGATGGCGCTCTGACGCGCTTGGATCGTCCGGAAATCCTCAATGAACGGCTGACGTATTGGAAAATGAGTGAAAGAGAGTGCGATGCAGTCAGCGAGACCGTTAAAAATTACGAGCAGAGCCAGCATATGCTGAAAGTTCAGTTCGAAATTTTGAACGAAAGAATGGCCGAACTGCGCCAGCATTTGCCGGATCCAACGAAGCATCACTTGGTGCTTTATATTGCTAATGACGATACGCAGTATAGCGCTTCCAAACTTGCGTTAGATCTACTGATTCATCGCAAAGCTACGATTGCCATGGACATCAAAAATCTCACCCAAGACAAGAAGAGGATTTCTGCTGAAAATAAAAAATCTCAGCAGAAACTGAAGGCGCACAAGAAGGTTGCTGCTGAGTTTAACAAAACCAAGCAGGACAGGGCTGTGCTTAAGGCGGGCAAAGCAACACGCGCCAGCATAAATCAGCAGTTAAAAGACCTGAAGCAGGTCGAGAAAAAAATCACCGCGAACCAAGAGGATTTGAACCTCTATCGCGAGCAGAAGATTCGGCCGAAGCATCAGCATGTTACCAGAACGCTGGTTGAGAACATCCAGCAGAGGTACCGCGAAATTTGTAAGAAGTACACTATTAAGTTTATTGATCGTCCTGATCGATTGCTTAAGTTCGGCAAGGCTGCTGACGATTACAATATTAAGTATGCACACAGTGGTCACAAGACTTGGACGCCGGTCCGTGACCGTGACGAGTCTCTTACCAAGTCTGTGGTGCAAAAGAACCAAAAGCGATACGTCAAGCTCATTAAAAAGGTTGCCGGCGAAACAGCTGCTGAACAAGCCGACTCTTTTATTGAGAGCGGACACCACGGTATTGGCTTTTCTACGATGCAAAAAGTTAAGGATGATCCGGCTGAAACCAACTTCAAGGGTAATTCATCCTACGACCCGACAATCGCGGGCGAGGAGGATTATGTGGATATTTCTTTGGCTATCCCCTTTGAAGATCAGGTGGCAATCGCAAGATTTCTAGAGAATAACGAGCAAGTTCGTATGAGCTTGGGTAAGCCTAATGGTACCAGAAGCCACGAGGTGTTCAATCGTTTTGCCAACGATAGCGTTTCCGGCTTGATGATGAAGACTAAATGTCTCGACGATGGACATATCTGGACTCGCTATATCCAGTATTCTGATTTCGTTGATGGCTCTGTGCTTGAAAATCCGGAGAAATATTGGGCAACTTATTGGACTTCTGACGAGCACCTCGCATCTCAGGAAGAGAACCCGACGGTGCGTAATGGTGTGGTTGCCCTAATGGAAGCACACGCCAAACAGCCGCTTGATTTCCATGGCAAGTCGGCGCTGCTGCTTAATTATGTTAGCGGTGGCGACACCGGTGAATCCATGAACATTAGCTGGAATCGTCGGTATGATGATCGACGTGACCCAGAAGAACTATTGAAAGAAAATATCGAAAAGTTGGCTCAGTTAAATGTGAATAATCCAAAAGAAGTAATGGATTTGGCTGTTAAAATGGTCAGTGACACTATGAGTGGTAATCCGGGTAGTATGCGAGTTGTGAAGGAACGAGTGGCTGCGTACTATCAGCGCTTTTTGGATATTACTCTGCCGGTTAGTCCGTCGAAATGGTTGCACGCTTCTGTTCCTGGCAATCACGCGGATGGTGAAGGTCAAAAGACAGGTGAGCGTGAAACTGATTTCTGGGGCAGAGATCTTAAAGCAAAAGGAATCGGCCTATTTGAAGTTGGTATCTCCGAACATGGTAGGCCAGATTCGCGAGTGAACGCACGCGTTGGTTTCGGCGGGTATGGCGACGCGCGTATTATTCAGATCGAGGATTATGGCATTGGCGTGGGTAATAAGCTGTTGCCTGGTCAGATTCCGATTAATTTTGTGCTCCAACACGATCCTAGCGGACCGGGTATGAGCGGAATAATTGGTGCTGGGCGTCAGGCAAATGCCGATCTTACGGCATCTGGACATACTCACGAGAACGGGGTACGGCTGTACCGAACCGAACTAAATAAGTTCAGTGTAGCGCTTCGCCTTTCTACTATGCAGGGTGTTGGCATGATTCAAAAGAAGTACGCCAGCTCACTGCCGCGTACTCAAGCCGCACACCGCACAATTATGCGTAAGCCCGGAGATTTTGCAATTAATACTCTTTCGGCTGGATACCTTCGGAAGATTGGTCAGAAATACGATCTTCAAAGGACCGAAGCCGCGATTGCTGCTAAGAGAAGGTAATAGTTTAACTCTTTAATTTATAGCTTTGGGCTCTCGAAACGTTCGAGAGCCTCTTTTATTTTCAAGTTGAATGAGTGAAGTTTAAACCCAATTATTTTTAAATTCCAAAAATCTATTTTCCAAAATCGCTTCGCGTGCCTGGCACATGAGGTCTATCATAAAATGTAAATTGTGAATGCTGGCCAGTCGCATGCCGGACATTTCTTGTGCATTAAAAAGATGATGCAGATAAGCGCGGGAATAATTTTTGCAAGTTGAGCAAGTGCAATTTTTATCTATCGGGGCAGAGTCTTTGGCAAACTTGGCGTTGGTAATATTTATTCGCAGTTTTGGGTCTTCGGTCGGGCCCACAAAAAGCATGCCGTGTCTGGCTAATCTGGTAGGCGCCACACAATCAAACATATCTACGCCGTGTTCTATGGCAACCAGTAAATCTGCCGGAGAAAGGCCAACACCCATTGCATAATGCGGTTTATTTTCCGGAATTATTGGGTACACCCAATCCAAAATTTCTTTGGTGGCTTCCATATTATAACCAACAGATTCTCCGCCAATAGCAATACCATCAAAATCTAAATTGGAAATATATTTGGCGCTGGCTTCACGTAATTCTTTATAATTTGAACCTTGAATAATTCCAAAAAGAAATTGGCGGTAACCGTGATGGTTTGTATCTTTTTTGTGTTCAACCAAACTTCTTTCTGCCCAGCGGTGGGTGCGCTCCATTGCTTCGCGGACATATTTTTCTTCAGCGCTATCCGGAGTGCATTCATCAAAAGCCATAATAATATCTGCGCCCAATTTGTGTTGGATGTCTATAGCAGACTCCGCGGTAAATCGGTGTGAACTGCCGTCTATATGAGAACGAAAAGTAACGCCGTCTTCATCTATAGTTACAAGTTTGCCGTTGTTTATTTCGGCATCTTTTTGTAATCCCAAGCTGAACACCTGAAATCCGCCGCTATCGGTAAGGATAGGTTTTGGCCAATTCATGAATTTGTGCAAACCGCCAAAATCATTTATCAAATCTTCGCCCGGGCGAAGGTGTAAATGATAGGTGTTGCCTAAAATAATTTGGGCCGGCAAATTGGCCAGATCGGTTTGATCCAGAGTTTTTACCGTGGCTTGCGTGCCCACCGGCATAAAAATAGGTGTCAAAATATCGCCGTGATCGGTATGGATTACCCCGGCACGGGCATGGGAGTTTTCGTCTTTGTGTTTTAGTTCAAAAAATGACATGAACCCCATTCTAAATGATTTTGTGTAAAAAATCAAGGTGTGGTACGATTGTTTTAGTTAATCAATTTTATTAAATATATGCCGGGAGATAAACCAACCTATAATCCAGACGAGTTCAATGATGATAAGAATCAGACCGAGGAAGAGAAGGAGGATACTGCTAAAAAAAGAGATGAGATGCGGGCAAAGTTAGCTGCGAAAACTCGTGAAAAAAAAGATGCCGAGTCTCAACCAAAGTTGGGAACACCAAAACAAACAATTAGATCAGGTCTCGGAGTGAATCAAAGATTGAGTGTTTTACGGCGCGGCAGAGGCGATGAGCGCGATAAAAACGAAGTTCAAGAAGACAGAGAAGCGGCCATGGAAAGGTTAAAAAATAAAATTAGAGATTTGCTAAAAAGTTATAAATTGCATGATGTTAAACCAAGAGTAACAGTTTCGGATGATAGGGAAAAGTATGTGTTAAAACTTTTAAAAGACACTAAAACAGTAGGGAAGTTTGAAGATAGATTTGAAAATATTTTATCTCGTTTAGAGGAGTACTTGAAAAATGAGTATGGCGATTAATTACGGCGAAGAGCTTAACTCCGAACAATTAGAGGTAGTTTTACACGGCGATGGGCCGTGTTTAGTTTTGGCTGGAGCGGGGAGCGGCAAAACTCGAGTGATTACTTATAGGGTAGCTTATTTGTTAGAGCGGGGCATTACTCCTGAAAATATTTTGCTGGTAACTTTTACTAACAAAGCCGCCGACGAAATGATTCGTCGCATGCAAAAGCTAACCGGCATGCAAGAAAAATTGCCTTGGGCCGGAACTTTTCATCATATTGCCTATAGGATTTTGCGTATCTACGCGCCGGTTTTGGGATACAAAAGTAATTTTTCGGTGCTAGATGCTGATGACAGCGAAGCGTTGATAAAACTTTGCGCCAAACCATTTAAGTCGGATGGTGAAGGCAAAAAGTTTCCGTCCGCCAAGGTTTTGGGGTCAATAATTAGCTACGCGCGTAATTCCGAAGAATCCATTGCCGATGTTTTGGATTTAAAACATCCGCAGTGGCTGGTAGTGGCCGACCAGATAAAAAGCATTGCTCACGAGTATGCTATAAAAAAGAAAGAAGCCAACGCCATGGATTTTGACGATTTGCTAACTAATTTTTTGCTTTTGTTAAACCACGAACAGGCTTTGCGTAAATATTCCGAACAATTTAAATATATTTTGGTAGATGAGTATCAGGATACCAACAAAATTCAGGCTTCTATAATAAAAAAATTAGGTTCGGTACATAATAATGTATTGGTGGTGGGCGACGATGCTCAAAGCATTTATTCTTTCCGCGCGGCCGATGTAAAAAATATTTTACAATTTGAAAAAGATTATCCCAATGCCAAAATTTTTAAACTGGAAACAAATTATCGTTCTACGCGGGAAATTTTAGAGCTGGCCAACGAAGTAATTTCCAACAATGTTAAGCAGTATAAAAAAGAATTAAAAACCGTGTTACCAGGCGGAGCAAAACCCAGTCTTCATCCGCAAATGGATCAAATGGGCGAGGCCGAATTTGTTACCAATAAAATTTTGGAACTTATAGAAAACGAAACTCCGGAAAACGAAATTGCCGTGTTGTTCCGCGCGGCTTATCATTCGCAAATGTTGGAAATGGAACTGGTCAAAGCCGGTATTGCCTATGATTATCGTGGCGGCCTAAGATTTTTTGAACGCGCTCACGTAAAAGATGTTTTGGCGTATCTGCGGATACTAAATAATTTTGCCGACACTGCCGCTTGGATGCGCGTGTTAATGCACGAAGAAGGTATTGGCCCCGGCGCGGCGCAAAAGATTGTGGAGGCGTTAAAAAAAGTAACCAATATAGAAGAAGTTAAAATTATTGGTCAGGAAGTTTTGGGAGAAAAAGCCAAAACCGGTTGGTATAATTTTGTGCGGATTTGGGAAGCGATGTTGGAAAACAAGAGTCGCACCGATGCGTCGGCTTTAATTGATGCGATTGTAAATTCGCCCTACAAAGATTATTTGGAAACAGAATTTTTGGATAGCAAAGACAGATTGGAAGACATAGCCCAGCTACAAGTTTTTGCCAAAAAATACAGCGAAGTAGAAGAGTTTTTGGCCGAAGCCAGTTTGCAGGAAGGTTTTGGTGTTAAAGGTAATCAAAACCAAGACCAATCTGGCCCCAAAGTAGTTTTGTCTACCATTCACCAAGCCAAAGGTTTGGAATGGGAGGCCGTATTTATTATCAATCTTTCCAGCGGCGCATTCCCCAGCGACCGCGCTTTTCGTGAACCAAACGGTTTAGAAGAAGAACGTCGTTTGTTTTATGTGGCCATTACCCGCGCCAAAAAACATTTGCACCTTACATATCCTATGTCTGGCGGTGGTTTTGGTGATTCTATGTCTGGGCCAAGTTTATTTTTGGGAGAAATTAGTTCGGATTTACTGGACGACCATTCTTTGCTGTCCGGCAACGGTTTGGTATTAAACGATGAAGAAGCGGGGGTAACGTATGAATCGGAAGACAAGCCGCTGCGTATCGCGCCAGGAAGTTTTTTGCGGAGTATTGAAGATCTTTAAGTTGTGTTTTAATAAGTAGTGAAATATAATAGATTTGTAATTAAAATATATTTTTAATATGGCAGAATCATTGCGATTTAATCCGGCAGAGGAAAAACGAAAAAGCGCTGAATTACCAAAGGATTTTGGTAGCGGCAGAATGGAAGCGATTAACGATGTGAGAATGCAAAATAAAGGCGAGACTATAGCCGAAAAGCAGCACAAAGATGTGGCCGGTATGCTGGAATTATTTGTGCAGAATGGCCAGAGAGAGAAAAAATGGGATTCATTACAATCGGCTCGCGAAGAATTTAAATTTATTCAAGAAAAAGCTTTGGGACAAAGTTTTGCCGACAAGGTTGCTTTGGAAGGCCCGGACGCGCAGGAAAAAGGATTTATTTATACTGATCAGGAAGTAGCGATAAATGTTGAAGATAAAAATATCGGTGAAACATTAAAGGCGGAATTTTTGTTGGTAGTGGATGCGGAAAAGAGCTCAAAAAATTATGGTAAATATAAACTTGTGCCGGCCAATGATGATGCTAGAAGATTGAGGTAGCGTTGACTTTTTTAGTATTTATAATATAATCGGTACCAACAAGGAGAAGGACCATGACAGAAACACAGAAGCCCGCAGGCAGGATTAGCACTAAAGAATTGTTTGATATGAAGAATATCAAACATGAGCAGATGAAGAAAAATACTGCCGACCTTCGCAAGAAGATGAGGAAAGCATCAAAAGACGCGAAGCTTTTGTATCACTTTTGCCTCGAAGAGATGGGTCGCTATAAGCTTCAGGCTGTCCAAGTCGTAATTAAAGTAGAGACAGGCAAATACGAGGTTGCGTGTGAGGTTGCAAATTTGCTGGCTCATCCCGCCAATGTCTATCAGACCTCTGTCCAGGTAGACTGTACGCGTGCTTTTCGTACAGTATTTAGTGTGGTAGTTACCCGCCCCGGTGCTTTTGAGGACTAATCCGATGAACTACGACCCGACCGATACGAACGGTATCGCAGAAGCTATCCTCCAGCTTTTGGAGAAGCACCGACGAGAATACGACCCGACCCACGTAAACACCTTCTGGGAGACTCTGCTTCAGATCTGGCAGGTCATCCGGGAGTTCTGGTGGTGGCTCACAGCCTAACCCAATCCAGACGTCACTTCCTAATCCTCCTCGCCCCGACTTAGCCCAAAAAGCGAATGTCGGGGCGGGGTTCTTTTTTTACTCATTTTATAGGGTGAGTCTATTGACAAAACCCCTATTTTGTGGTATAAGTAGCTCATGACCAAGGAGAATTTCATGGATCGTCAGAACTCTTCCCACCCGATGAACTACAACCCCGAGAAGCAGACCTTCCGGGAGAAGCTGCGCGACATCTGCCAGATCAGCTGGGATCTCGTCTTCAAGAAGGGCGGCAAGTAACAGCCAGTCCCACCAAGTCTGTCTACGACAGGCAAGGAGGGCAGACGACCGACCCCAGAGCATGCGCGCTCGGGGTCTTCTTTTTGTTACTGGCTCGAAATTTTGGAGGGAAACGAACAAAATTTCGTTAGCAGTAACAATCCGCCGAGCTTGCTGGTGCCACAGAGTCCGCCTAGGCGGACGGAGCGAGAGGCGGATATACCCGCTTGACTTTTTATAGCGGTTCCTATATAATCTGTCTTGAACGCAAATGCTCGTGGCTGAGCAATATACCGTTCAGTTTTTTATTTAATATCGGAATTAAAAATTAGTAATTATCCCGCCCACGGCGGGACCTCGCCTCATGGCGGTGGGAAATTCTCCAATATAGATTATGCCTACAATAAATCAACTTGTACGAAAAGGTAGACAAAGTAAAGCAAAGAAAAGTAAAGTTCCGGCTTTGCAATTTACAGTAGATAATTTGCACAGACGCAAAACTGTTTTTGCCAAAGGCGCCGCCTTCAAAAGAGGTGTTTGCACCAAGGTATATACCACTACTCCAAAAAAACCAAACTCCGCTTTGCGCAAAGTTGCCAAGGTGCGTCTTTCTAATGG
>OBEQ010977707.1_pt1 | contig 13586 bp, 16 predicted proteins | sample 1670901 | NCBI WGS metagenome assembly OBEQ01 (sample SAMEA104232315, study PRJEB22302) | groundwater metagenome | biome: forest; feature: aquifer; material: groundwater | place: USA | collected 2011-08-07 | depth 5.4 m
AGGTAAGCTCGGTAACAGGGAGTAAGTCGTAACAAGGCACGGGTAGCGGAAGCTGCTCGTGGATCAATTCCAATTTGGACGTGGTCTCGGATGAGACCGCTTACAGTCGATCGTTATCTTCCAAGATACGAAGTCATAGTAGAACACTTTAAAGGCTACTACCTCACTCGCTGGTGTCGCGAGTCGGATGTCCTCCCAACACGTTAGGAGGAAAGTGAAACGGGACAAAAGAAAGCATTGAAATTCAAATAACACACACTATGATCAAACAAAACACCCGACTCATTGAGTCGGGTGTTTTGTTTGTTCTTGACCCGCCCCACTCGTGCGGTAGAATTTGGAGATGACACTAAATATTATTTTATGAAAGAAGGAGCTCCACAAGAAGATGATGGATTTATGCAGAAATTTGCAAGGACAACCATAGGTAAAGGGGTTCTTACGGTCGCGGCTGTTACGGCAGGGCAGGCTATCTACCATGCGGGCAATGACATGCTTTCTTCTCCCGAGGATAGAGCAGCGGTTGTACAAATAGAATCGCACAATGAACAGCTCTCTCAGGCGATGGAACAAGGTATGCATAAATTTTTCCCCGGCTTGGATCTCGCGACGATCCGAGTCGACAAAAGACGCGTTGATGGGGGATATGCTTATACGTTTGCAGATGAACATGGTGCTCCGATAGAGGCAATATCTGTTCATGGCAGTAATATTGATCTTCGATCAGCTTTTGAATTTGATAACGGTGCGATCAATATCGGCAATGAACAAGGTGAACTCCTGACACTCGAGGGAGTATCAGACGGATTGAACAGTATTCCTGCACATAAATAAAATAAAAAAATATGGAAGACCCAAACAAAAAATTTCTTGAAGGTTTATCGGCAGAAGATGAGCAAGACATGCTCGAGGCAGAGGGGAGAGAAGGGTCACCTGAATTTGGCGCATCGGGGGATGATGTCGCTGCTGAGGACTTGCGACAAGTCGGCGTAGAGCATGAAAAGGACGGCGCATGATCTCCACGAGCTGCCGTGAACATCACAATAGCTGTTGAATGTTTTCGTCATAACGGCCAGCTTTAATAATCGGATCTTCGTGTGCAAGGCAAGCCGTATTTGCGGTATTATGAAGATATGGCAGAGAAGGAACAAGATAGATCAACAACCATGCGCCTTCCGGGGTATTTTGGCTTCTTGAGAAAGAGCGGGCTTTGGGCGCTTGTTGGCTTCGCACTTCTTATTGCGTGGGCGCCCGCTTCCTACTTTGCTTTTTTTATCGACAAAGATCTTGTTGTTTTTGGATTGTTATTTTTCTTTGTGCTCATTAGCACGCTTTTTTATTTTCAGGAAAAAATGCAAAGCAGGGCGATCCTTTTGGTGCTTGATGTGATCTGGTCTTTTTTCCAATTTTTTATAATTTGGGAATCTGGGGGAGTTACCAGCCCACTCATGCTTCTTCTTGTTTTTCCCCTCCTTGCTGCCACCTTCGATCTTCGCCCTGAACGCGTGTTGTGGATAGGCATAGCGAATCTTGCGGTGTTCGCCTTACTTATCACGCTTCAGCCTCAGTATTGGAATAATGGGAGTATTTTAATGCAACATGCGTTTAGGGTTATCTTCCTTGCCCTCATTACCGGATATATTGTGAAAATTGTCGAGGATACACTTCGTCAACGATATCAGAAACAAGAAGCAGATAAGAAATATTTTCAACTTTCCGAAGTTGATCAGGTGAAGTCCGATTTTATCATGGTGGTTTCGCATCAGCTGCGCACACCGCTTACTGCTGCGCGTTATGCACTACATGAGTTTGAGAGCAGTACTGATCAGACACTTCGTGAAGCCTATGTACATCAAGCGACGAAGCGCATTGATGCCTCGACCGACATGGTCAATGAGATGCTCAAAAGCATTGAGTTAGGGTCACTGAGCATGCGCCGCGACTGGCAGGCGCTTGACCTCGCAACACTCATGGGTGAGGTAATCAATGAATTGCAATTTGAATGCGAACGGTCCCATGCGATCGTTCATGCGACGCTCGATGACGCACTTCCCGTATTTGGCTCACGCGAGATGCTGAAAGTTGCATTTTCGCATGTGCTCGAAAATGCTATTCGCTATGGCCATCATGGGGGAGTGGATATAGTAGCAACAAAAAATGATAATCAGGTCATCGTTGATATAACAGACAGAGGAATCGGTATCGAGACAAATGACCAGCCGCACGTGTTCGATCGTTTTTACCGAGCAAAGAATGCCATGCAACTCTATCCCAACGAATCCGGTATTGGGCTTTTTACCGCAAAAAGTATTTTCAATAGGCACTCGGGTGACATAAAAGTCCTTGTATCAAAACATAAACTGGGAACGACCATGCGCATTGAATTACCTCTGCACAAGTAATACCATGTGGTCGCGTCGTTATAAAAATATTGCCCCGCATGCAGTGCTGCATGCGGGGTTGGTTTACGCGGTGCTTGCCGCGAGCGCAAGTTCTTTTTCTTCAGCTTCGCGTTCTTCGGCTTCGCGCTTGAGTTTCCTGTGCATCATTTCGACCAAGTCTTTCTTTCGGATCTTTTTGACAGGGACCCCCACCTCGTGCGCCAACTGGTTGGTCAGTTGCGTCCGATGCAATTCGGCGTAGGCGAGCATGCGTGCTTCATTTTCCGGATTTTCCGGGGAAGTACGCTCCTTTGCAAGAGCGATACGAGATGCTCGCTGGTTGCGCAGATGCTTTCCTTGCGGTTTTTGTTCGTCTTTTCGACGGGGGATATGGGCACCATGATACATGCACAAGGGCACTCTCCTTCTGGTTGGGAAATGGGGTTTTACAGGGATCTTACCTAGGGCAATTATACGCCACTTGCATTATATGTCAATATGTAGTATGGTTTTCCCATGTTCTTTCACTGTGGGGGTTTGTAATGGATTACTCTGGCGACATCGAACACAAGCGGGTGCACACCCTCTTCGTTCTTTTCATGATTGTCCTGGCGATTGTCTGTTCTTGGCTTCTTGTGTGGGCTTTTACGAGAGGTGCAGTAGTCAAGCATCATGCGGATAGGGGTCCAGTGAAAGGCTGTATCACGGTACTGGTACCGAATGACGATACGGGTCTGCTCGAAGAAAAGCCCTGTAAGCTGTATACTGCCGAACAGCTGCAGCAGATGGCAGCAGAGCCGCAGTACGACGCTCCGTACCATGTGCGAGACGCACGCGGAGCCCCGGGGCTTCGCCGTTAGGCACCCCGCCAAACCAAATGGCCGAGCATCCGCTCGGCCATTTTTCTTTTTTCGCTCATGGGTTTCGGGGCTAAAACATAAATATTGTGACGCATTGCGATTGGATGCCCTTTTTGATATAGTCTCGATTACGAGCTGGTGCGTGAGTGTCCGCAACCAAGGGGCTCAGGTGGTTAGAGCGGAACAACAGATGCGCGCACTCCTGATTGTTCCTGATAAGACGAGGTCAGCAGAATCATTCATGTCGTTAATAGTGTGCGCGTGTAGCTCAGGTGGTTAGAGCGCGTCACTGATAATGACGAGGTCCCAAGTTCGAGTCTTGGCATGCGCACACTGAATGCGACATGAATGATGCTAAATAAGAAGTTCGAGCTACTTGATCTCCTCAAAATGTAGCCGTGGGTGATGCAGTGAGGCTGGGATCCACGCAGTAGCAATAGCGGAAAAGGCAACGATAAAAATAAAAAGAGGATAAAGCAAAAAAGATATTTTTTTGCGCTTCAGAGAGACAAATGTATGAGCCGGAAGGTATACCATGAGTCCATATACGCATATCCAAAATGGTGCGTTGAGTATTGCCGAAGATCCGGAAAAAGTTACTTCGCCAAAGACGCCCACAAGACCGTATACAAGAAATGCCGCGAATGGGCTAATTGAATACTTTTTGAGGAGAAACCCGAGCATAAAAAACTGTGGGATAAAAACAATAACACTATGAAGTGTAACCACATCGATATAGTTTGTTGATGCGGTGATATACGCTTTGCCGATCGGTACCCCAAAGGTGAAGGCGAGGTTGGTGATCGTTGTTGCGATGGCTTCTTCGACTAATGCGAATGTTGTAGCAACGATGATAAAGTAGCATATCGGATGTTCTCGCTGCTGTGAGAGCTTTTCTGCAAATTTTTTTCTCACACGAATCTGCAGGGATCCACCCACAACTACCCAGAGTACAAAGAGCGTAAAACCCATAAGTAAGACCGTACGAAAAACGGAATTCGTACCAGTGTTTATGAGCAAAAGCATGAACAGTACAATGCTATAACAAAGAAAGAACGCAATGATCACTCTCTTGGTTCTTGCGTAAGGTTCAGTAGCATCAGGATCCATGTGATGATTGTAACATTTTTTGATCTGCACTTTGTTTTGTGGGTGCAATTGTCACTCCGTGAAAAATCACGCATAATGAAATAATGAAACAAGAAGTGATCGTAGAATATATTCGTGCTGAGCGCACAAAAGGCTGCACTGACGATGCGATATGGAGAGAGCTGAGAAGGGCGGGTTGGGCTGAGGGGGATATCGGCGCATCGTTCAATTCATTCACCGATTCACCAGAAAATGCAGTTTTGTTAGCGGGGGAGGGTAAGCTCCAGCTCGGAGTTCGACTTGTGTATGCAGGTAACGCCATGGTCGCTATTGGGGTCGCATTACTGTTTTCGCAAGGAAGAATGTCCAGTGATAGCTTTTGGCCTGTTCCATCTGCATGCTTTTTTCTTGCTTCGCTATTTTTGACACCCGCAGCTTTCTTCTTTCTTCGTGATCTCTATAGTGCTTCACGATCGATAATATATCGCATTTGGGCCGCTTTTCTTGGTTTATGTATGGCCTCCTTTATCCCGCTCACGATTTATTATTTCGGTGTGTCGTCATTAGCACTTTTTGGCCCCGAACTTGCAAAAATGTTTCCGAATGCAGGTGATCTACTGTTCATTAATTTTTTTATTCTCCTGCCGCTCCAGGTGGTTACATACTTTTTTGCCATGCTCACTGCAATTATCCATCGGCGTCTTTTGAAAAGGCGTGCTTTCCCCACCCCTTCACCACTTATTGAGCGAGGCATGGTATTCATGCTCCTCGCCGCGCTTATCGGAGTGTTGGGTCTGTATCTTACGCTGAATAACACTTCAATGGGCTTCTAGTTTTTGTGGACCATGAATGATCTAAAAAAACAACACTGTGTTCCGTGCGAAGGTGAGCTTTGGCTAAGGGAACCCGGCTTTGCGGGAACCAAAGCGCAAGACCTTTTGATCCGCCCAGGGCGGACAAAAGGTGTACAGCTCCTGTAGGGAGCCGAATATACGTATGATTGAAAAAGACTTAGCATCACAGCACTGCATACCATGTGAGGGGAATATTAAACCCCTCTCTCGTGAGGATGCGGAAACGATTCTTGTGTATACCCCAGGCTGGACAATGAGTGACGATGCGAAAGTAATTGCACGAGATTTTGTATTCAAAGATTTTAAGGATGCGATGATTTTTGTGAACAAAGTTGCTGCTATCGCCGAGAGTGAGGGGCACCACCCCGATATTGCGATCGTATGGAATAAAGTACACCTTGATCTCACGACTCATGCGATCAGAGGACTCTCACATAATGACTTCGTCATTGCAGCAATGGTGAATGAGCTCACATAGAGCCACAAGAACAGATTCCAGGTAAAGAAAAAACGGCAGCGCTTGCTGCCGTTTCAGTTCATGATGCTTTCCAGAGGTCAGTAGTAGGAAAGCCGGGGTCTGGGGTAGCCCATGGCCACCGCGATCTCGAGGTCGACGCCCGGAACATGGATGGTTCTGAGGAGCCCCAGGATCTTTCGGAGGTCTTTCGTTGTGTACCCGAGACGTCCGGCTCTTCGGAGTTGTCTCAAATACCCGGACGATTCCGCTTCGAGGAAGAGTGCTCGCGCAAACCCGGCGATGTCGCGCGCGTTGATCTCTCCGTTGTTGAAGAAGACCATCTTGTTGAGAAAGTGCCGCAGGTTGGTTCCGGGGAGCTGTGCTTCGTAGACCAGGACCGGGATCATATTCCCGTGGTAGTTCCATTCATCGCCGATGTGGAACGCATTGTTGAGCGAGAAGCGGTTGAACTGGAACTCCATCGTGCGGAGCACCTCGACAACGTTAATGGGCTGGCTATTGCAGAGCCTGGTGAGTTTCGTCACCTCGGCATCCGCAAACCCGAGGCACTTGTCACCTCGGAGCGGAGTGACGTACTTCTCTAGGCCATCGCCCGTAAAGAGTGCGGACGCGATCTGCACGATCTCGTCGACGCCCACCTGAGAATGATCCTTGTAGACCTTTCCCATGAGGACATCGCGCAGGCTTGTGTCGTTCATCGCTTCGAAGACGAGGACCGGGACAAGTCGCGCCACGTCGAGTGCGCCGGTACCGTTCTTGGAGCGGAAATCGGCGAGGGTGGTTGTGGGAGTGAAACGTTCCTGAATCAGTGTCATGAAACCTCCTATACGTTGAGGTGGTTGGGAAGGAACCTATGACTAAAATATATCATATTTTTATGTTATGTCAAGTATTTTTAAAGCCTTATTTGAGGTCGTAGTTAGATAAAAAAATCTCACCACACAGATGAGATTCATTTTTTCTCGGGGAACATCGCCAGGATAAGCGGCGGGAGCTCACTGAATCGTGAAAATTCTCCGACCCAATCTATTGAATCCTGCCTGTTGTGCCGCGCGCTGCGGGGAAGGTGTGTAATCCTTTTTATTTCCCATGTTTTACAACTTGCGTCTTTTGCGCGTATTGCCCAGACTTTTTTCCCTTGCGCAAGAAGGCGCTGTGCGTTGCGCCACATCTGATAGTGCCACTTTCCGTTTTGCGAAGGCACAAAAACTCCTGCGATACACTGATCGAGATGTGCATGGTGATATCTCGCCCACAGCTTGTCTTCTTTGTACTGCGGCCTTCGCGCGATCGCTTTCCACGGAGGAACAGATCCCGTCTTCAGCATAGAGTGGAGCGACCAATAGAGCATGTATGCAGAAAGGGTGTGTTTTTCGCGAAAGGGTAAGGACCGGTCGAGTAACACCTCCATGTGTGGAGTACTATTGATATAAAGCCGGTCCGGATAATACATGAGCCACTCGTGCTCTTTAAGGAGTTGGTCGAATGCAGCCGTGAACACTTTGTGGGCGCAGGCGGGATAATGCACAAAAATTTTGTCGGACATAAGAACCTCCATGAACAGTACTGAGATGACTGTAACGTTCAGCAGAAATGCTGTCAATTTTTTATCTTGACGATATGTCGACCCACCATGTTTGCAATGTGCCGACTCTTTGTTAGGATTCTCAAGAGAGAAATGTAAAACGAGGATCTGTGATGAATAGACTCATTGTATGGGCCGCCGCCCTCGTGGTGAGCATTGGTGTTTTGGGCACAATTTTTACCACTTCACGTGGTGACATGCGCATTAACCTGTCGCCCCAAATTCCCGTGATCTTTCAATGGGAAGAGGGAGGTAAGCCGCGCTGTGAGATGTGGTACCCGCAGGGGAAGTATTACTGGTCATGCGCTGGTGGAATTCCCGAGGAAACGACAAAAAACTTCAAACGTTACGGTGGTTCGCCTCCAGCAAAGCTCGGTTTTCCTCCGCCACCACCGCTGAAAGTAGCATAGGAAGAGTTTCAACCTCTTGGCACAACCAAGGGGTTTTCTTTTTATGAGGTGGTGTTAGTCTAGAGAAGTGTCAACACTCTATATTGTAGCCACTCCGATCGGCAACCTTGAAGACATCACGCTTCGCGCAATTCGCATACTCAAAGAAGTCGACCTCATTCTTTGCGAGGACACCCGGGTGACCAAGCGACTGCTTGATCGTTATGATATCAACAAGCCGACCCTGAGCTATCACGCACAGTCGAAACTTTCAAAAGTAGATAAGATTTTTTCGCTACTTGAAGAAGGCAAGAGTCTCGCCCTTGTCTCAGATGCCGGAACCCCGACCATTTCCGACCCCGGGTGTTTGCTGGTGGCACAAGTGAGAGAAAAGTTTGGCGACATCATCGAGATTATTTCGATCCCCGGGCCCTCGGCTGTGCTTGCCGCACTTTCTGTTTCCGGCTTTCCTAGTTCAGAGTTTATTTTTCTTGGATTTCTTCCCCACAAGAAGGGGAGGGAAACATTGTTTAAGGAAATTGCGGTATCCAAACGCACTGTGGTTTTTTATGAATCTCCGCATCGCATGGAGAAGACTCTCGCCTCCCTTGCCGAGCACCTTGAGCCAGAACGGAAGATTCTTGTTGCGCGCGAGATCACCAAGATCTATGAAGAGAACGTGCAAGGCACTCTCCTTGAGGTAGTGAAGTATTTTCTCGACCATCCTGACCATATCCGCGGCGAGTTTGTTGTGGTGGTGGAAGGAAATTAGATGCGCAGTAAAAAAACATACGGTATAATGCACTCACTATGGTTCGTAGTATACTCATGATCCTCGGGCTCCTGGTTGCGTTTTTGCCTTACCTTGGTTTTCCCTATGAGTTTGATAGGTGGGTGTGGACATTTGCAGGCACTGCCATTGTGGTGATCCTTTTTTTTACACAACGCTCTCGAGTGCGCCGCGAGGTCACCGAGCAGGTTGAAACGTCACCACGCTCCCTGCATGTGGAGCGCATGGAAGTGGAGGATCGGCCTCGTATGCATCTTGAGCGAAAAACCGTTGTTGATAGCGAACGACGCCATGAAGAGCCCAATACCGACACGCTCGTTGAAAAAAAAGTGACAGTGATACGTCGTCGCAGGCAGAAAACAGACACGGCAACTCCTTTACAGAACGAGCGTAGTGAATAAATTATGCAAATGCGTGGCACTATCTTACTTCGTTACATATTCCTCCTCGCGCTTCTTGGAGGGATTTTTCTGTACGGAGGTATGCACATAAAAAAGGATATTGAATACGATGTTCATGCGACCTCTACGGCAGGAGCGGCGATGCGTCTCGGGACTTCTTCCTTGATTGTTTCCCCTCACGCATCTTCGACCCTTGCAGCTCCTGAGGTTGTGGTGACGCATCTCCTTACCCCCGTACCACTCAAGGCCGCTTACATGACGAGCTGTATCGCAAGCGGGAAAAAATTACGCGCTCCGCTCGTAAAATTCGTCGAGGCCACGGAGTTGAATGCGCTCGTGATCGACATTAAGGATTTTTCCGGAATGGTCTCGATCGACACGGGAGATCCGCACTTTGTCGTCAATACTCATGGCTGCAATATCCCCGATATTCGTGAGTTCATCGCTGAACTTCATAGCAAGGGTATTTATGTCATCGGTCGTGTTACGGTGATGCAGGATCAGGTATACACGAAATCGCATCCCGATGCCGCAGTGAAACGGAAATCAGACGGAGCAACCTGGCACGACAACAAAGGGCTCGCATTTGTGGACCCCGGCGCATCGGAGTATTGGCAGTATATGGTCGATTTGGGGAAAGCATCCCATGGGGTAGGATTCGATGAGATTAATTACGATTATATTCGGTATCCCTCCGATGGAGACATGGCGAACGCGAAATTCACACGCACTGGTTCGACAACAAAAGCGGCAATGATGAAAAAGTTTTATGCTGCGGTCGGGGGAGGTATGCGTCAAGCGGGGGTGCCCACATCTGCAGATCTTTTTGGTATGACAACCACGAATACGGACGATCTCGGTATCGGACAAGTACTTGAAAATGCGCTCATAAGCTTTGATTTCGTTGCGCCGATGGTGTATCCCTCGCATTATCCTCCGAACTTCAACGGATGGAAGGACCCCAACCTTGTCCCGTATGAAATCGTGAAGTTTTCGATGCAGAAGGCGGTGACACGCGCAAACATGCTCGAACAGATCGAGTCTGGATGGGTCGCGCCCGTGGTTGCATCGTCGAGCGCAACAAGCACTCATGGCACTGCGTCATCGACCGCAAAATTCGTACCAAAGGGGATCTATGCGCAAAAACTGCGTCCATGGATCGAAGATTTTGATTGTTGTGCTCCACATACGCACGACTACACTGAAGCTGATGTCCGTGCGCAAATGAAAGCCGTGTACAATAGCGGACTTACCTCATGGATGATGTGGGACCCCAAAAATATTTATACAAAAAGCGCTTATGATAGTGTGTCGGGTAGTCCGGTGGGGGCGGCGAGCACATCAGTCCGATAGTCCTACCTTTTTCTATGGACACGCAAAAACCAAACAAAAAAGCGATCTTGTTTTTTATTGTTATCATCCCACTTCTCACCGAACTCCTCAGTGGCAATACACCGATTACGCAGATGCTCAACCCGATTGTTTTTCTTTTTTTTATCGTTTGCTACAGTTTGCCCGCGCTTATTATCCGGGAGCTATTCATTAGGTGGCGGCTTGGACTCGTTGGCCTCTTTGTACTTGGCCTGGCATATGGGGTTTTCAACGAAGGAGTTGCCGCACGCACATTGTTGCTTACGGGAGATGCGATGTTTATTCCGGCATTTCGCGGTTTCTCAACATTTGGATTCAACATCCCCTGGGCATTTTTTATCGTCCCATGGCATGCTTTTTTTGCGATCGTCTATCCCATTGTCATTACTCACGCACTCTATCCGGCTGAAGCAACACGGAATTGGTTATCAAAAAGCATGATATGGGTCATTGCTGACGGCGTGGCACTTTTTGGCACTGCGGTCTATTTTAGTGATTCAAAATATCCTGGAACACCGCCTCTTTATCTTATGTTTTTTTGGGCGATTATTTTTTTCCTCGTTTTTATTGCTCGCAAGATACCGCAAGGCCCAAAGACATCATTTGCGATTGAAGATGCTCATCCGCCTTCTTTCAGAAAACTGTGCATATTCGGTGTCATGTTTGGGCTCGCGCAGCTTCTTTCATTTATATGGAGTGCTGCGAAGCTGTCAGTTCTAGAACAACTCACACTCGTCTGTCTTCCGTATGGTGTTTTGTTATATATGCTGCGAAAAAAGGAAGTGGTTTCAGTCGGCACGCTTGCGCGTCTTGCAGTACTGCACTATGGAATATGGACGATGCTCACGCTCGCCATCGCTCTTTCGAGTGGGTCGGTCATCCTCATGCTTAGCGGGGGCATAGTCTGGGTGCTGCTGCTCACGTTGTGGAAAAAGATAGCACACATGTACCCACTTCATATTGAGGCACCTGTTGTTGTATAGGATAGGACCTCCGCAAAACGGCGATCTTCGCATTTTTCTCCCAAATGAGTCGGGAAGCGGTACCAACACGTACGGCTTCTCCGACATCATTCGGGCGGAAAAACGCGAATCTCATCCGTTTGCGTAAGTCCTATAGGATATTGAGATACTGTACGCTCTTGCAAAATTTGACATTTTTGTGTAGTATGTCGTCTGATCTCTGATCTTTTGAACTGTAGAAAAAGGAGAAGGAAAATCATGACAACCCGCTTTCTTCCCACTGTTTTCGAGCTCTCAAGCGCTCGGTTTCAAAGTGGGAGTTTTGCTGAGATCCTTGCCTCGACTCCGAGATACCTCGGCTGCGATGCGATGGTCCCGATCAAGGGTTCACGACACACGACCCCCTCCACCAACGACGCACACATGCTTTTTCGTGGGAATGACGGCGAGGTCCGCGCATTTCTTAATGCTTGTGCACACCGCAATGCACAATTGGTTCCTGTCGGCATGAAGGTCAAAGGTAATATTACCGCTCGAGGTGGAATGCTCGCGAGGAACGGCAACATCATTTGTCCGTGGCATCGGTATACCTACGATCAGGGAGGGGAACTTGTGTCCGCACCTGCATATGGTGATGGCGCAAAACCCTGTGCGCAATTGAACGAGGTTCCACTGGAGCAATTCGGAGGACTCATCTTCGAAGCAGGGAAGGGTGCAACCGAGATGCTCGAGGATGTCATGCACACCCCTAGTTTTGCGAAACTCGGAATCGTGCCTTTCGACACAAGAAAGACTGTGCTCTATCGCATCGATGAATCACAGGAAACATTCAGCGCGCTCCATGCGATGGAGATCTTTGGGGATACCGATCACGTCGACGACATTCACCCCAATTCGTTCGACCAGCTGGTTGACATGGAGACGCTTTGGCTCGAAATGGGACATCACTGGAGCATACAGTTCGTCGGATGGCGCGAGACCACTTCCAAGGTGTGCGACGAGTACAAAAGTTATCGCGATCTTGTGCGTGCACGAGGCAACATTCCTCGCTACGGCGCAGTGTGGATGATGTTCGGCCCGAACACGACGTTTGAATGGTATCCGACTGATGTACCCGAAGAGCACATCTTTGTTGTGAGCACATTCGTGCCAACCAAAGATGGCTGCAGGAATGTCGTTGAATGGTATGTGCCGGAGGGAGTGCTTGCTCGGAGTCCCGATCTTGCACCTGCGCTTATGGCGGCATATGCGGTTACTGCCGAAGAGGACCGTGCCCCATGCAATTCGATCGAACGCGGTCGCCGCGCTCTTGTTGAAAACGGTTTTGGACATCAAACGCTCGGCCCCATTCACCCCGATCAAGAGGGATGTGTGGCGCATTACTACGACATGCTCAAGATGTACCTCGATCGGCTTGAAATGCGGCGGAGTATTTCGTACGCATGATCTGCTTCAACTTTTGCCTCGCACTCTTATCAGTGCGGGGCCTTTCTTTTTTTCATTCAATAACTGGGATATAATTATAGAAGTATGGCAACACCCGGAGATACCCCCGATAAAGTCACTTATTTTGCCGAAACGGACTACCGTTCCAAGCGGACTAAATTTGGTATTCGTGATGATGACCGCGCGCGACACATGTATATCATCGGGAAGACGGGAATGGGAAAGTCGACCTTGCTTGAGAATCTTGCGATCCAAGATATCCAGAATGGAGAGGGGCTCTGTTTTATCGATCCGCACGGTGGAACCGCCGAGACTCTCCTCTCTTATGTTCCCGAGCATCGCGTGAAAGATGTGATCTACTTCGCGCCATTTGACCTCAATCACCCTGTTGCAATGAATGTGCTTGAAGACATCGGTGAGGACAAGCGCGGGCTTGTCGCGTCGGGTCTCATGGGGGCGTTCAAAAAAGTATGGGTTGATGCATGGAGCGCACGCATGGAGTATCTCCTCAACAACGCACTCTTGGCTCTCCTTGAATTTCCCGGCTCGACCTTGCTTGGAGTTAACCGCATCTTTGCGGATAAAAATTTTCGCGCACAGATTGTGAACAATGTCACCGACCCATCCGTCAAAGCGTTTTGGGTTGATGAGTTTGCGAAGTATTCGGACAAGTTCGCGACTGAGGCGACCGCTGCGATCCAGAACAAAGTTGGGCAGTTTGCCGCAAACCCGCTTATACGCAACATGGTCGGGCAACCGAAGTCGACATTCGACATCAGAAAGGTGATGGATGAACGCAAGATATTGATCGTGAACCTTTCGAAGGGTCGCATGGGAGAGGGGAACGCGAACCTTGTCGGTTCAATGCTCATCACAAAGATCTATCTTGCTGCGATGAGTCGCGCCGACGTCGGCCCTGAAGTGGTGAAGGGGCTTCCACCGTTTTATCTCTATCTTGACGAATTTCAGTCGTTCCGCAA
>OBEQ011147177.1_pt1 | contig 13583 bp, 9 predicted proteins | sample 1670901 | NCBI WGS metagenome assembly OBEQ01 (sample SAMEA104232315, study PRJEB22302) | groundwater metagenome | biome: forest; feature: aquifer; material: groundwater | place: USA | collected 2011-08-07 | depth 5.4 m
ACGCTCCGGATCAGCCAATTGAACGGGCTCAACGAGCACCACTGGACGGTCGACCTCGCCGCTCCGCGCCGCGGCCATTCTGTCAGACGCGCACCGATTTTCATCGATTTTCGCGCGCTGTCAGCGCTGCTTGCCAGTTGACGACGACGGTCAGCGGCGTCGTGGCCGCTTGCTGCTGCACCGTGTTGACGAGAAAACGCTTGCCGTCTTTGCTTACCGCATATTGAACCCCGTTACCCACGAACGTGGAGACGGTCACCGTCGAAGCGTTCCCGAAGAGTGGGCGCGGGATGCCTGCATCGAATTGGCGCGTCGTGTCGACGACCGCCGCCATCATCGTCGCGCCGAACGCCAGGAAAAAAAGCTCCTTTCCGTCCCGGCGCCAGATTGGTTGCGTACCGCTATCCCTCGACACCAGATACTTCCCGCCAGTTGCGGGAAACGGCTGGACGTACACTTGATTCGACCCGGTTTCATTCGACTGGTAGGCGATCCAGCGTCCATCTGGAGAAAACACCGCATTGGCTTCGGTGAACGGCATGTGCGCAAACGCAAAAGGTTTGCGATCGCCGAAGAGTGGAAGAACCCAGATATCGGATGAGCCAGCAAAGCTCTCGTACGCGACGAATCGTCCATCTGCCGACCAGTCGGTCGGCGTGAAGTTCCCGGCGGCCATGGGTTCATCGTTGACGGCGCCCGTCACGAGCTTCTGTCGCAAAGAAATCTCGCTGCCCCGTATTCCCCGGAAGGCGATGCGCGAACCATCCGGCGACCAGACCGGTGACGTGTCGGGCCCGGGATCGAACGTGAACCTCGATGTCGTGCCGCGCTCCGCATCGATGAGCCAGATATTGCGATTCGTCGGCGTTCCGGTCGCGAGCGAGACTGCGACGCGGCGCTCGTCCGGCGAGAGCGCCGGATTGAAATACGAGCCGGGCTCGCCGACGGTGCCGAGCTGGCGGCCCTCGCGATCGAACCATGTCAATCGCGTGTTCGTTTCAGGAGCACCATGGGCGTACGCGAGGATCCCGCTCTCCGACACGGAGAAGCTGGCGTACCGGCTGGCTTCACGACGGACTTGTTCCGCGACGGGAAATGGTTCGCCTCTGACCTGACGGACGTCCGGATCGAAACGCTCGGCCATGAGCGTGCCCTCACGCCAGAAGAGCAGGTGACCGGACGCGTACTCGACCGACGACTCCGCCTCGAACAACGTGGCCGCTTCCATGGAATCGAGCGTGCCCACTCTGATGACCGCCGGCTTGATCGGCGGACAACAGGCCCCGATGGCGGCGGTGAAGAGGAAATGACGCCCATCGGGCAGAAAATGGGGCCATCGGTGGCCGGTGTCGCCATAGGTCTTATCGAGGACAGAGGCCGCCGTGGGCACTCCTCCGGCGCCGGAGACACGCAGCAGGGCCGCGGCAGGTCCGGCCGCAAACACGATGACGTTGTTGCGATTCCAGGCGCCGCCGCGCCCGCTGGGTGCGTCGCACAGCACGATCGGAGGCCCGCCGGCGATGTTGACCCTTTGCAGCTTCCCCGTGGCGAAGAAGCCGATAAAGCGGCTGTCGGGCGACCAGAACGGAAAAGCGGCCCCTTCGGTGCCGGTCATCGCCCTTGACTCGGTCGTGTCGAGGGCGCGCAGCCACAACTGGAATCCTTTCTGGCCGCCGGCGGCGAAGACGACGTGACGGCCGTCTGGCGACACGGCGATCTGTGCAGCGGTACCGGTGCCCACGCCGACCGGTCCGCCGAACACCGCGTTCGGGGGCGGTGGAATGTTGAACTGGATAGCGTCGGCCGCCGGTGGCGCTTCGCGCAGATGCCGCATGGCGACAACGCCGGCGACTGTGAGCGCGATTCCCAGGACGCCCGCGACGGCCCACGCCACGCGTGAAGGTCCGCCTGAAGGTACGTGGCGTCCGGCTTTAGCCGGACCGGTGTCCGGCGCCGGACCTGACGCCGCGCTCGACGCGATCCACTTCAGCTCGCGAAGCAAGTCGCGCGCGCTCTGATAACGGTCGTCCGGATCTTTCGCGAGGCAGGTCGCGACGATGCGATCGAGCGAGGCGGGCGCGAGCGGCTGCACGGTCGACACGCGCGGCGGTTCGTCCTTGAGAATTGCGCCGAGCAGGCTCGCGCGCGTCTTGCCGTCGAAGGCGGTCCGTCCCGTCAGCATCTCGAACAACAGCGCGCCGAAGGCGAAGATGTCTGTGCGCGCGTCGGCTTCGACGCCTTCGATCTGTTCGGGCGCCATGTACTGAAACGTCCCGAGAATCGTCCCCTGCGCCGTCAGCGGCCCGCCCCGAGCCGCGTCGAGGGGTGGCGTCGTCGGCATCATCGACAGCCCGCTGGCGGCAACGACGGGCGCGGCAGTTTTCGCGAGGCCGAAGTCGAGAAGCTTCGCGACGGGCGGGGCCGAGGCCCCGCTGCTGCGCACGAGGAAGATGTTGGCGGGCTTGAGATCGCGGTGAACGATACCGGCGCGGTGTGCCCGGTCGAGAGCGTCGCACACCTGGGCTGCGACGCGCAGCGCTTCTTCGACAGGGATGGTGCCGGTCCGCATCAGACGGTTGGCCAGCGTTTCCCCTTCGAGAAACTCCAGCACAAGGAAGTCGACTTCCGCAGGGCTGAAGCCCTGCGCCACATCCGGTGGTGCGTGTCGCAGCCCTTCAGGGCTGCGAACTGCGGATCGCCCAACATCGTAGAGCGCGCAAATGTGCGGGTGGTTCAGCGACGAGATCGCGCGGGCTTCGCGATCGAACCGTTCGCGCAACTGCGGGTCGGCGGCGAACTGCGCCGGGAGGACTTTGATCGCAACCGTGCGATCGAGCCGCGTGTCGCGTGCGCGATAGACTTCGCCCATGCCGCCCGCGCCGACGAGCGCGACGATTTCATAAGCGCCGAGTCGCGCGCCGGGCGCAATGGGCATACGGCAGTCGGATTATACGGTCGGGATTGGTCGGGACAATGAAAAAGGCCGGCGGAGCGCGAACTCGGCCGGCCTCCACGAATTCCTACTTCCTACTTCCTACTTCCTACTTCTTTTTGGCTGCCGCCTTCGTCGCCGCGGCCGGCTTGGCGGCCGGCTTGCCCGCCGGCTCCTTGTCGCCGGCCGCCGTCATCTTGGTCACCGCGTGCGGCTTCACCGTGCCGTTGGCGTGGCTGAAGTTGTAGTTGTTCGCTTTCATTTTCGGGTTGAACGGCGTTTCGATCTTGACCGTCCCGATTTCGCCCGGCTCCAGGCGAATCAGGACGCCCTTGCCGCCGGTCACCAGGCCGCCGGCCGCGTCGTACCACGTCTCGTCGATCGTCAGCCGGAGCAGCGGTGCGTTGGCGTTGTTCCTCACCATGATCGTCGTCACCACCATCTCTTTGTCGCGTTTCGTGACCGGCTTGGTGTAGTCGATCTCGGCCTGGCCTTTGAATGCCGGCGTGAACTTCTTGCCCGCGAGGATCGGCGTCATCGGCGGGGCCTGCGATGTTTGAGCGAGGGCGGTGGCGACGAAGCTGGCGCCCACGAGCGTCGCGGCAATGGTCAGACGCGCGCGATTCATACAGTCCTCCAATTGGACATACGTAGAAGCTGAAAACTGCGGAATTATATTACATCTCCCCGTTCCAGTCTTCAGGTTCGGGTGCGATCGAGCGGAAGATCTCCATGTGCCATTTCCCGCCGCCCCAGGGCTCGATGACCTCGGCCGCCACGACGTCCACCAGGATTTCCGAGAACAGGCGCCCCTCCGGGTCGCCTTCGAGGTGGTACGCCGGCTCGTCCCAGCCGAAATTCGGATAGAGCATCAGCGTGAGAAACAGATCGTAGCCATCGTCGACGACGATCAGCTGACCGCATGGGCGTTTCTGCGTGGAGTGGTAGATCAGATACTTCTCGGCGCTCTGGGCGCGGATGTAGCGCTTGAGCGCAAATTCGTGCGCGACGATTTCCTCGACGGCGATCTTCTTGTCCCAGCAGTCGCGGCAGTATTTCTCTTCGCCGCGCGGCTCCGAGACCTCTTTGGCGCCGCAAAGCGCGCACCGCGACTTGGCGACCGACTTGCGTGGCATATCCCGCAATTGTAGCCCATGGACACGCGGGCGATTCAGATTGCAGATTTCAGACTTCAGATTTCCGACTTGAGACTTGAGAGTTGAGACTTGAGAGTTGCCGTCCGCTCCAGCGCCGGGGCGTACATCCGCTGCGCGTACTCCTTGACCATCCGACGGGCGGAGAAGCGCGGCGCCACCGTTCTGATCGCTTCCTTGACGGTCGCAATCCAGCGATGCGGGACGTTCGAGTGGTCGCGATCGTAGAACGCGGGGACGACTGCTTCTTCAAGCAGCCGGTAGAGCGCCTCCGCATCCGCGGCATCCACCGCGTCGGGGTTGTCCGCCGGCGCGCCGCCGTCGATCACCCAGCCGTTGCTGCCCGTGAAGCCTTCCGCCCACCAGCCGTCGCCGATGCTCAAATGCGGCACGCCGTTGATCGCCGCCTTCATGCCGCTCGTGCCGCTCGCTTCGAGGGGCTTGCGCGGGTTGTTCAGCCACACGTCGCACCCCTGCACGAGGAAGTGCGCGACGTGCAGGTCGTAGTCGTCGACGAATGCGATGCGCCCGCCGAACAGCGGATCGAGCGCGCGCTTGTAGACCCGTTGCAGATGATGCTTGCCGACGTCGTCGGCCGGATGCGACTTACCGGCGAAGATGATCTGCACCGGCCGTCCGGGCGCGTTGAGAATGCGCGCAAGCCGTTCCGGATCGTGGAACACGAGTTCGGGCCGCTTGTAACCCGTGAAGCGGCGCGCGAACCCGAGCGTCAGCGCGTCAGGCTCGAGCAGCGTGCCGGCCGCGACGACGCGCGGAATGCCGACGCGCTCTTCCACCCATCGTTGGCGCGCGCGCTCGCGGATAAACGTGAAGAGATAGCGGCGCAGCGACTGCCGGACCCTCCACAGCTCCTCGTCAGGAATCGCGAGCACGCCCTCCCACAGCCCCGGATCGTCGTGCCGATCGATCCAGCCGGCGCCGAGGTACGTCGTGAACAGATCCGACAGATCGGCGGCGATCCATGTCGGGACGTGCACGCCGTTGGTGACGGCCGACACCGGCCGCTCGGCTTCCGGCACGTCCGGCCACATCGGCGCGAACATCGCGCGCGTGACATCACCGTGCAGCTGGCTGACCGCATTCGTCGATCCCGCGGAGCGGATCGCCAGCGCCGTCATGTTGAACAGCGTGCCGCCGCCGTTGTCGTACGAGCCGAGCGCGAGAAAGCGATCGCGGTTGGCGCCGAGCGTGCCCCAGCACCCGGCGAGATGCTTCTCGACGAGGCTGAACGGAAATGCGTCGTGCCCGGCGGGCACCGGCGTATGCGTCGTGAATATCGTCGTGTGGCGGATCTCGGCGAGCGCGTCGTCGAACGAGTAGCCCTGTTCGATCAGATCGCGGATGCGCTGGAGGACGACGAAGCCGGCGTGACCTTCGTTGAGGTGGAAAACCCCCGGGTCCACGCCCAGCGCCTTCAGCGCGCGGACGCCGCCGATGCCGAGGATGATTTCCTGCTGGATGCGCGTCTCGCGATCGCCGCCGTAGAGGCGCGCCGACAGCTCGCGGTCCCATGGGGCGTTCTCTTCGAGGCTCGTGTCGAGCAGGTAGAGCGTGACCCCGCCCAGGCGCACGCGCCAGACGGCGACGAGCACCGATCGATCGCCGAGAGGCACAGCCGCGATACACGGCTTCCCGTCCGGCGTCAGGGCCGGCTCGATGGGCACGTCGGCCCAGTTCAGACGCTCGTAGCTCTCTTCCTGCCAGCCTTCCGCCGAGATCTTCTGGTGGAAATAGCCCTGCGGATACATGAAGCCGACGCCGATCAGGGGCACGCCGAGGTCGCTGGCTTCCTTGCAGTGATCACCCGCGAGCGCGCCCAGGCCCCCGGCGTAGATCGGCAGCGACTGGTGCAGCGCGAACTCCGCGGAGAAGTATGCGATCGTCTGGCCGTTGACTCGCGGCAGCGTGTTCGTCCACCACGTGTTGTGCGCGGCGCGCGCCGCGTCGAGCGCGGCGATGGCGCGGTCGTAGATCTCCAGGAACGCCGAATCCGCCGCCGCCGCGTCGAGTTTGTCGCGCGTGATCAGCCACAGCATGCGCACCGGGTTGTGCGCGGTCGCGCGCCACAGCCCGTAGTCGAGGTGCCGGAAGACGGCGCGCGGTTCGGCGTGCCAGCTCCACCAGATGTCGACGGCAAGATCTTCGAGACGGTTGATGCGGCTGGGTAGGGGAGGGTGGCTGATATATCGGGTCATTTGTCACATGCGCCGATGAGCACGGCGAACTTCGCGAGATCGATATTGCCGCCCGAGACGACGGCGACGACTTTACCCGTGCCCGCGCGGCCGCTGAGCGCGGCGGCGATCGCGCAGCCTGCGGCGCCTTCGGCAATCACGTGCGCCCGCTCGGCGACAAGCTTCATGCCACGCGCGACATCGTCCAGTGAGACGACGATCGAGCCCGACAGCGCCGCAAGCAGTGGCCACATCGCCGGCAACACCGACTTGCCGCCGGCGCCGTCCACGAACGAAGCGGTCCAGTTGTCGAAGGCCATCGGCCGGCCCGCGGCGAGCGACGCGGCCAGCGGCGCCGCCGTCTCCGGTTCGGCCGCGTAGATGCGCGTGTCCGGCTTCAGCTCGCCCACGGCCGCGGCGAGGCCGGCGAGCAGCCCCCCGCCGCCGAGCGGCGCGACGATCGCATCGACGTCTGGCAGATCGTCCAGGATTTCGAGGCCGGCGGTCGCGTTGCCCGCGATGAACCGGTCGTCGTCGAACGGATGCACGAAGTAGCCGGTCATGCGATCGGACCCGTGCGATTCGACGGTCTCCCAGCACTCGTCGTATGTGGCGCGGACAATGGAGGCGCCGAGCCGTTCGATGGCGCGGATCTTCGTGGCAGGTGCGGTGTCCATCACCATCACCGAACAGCGCGCTCCGGCCTTGCGCGCGGAGAACGCCACGCCCTGCGCCGCATTCCCGGCGCTCACCGTCCAGACGCCGTCTTTCAACTGCTCGGGCGTCAGCTGACGGACGACGTTGTAGGCGCCGCGGATCTTGAAGGAGCCGATCGGCTGCAGCGCTTCGAGCTTGAGATACAGCTCCGGGTGCACGCCTCCTGTGACCCCCGCGTTCCGGAGCTCCACGCGAATCAGCGGCGTGCGGATCGCGGCGTGGTAGACGGCGCCGGCCGCATCGCGAATCGATGAAAGGGAGATGTGCCGGGCCGAGACGTTGGTGGTCAAGAACTCCGAATCGTAGTCGGCTGAGCCGATGAGCGTCAATGCCGGGCGCGATTGTTCCTGCGCCTCATCCACAATTGGGGCGTGATGTCCATCGTGATCGCGTCGGCGGATCGCCGTAGCCGTGGCGGTCAGCCGAGCGTCCGGTCGATGAAGGCGGTCAGCTCTTCGATGGATCCGTACCCGAACGTCGTGCACGCCGCGTCGTCGTTCCCCGTGATGAGGCGCGAGACCTTGTCGCGCCGCGCGGCATCGTAGAGCAGCACCACGCGCTGGCCGCTCTCGCGGGCGCGGCCGAGGATGTAGCCGACCTCGAACCCCACCCCGTAACTCGATCCCGACGCTTCGGCGACCAGCACGTCGCACGCCGTCAGCCATCCCAGGTCGCGGCGAAACACATCGCGTTCCGCGAGCTGCGATTCCGCCGTTTCCACGTTGTCGGCGAGCAGATGGGTCGTCAGCACCTCGTGGCCGTGGTGCTGCAGCCGCTCGCAGATCGCCCGGCCGGCGAGCACGCCGCCGCGATCGCCGCGGACGGTACACGCGAGATAGATCTTCATTTCTTCAACAGCTCCCGGACGCGGTCGATGGGGATCGCTTCGGCCGTGCCGTTCGCCGAGCGCACGGTCGTCGCCTGGAACAGCGAGTTGTACACCGCCTCTTCCGTCGCCTCGAGCGCGGCCTCGAATAGCGGAGAGGTCGCGTCGGCCGGCAGGATGACGTGGGCGCGCGCAACGGTGTCGTTGAACCGGCTGCGCACGTCCGGAGAGGTGGAGAACGCGATCGCGAAGTCGCCGCTGCCGTTGCTGTACGACGATCCCGTCCGGGCGAGGCCGAAGATCGCGCGCGCCGCAAGCCGGCGCAGATCGCGCGCGTCGAGCGGCGCGTCGGTCGCGACGACGAGCATGCAGGACCCGTCCGCCGACGCTCGCCCTTCGACGAGATCAGGGCGAGCGAAGGAGGAGCCGTCGGCGGAGGCGGAACGCCGGTTCGGCGGCTGCAGGCTGCGGAAGATCGGTACGCCCGCGATCGTCAGGTTGCCGCCGAAGTTGGTCTGGGCGAGCACCCCGACGATGTACCCTCGTCCCCTCGGCGCCGGCTCCAGGGTGAGCTTGCGCGACGAGGTGCCGATCCCGCCCTTCCAGCCATAGTTCACCGTGCCGGTGCCCGCGCCCACGGTGCCCTCCGCCACGGGCCCGCCCTTCGCGCCGGCGATCGCCGCGATCACGTGCTCGCGCGTGACGTGCAGACCGCGAATGTCGTTCAGCCCGCCGTCGTTCGTTTCGCCGACGAGCGCGTTGACCGACCGCACCTGCTCGTTGCCCGGCTGCGCGAGCGTGGAGCGGACGACCGCGTCCATCGCGGTGCCGACGCTCAGCGTGTTCGTGAGGACGATGGGCGTCTCGATCGTGCCGAGCTCGTTGACCTGCGTCGATCCCGCGAGCTTGCCGAAGGCGTTGCCGACGAACACCCCGCCGGCCACCTTGTCCTGGAACACGTTGCCGGCGTGCGGTACGATGGCGGTCACTCCGGTCCGCACGCGATCGCCCTCGATCATCGTCGTGTGCCCGACGCGCACGCCCTCCACGTCGGTGATCGCATTGAGCGCGCCGCTGGGATAAATCCCGGTGACGATGCCCAGGTCGCGCGCGCGCGGCCGTGTTTGAGCGACGATGCTCACGACGAACGCAAAGGTCGCAAAGATCGCAAAGAAGAAAAACCTCTGCGTTCCCACGTCGCGGGCGCTCATGCCTTCAGCGCCGCCAGCTGCGCCGCCATCTGATCGAGTCGTTGCATGATTTCTTCGTGTCGCGTCGTATCGGGCGTCGGCTTCTTCCCGAAAAACGCGATGCTTCCGCTCGGGTCGAGGACGGCGCGATCGATTTCGTCGAGCGACGCGAACCCTTGCTTGTGCGCGGCGGCCTCGAGCTCCACGAGGCTGATCGCTTCTTTGTCCAGGCAGTCCGTCTGGATCGTCCCGTTGACGATCAAGACGTCCGGTTCGCCCTCCACGAACCGTTCGAGCTTTTCATGGCGCGAGACAACACGCACGAGGACGTAGTTGACCAGCAGCAGCGTGGTGGCGCCGATGACGCCCCCGGTCACGGTGTTGTCGTCGCCGATGATCGCGTTCTGCACCGTGTTGGACAGCGTCAGCAGCACGACCAGGTCGAAGGGGTTGAGCTGCGCCAGCTCCCGCTTGCCGGCGAGCCGCAGCCCGACGATCAGAAACAGGTAGACCAGGATCGGCCGCAGGATCTTCTCCGCGATCGGCAGCCCGAGCGCGAACATGTCGTGCCACATCGTCATGTGCATGCCGGGCATTATCGCGCGTGCATCGTACTGTCGTCACCATGAGTACGTGAGCCTCGCGCTGCCTCGACGGATGCCTATGAGCCGCTGACCGCCCGGGAGCGGGAAGTGCTCTTGCTTGCGCGTCGATGTATTGAGCAATCCGGCGATCGGGACTTGCCCTGTGCACCAGCCGCCGGACGACGGAGACACATCGGGCCAACCTATTGCGCAAATTGGGCCTACAGGGGAAGCGGGACCTCGTTCGTTATGTCGTACGGCGCACGTTTCTCGAACTCTTAGATTGAGACTTCTTGAAAAAACCTGACTTCTTGAAATTTGGGTACTGACTTCTGGAACTTTAGATGGTAATTTGCGGCACCAGCTTGACGGACAAGTAGTCTTTTAATGGTTTCTGTCGTCGTCTCCCCCGCGACGATCCGTCGGTCGATCCTTGGGTTTGCGGTGCTTTTCCTGGCCGTCGGCGCCAACGCGATCCTCACGCGCGCGCAGCCCGCGCCGCTTGTCACGACGTCTGTACCCGGCGCCCTCACTGACGGTACGACCCTGCTCCCGAACGGCTGGAGAGTCGCGCCGGCCGGGCGTCATCTGAAAACCGGGAGCCTGCCGCTCAATCTCATCGTCTCGCCGGACGGCCGCTACGCGGTCGTGACGAACAACGGGATCAACAAGCCGTCGTTCACGGTCATCGACATCGCGAACTGGACCCTCAAGAGCACGACGGCACTGGACAGCGCGTGGTACGGCCTCGTGTGGCATCCCGATGGCACGAAGCTCTATTCCGCGGGCGCCGCGCAGAACAACATCCAAGAGTTCACGTTCGCCGACGGCACGATCACGCGCGCGCGGACGTTCGCGCTGCCGGCGATGGCGGGCGAGACCTTCGCCGGCGGGCTGTCGATCAGCCGCGACGGGCGCACGCTGTTCGCGACGCGCGTCTTCGCCATGACGCTTTCGGCGGTCGACGTTGCCAGCGGCACGGTGACGAAGACCATTACGCTGCCGAGCGAGCCGTACACCACGCTGCCGTCGGCGGATGGACAACTGGTGTACGTGTCGCTCTGGGGCGGCGCGTCGGTGCGCGCGTACGCCGTCGGCTCGCTGACGCTGGTCAGTGACATGGCGGCCGGCGATCATCCCAACGCGATGGCGCTCTCGAACGACGGCAAGCGCCTGTTCGTCTCCTGCGGCAACAGCGCCGCCGTCTGGGTGTTCGACACGTTCTCCGGGGACGCGATCGAGCAGATTTCGCCGAACCTGTACCCCGAGGCGCCGCCGACGTCCACGCCCAATTCCGTGTCGGTGTCTCCGGACGGCCGCACGCTGCTTGTCGCGAACGCCGACAACAACGCCGTCGCGGTGGTCGACATCAGCAACGGCGCTCGCAGCTTTGTCGACGGCTTCATCCCGACGGGTTGGTATCCGACCGGCGCCGTCTTCTCGCGGGACGGAAAGCAGATCCTCATCATCAACGGCAAGGGGCTCTCGTCGGCGGCGAACCCGTTCACTGGCGGCATGGAGACGCGGCTGATGGGCTATGCGTCCATCGTGCCGGCGCCGGATCGCACCGCGCTGGCCGAATTCACGCGCAAGGTCCTCTCCCTCACGCCGTACAGCGACGCCACCCGTCTGAGGCCGGCCGGCATCCCGGTGGGATCGCCGATCCCGCAGACGGTCGGCGGCAGCTCGCCGATCAAGCACGTCTTCTACGTGATTCGCGAGAACCGCACGTACGATCAGATCCTCGGCGATCTGACCGAAGGCAACGGCGACCCGAAGCTCACGCTCTTCGGCCGGGACATCACACCCAACGCCCACGCGCTGGCGCAGAGCTTCGTCGTCTTCGACAACTTCTACGTGGACGCGGACGTCAGCTACAACGGCCATTCGTACTCGACCGCGGCGTACGCGAGCGACTTCATCGAGCGCATGTGGCAGACCAGCGCAGCGAGCCGCGGCGGCCTGTACCTCGCCGAAGGCGGCGGGTTCATGCGAAACCCGTTCGGCAACCTGAGCGCGCCGAGGCTTGGCTACCTCTGGGACTACGCGCGCCGCGCGAACGTCACAGTGCGGAGCTACGGCGAGTTCGTCGAGCACGCGTCGCGATCGCTGAACGGCGATGTCGTCGCGGTCGAATCGGTGCCCGGGCTGAAGGGCGTCGTCGCGCCGTCGTACGCCGGCTGGGACCTCGACATCACCGACGCCAAACGCGTCGACACCTGGCTGCAGGAGTTCCGGCAGTTCGAAGCGGACGGCAGCCTTCCGCAGCTGAACATCATCCGGCTGCCGAACGATCACACGGCGGGGACGAGAGTCGGCGCGCCGACGCCGCGCGCGATGGTGGCCGACAACGACGTCGCCGTCGGCCGCGTCGTCGAAGCGATCTCCAACAGCGTCTACTGGAAGGACTCGGCGATATTCGTCGTCGAGGACGATGCGCAGGCCGGGCCCGATCACGTGGACTCGCACCGGTCGGTGCTGCTCGTCGCGAGCCCGTTCGCGAAGCGCAGCGCGACGGACCACACGTTCTACACGACCTCAGGCGTCCTGCGCACGATCGAGCTCATCCTCGGCCTGCCACCGATGAGCCAGTACGACGCCGCCGCGACGCCGATGTACAACGCGTTTGTCGGGACGCCGAACCTTGCGGGTTACCGCCGGCTCGACGCGCGCGTGCCGACCGGCGAGCGCAACCTCGCCTCGGCGTTCGGCGCGGCACAATCGCTCGCGATGGATTTCTCGGTCGAGGATCGCGCGCCCGACGCGCTGCTCAACGAGATCATCTGGCGGTCGGTCCGCGGCCCGAAGTCGCCGGCGCCGCCCCCGCGACGCTCGCTCTTCGTCACGCCCGCCAACCGCGCCGCCATCGACGACGACGATCAATAGCGACGATGAATCTGGCAATTGGATAATCTGGTAATCTGGTAATCGATTACCAAATTACCCGATTCCCCGATTATCAGATTCATTGCGTGCGCGGCGTTCGTCGCGCTCGTGTTCGCGACAGCCTGCCGCGCGGTGCCGCGGCCTCCGTATCCACTCGCGTTCTCCCTTGCCGTCGCCTCGCCGCGGCTCCTCCAGACGTCGCAGGAAGTGGCGATGCCGCTCACCCTGGCCAACAGCGGTGAGCGCGCGTGGGACTCCGCGCGCGTCCATCTGTCGTATCACTGGCTGTGGCTCGTGCCGCGGGAGCTCGCGCACCGCTCGCGGACGGTGCCGTATCACGACGGCATCCGGACGGACCTCGGCGACGCGCCGGTGGCGCCGGGCGCGCGCATCGCGCTACGGGGACGCCTCCTCGCGCCGGCCACGCCGGGCCTCTACTGGCTGCAATGGGACATGGTGGAGGAGGGCGTCACGTGGTTTGCGCAGGTGGCGCCGCGCCAGCCTCGCGCACTTGTCGTCGTCGTGCCGCCGCTGGCGTGGGTCGTCGCGCCGCTGCCGCTTCTCGTCGCGCTGTGGGGACTGTTCGCGCTTCGTCGCCAGCACGCAGGGCTAAAGCCCCGCGCCACACCAGAAACGCCCCGGGCCACACTGGAGACGCCCCGGGCCATAGCTATCGCGGGCTTCAGCCCTGCGATCGTTGACGTGGTGTGGTGTGCGGCAACGCTGGCGACCAAGCCGCTCGTCCTCACGCACGCCGCGCTGCTCGAGCCGACCGCCGTCGCCTACTGGCTGATCCTCGCCGTCGCGATCGTCGTGCCCGTGCTCGGTCTGCTGATCCTCCCGCGCCGCGGGCGGCCGTGGGTGCTGCTGGGGATCGGTTTCTTCTGCTCCTTCCTCATCCTCGCAGACGTCGTCTACTACCGGTTCTTCGGTGACGTCCTGTCGACGCCCGCGCTGCTCGCCGTGCACCAGACGGGGCACGTGAGGGGCTCGGTCGGCAGCTTATTCACGCCCGGCCTGTTGTGGCTCCTGATTGACTGGCCGTTCGCCTGCTGGCTCGTCGTGCGGTTGGGGCGCTGGCCGGAGCCTGTGCCACCGT